>Ga0209467_1003407_pt1 | contig 10351 bp, 10 predicted proteins | sample Higcelwee11metaG_FD_187175 | JGI IMG/M metagenome (GOLD analysis project Ga0209467, IMG submission 187175) | Freshwater pond sediment microbial communities from the University of Edinburgh, under environmental carbon perturbations - High... | ecosystem: Environmental > Aquatic > Freshwater >...
TGCGGCGAGCTGACGATATCGCGCAGGCCGTGGCCTGGCTCAAGATCGAGCGCAAGCGCGCTGGTTCCAAATTGCAAATCCAGATCGAGAAGGACGCATTTCTTTTTCATCTCATGCGCGATGAGCCATGCTATGTTGGTCGCAATTGTGCTGGCGCCCGTGCCACCGCGTACGCCAACAACGACAATTGTTTTAGCCTCTTTGGACGCGCCGGGGCCATCCGTTTTGGGATCGCGCGTCGCGCTAATCATGGTTTGTGTCAAAAGCTCAGGCGTAAGCGGTTTGACGAGATAATCCGCAAGGCCTGCGGCCAGCATGCTCCGGTATAAATGGACATCGTTTGCGCTACCGATGGCGATGATGTGTGAGGCGGGCCCGCATAGGCTAACCAGACGCGCTGCGATCTGGATGGGTTGGTCTTGGTTGTCGAGATCGACAATCGCGATCTTTGGCGGCGGATCGGATTCTAAAAGTGTGCTGAACAAATCCGCGCCACCCATGCGCACGGTATCCACAGGGAACCCTTGCCGCTCCGCCCATGTCCGAATCGAGGTCGCGGTGCCCTCGTCATTCACAAAAGCCATAAAATCGGTATGCATGCTCATTTGGTTTAGATCCTAAACTTATTTTGAAGCGCCGCCGCCAAGGCGTGCGTCTTCCATTTTAATGACTTGCGCCGGGGCTGCGGCATTCGGGTCGATCAACGCCGTTGTTTTGCCAGCTTGGTAACGTGAGACACTTGCCGCTGAGACAATAGGATCAGGCGCGCCAAGTGGGCGACCCTCGATCAGATCATTTGGATTGGCCACTTGCGCGGCTAAATCTTGAGCCGTCGCGCAGCCAAAAGTCGGCGACGCTTGGTTGTCCCATGGCGAGCCCATTTGATCCTGAGCCCAGCTCAGGCAATGCGGTGGCACCGCGACGGCACCTTTGCCGTTTGGCGCGGGCATGACCTTGACGCGATAATCCGGCGCAGGCGGTTGTGCGGGCGTGGCGCAGCCGTTGAGCGCCAACGCACAAAGGAGAGCCATCAGCGGCAGCGAAGGGGGGAGGGAACGCATGGGCTTACTCCATCATAAAGCCGCCCGGCCCCGAGGGGACAGACAGATCAGTCGGTTTTTTTGGTTTTGCCGTTACCGGCGCAGCTTGCGTTGCGGGCGCTGTTTGCATCGCCGGCGTAACCGGTGTGAGCGGCGCAGAGGTCGGATTAGGCGCTTCTTCAAAACGCATATCTTCAACCTTGACCGCACGGGGCGTACCGCTAAGCGTGCGGGCGTTTGGATCGCTGCTGGTCTGGCGGCGGCGGAAGAACATATCGGTATCTGACGGCGGCGCGAAGCCGTCGGTCGGGAGGGCCAGACGGTCTTGCGTTGTCGGCTTGACGACATAGGGGGTGATGATGATGACCAATTCCGTTTCGTCGTTTTGGAAGCGCGAAGAGCGGAAGAGCGCGCCCAAAATTGGCAAATCGCCAAGGAACGGATATTTCTCGATGGACTGGCTCTGTTGGCTGTTGAGCAAGCCCGCGATGGCGAAGCTTTGGCCGCTGTTGAGTTCAATCGTCGTCTCGGCGCGGCGGGTAGTGAGCGCCGGAACTTCGATGCTGTTGCCTGAGCTGCTGAGCGTGATCGCGCCGACGCTGGAAAGTTGGCTAACTTCGGGGCGAACGTGCAGGTTGATCCGGCTGCCGCTGATGATGGTCGGTGTGAAGGCCAGCGACACGCCGTATTGCTTCCATTGGATCGTAACCGTATCGCCCGATTGCGGCACGGGCACGGGGAACTCTCCGCCCGCAAGGAAGCTCGCCGTTTCGCCCGAAAGCGCGGTGAGCGACGGCTCGGCTAAGATTGTGACCAGACCGTCTTTAGCCAGCGCGTCGATCATGCCGTTGACGCTATAATGGCCGTTATTAATGCTGACGTTTGCGGCATCGTTCGTCAAGCCGTCCAAGGTCGTGCGCGAGAAGGATGTCGATCCTGCGGTTACAAAATCAGTGCCCGTGGCGAGGCCAAAGGCAAAATCACCGACGCTGCCGATGGTTTCCCAGTTGATGCCGAACCGCTTGTCAACGTCGCGCGAAACCTCGGCGAAGCGGACGCGGATCTGAACCTGATTGTTGGCGTTCATCTTGATGCGATTGATAATATCGCCATCTTCTTTGGGCACATAACGCGAAGCGAGGCGGCGCGCTTCTTCAACGATAGAGGCATCGGTAGCATCACCTGAAAGAATAAGGCCATTTGGCACCGCTTCGGCATGCAGTGGGTGCAGCGGCGAAATGGCGCGCAGGGCTTCTTGCAGCTCCGAAAGATTGGGGCGCACGACGACAGTGCGTTGCGCCAGCGCGGTGCCGTTTTCGGCACTGATGATCAGGGTTGTTTCGCCCGCCTTCTTGCCGAAAACCATAATCCGCGTAGGCGTCACCACTTGAACGTCGGCGACTTCGGGATTGGCGATAAAGACGGTTGCGGCAGGCGCGGCGACTTCGACAATTTGGCTTTTATCAACGGAGACATCCAAAATGCGGAGAACTGCCGCTTGCGTGGCGCTGGCTGCCGTATGTGTGGCGGCTTGGCTTGGCATGGCCCCTGACAGAAAAAGCCCCGCTGCGCAAAGCAACGTGGCCAAAGGGCGCAGGGCAAAAAGTCTGGTCGTGCGCATTAGTGAGCTCCCTCAGACGGCGTCAAATCATATTCGGATTCCGAGACATCCTTGCCGCGGATGATGGTGATGTGTTGCACCGCGCCGTTACGATTGGCAGGGCCGGGCAAAACGCGGCTGACATCGCTGTCCCACGTCAGGCCATTTGGCGCAGGCGGTGGTGCGAGCTCGCCCTCTACAGGCTGGGCTTCTGGGTCTTGGGCGATGCTGCGCAGCGCGAGCGACAAGGAACCCATTTGCGCGGCAAGCGCGACAGTTTCCGCTTGTTTCGAGGTGACTTCGAGCGTCGCGATTTGTGCGACTTTCGGCGCAGTGACTTGATCGTCCATTTTCTGATCGAGCGCGAGGACACGCACATTGTTCAAGATCGTTTCGCTAACCTTGCGTTCGGAAGATTCCATGCCGTTGCCGCCACGGCGATTGATTTGATGGGTAACGAGCACGTCGATCTTGTCGCCGGGGAAGACAAAGCCAGCGACACCCGCGACGGGGGTGATGGAAATGGAGACAGCCCGCATGCCCGGCGCCAGCGCAGCGGCCATAAAGCCGCTTTGGCCCGGCTTGACAACGCGGCCAGCCATAATGGGTTCGCCCGTGCGCAGGCCATAGCGCACGACATTGCCCAGATAATCCGTTTTCGCGCCCTTGTCTTTGACGATGTAATCCTCAAGCCCCGTTTCGACGGGCCAGGGGCTCCATTTCAAATCGGATTCCTTGAGAAGCGTGCCCGAGGGGAGATCTTTTGCCGCGACCAAAACTTCTGTCGCTTGCTTGACGGCTTGCTGTGCCGGAGCGCCGGGGCCTTGGCTGCCGGAAAGCATGCTGCGCGCGACAAAGACGGTCGCCCCAGCGATCAAAAGCGCAATAACGAGAAGGACGATTTTACGAGCGGGCATAGGGTAATCTCCTTAAACCTTCACCAGAAGGTCTTGGTGAGACATGAGGGCAAGCGTGCAAAGGCCACCAACGGCAATCGCGACGCCATAGGGAATAGGCGTTTTCCGAAGCTTAAGCGGCTCCAGAGATTTTGAAAGCTTGTGCTGGATCAAGACTTGTAGCCCAAGACCTAAGCTTAGGATACCACCAGCGAAGGCGGTTACGAAGAGAAACGGTCCGATAAAGGTTGGCCCAGCCCACAGGCTCAAGGCGGCAATGAGCTTAATATCGCCAGCACCAGCATATTTTTTGACATAAAGCGCGTAGCCAAAGACGAAGACGATACCAAAAACAGCGAAGTGATCGATCCAAAGCAAGCCTGCTGGCGCTGTCATGATAAAAGCGGGAAAAAGAAGGAACAAGGCTATCGACGCTAAATTCGGGATACGGAACGCCCGCGCGTCGCTCGCGGCAGCGAGGAGCAAGATGATCCCCGCAAGGATCAAAACAGCTGCATGTAACGCTTGCAATTCCATGAACATCTCGTTGGCGCTAAAGGATAATGGCCCCAAGTATGCTTCCGCTATGCTTAACAGGTGGTGAAGGACGTTGTCCGGCTAAAAAGACAAAAAAAACAGGGATCAGAACGAATTCTGATCCCTGTTTTGCTTTAGGGTCTTCGGTAAGTATTAGTCGGCGTTCAGTTTGTTGGTCACGGTCGTGAACACGCCAGTCAACTTGCCGCCGAGGAGGCTTAGTGCCGTCACAATGGCTACGGCGATCAACGAAGCGATCAAACCGTACTCAATGGCCGTTGCGCCTTCTTCTTCTTTCAGAAAACGGGTGAACATGTTTACTTCTCCTTGGGTTGTCCGTTGGAAACTGGTTTTATCCTTTGGACGAAGCTAGAGGAACGGCTTTAAGAAACTATGAACAAGGCCAAATTTTCTTGAAGTGGCCCCGCTTTGCTGAAAAGGGCGACGGAAAGAAACTTGTTTTTTTATTTATATTTCAATTTGTTATCTGATTTTCTTTTACGGCGGGTTGAGGCGGGCGGCCGTAGAGTTCTTGACGTAGAAGGGCGAGCGCTTCGCGCGTTTTGCTGTTCTCCAGCCCCATTTGCTGCAACGCGTGATAGGCAATGGCAAAGGCTGTTTCGCGTTCCCCCATCACCGTCATCGTGATGCCAAGTCGATCCATGAGGCGAATTTCCTCATCTGAATGCGTGCGTACGACGACCTCAATGCGAGGATTGCTCCGTTTCGCCTGACGAATAATTTGTTGTGCGTAATAAAAATCAGGGATCGTAATGATTAAAAGCTGGGCTTGCTCTGGGCGGGCGGCGCTGATCACGGCCTCGCGGGCGGCATCGCCATAGACGATTGAAGCGCCGTCGTGCCGAAGTTTTTCGGACAGGATGCGGTCGGCCTCGATGATGGTAAAGGGCACGCCTTGTTCGCGTAGGACTCTGGCCACGACACTACCGACCCGGCCGCAGCCGACAAGAATAGCGTGCGCTTCGGGGCTGGCTTCCGCTTGCCGGGCGGTTTCGCCGCAGGTGGGGCAGAATCTGGACAGCCAATTTTTCTCGTTGATGAGACGCACGGCGCGGCGGTTAAGCGAAAGAATAGCGGGATTGATCAAGATCGAAAGTAATGCGACCGCCACGATCATGTCGCGCTCTGTTGCGCCGAAAAGCTCGTTTTTATAGCCAAGAGCGCTAAGCACAAAGGAAAACTCGCCAATTTGGGCAAAGGCGCTGCCGACCAAAGCGGCGGCATGCAAAGGCACGCGCATAACGACCAGCAAGATAAAAGTAATCAGCCCCGTGCCGAACAGGATCACGGCCAGAAGCGCTAAAATTTCAAGTGGCTTTTGAAGGAGAATTGTCGGGTCGAACAGCATGCCAATGGAGACGAAGAACAGGATCGTAAAAATCTGCTGCATCGAAAGTGTTTCGGAGGCTGCGTGGTGATGCAGATCGCTTTCGCCGATGACAATTCCGGCGAAGAAAGCGCCCAAAGCCAACGAAACGCCGAAAATCATGGCCGATCCGTACGCAATCCCCAGTGCCATGACGACCACAGCTAACGTGAACAGCTCCCGTGAGCCGCTGCGGGCGACATAATTAAGTAAGGCCGGTATGACGCGCCGTCCGCCAAAGCCGATGACGACGACAAAGCCTGTGACTTGCAAAAGTGTTTTGCCGAGCGAGGCAAAAAGCGCTTGTGGCGGCGTATCGTTGATCGAGCCCATGATGGGCAGAACGACAAGCGCGATAATGACGATCAAATCTTGCACAACAAGCCAGCCCAGCGCGATACGTCCAGACAGAGCGTTCATCTGGCGTTTTTCTTCCAGCACGCGTGTGGCCACAGCCGTGCTGGCAACGGCGAGGGATAACCCAATGACGAGCGAGGGGAGAAAGCTTGTGGCGCAAACGGCCCTAGCGACGCCAGTGCCGATGAGCGTTGTCAGCCCGACTTGAATCAGCGCGCCGGGGATCGCAATTTTGCGTACGCCCAAAAGATCCTTGAATGAAAAATGCATGCCGATATTAAACAGCAGCAAGGCTACGCCAATTTCGGCAAGATCATTGGCAACGCTTTGATTGGCGACAAAGCCCGGTGTAAACGGGCCGATGGCAACGCCCGCGCATAAATAGCCGATCAGCGGCGGTAAGCCGATGGCGCGCACGGCAAGACCTCCGGCAAAGGCGGCAACGAGGCTGATCACAAGGGTCGAGAGAAGGCCGACATCATGGGGCATGGCACAAATCCGTCTCAAAAGAGGAGGCGAGACTTTGATATTATCGTGCCAGACCTTTATTGTATAGCCATGCCTTGATGCCTTTGGCCGCAGCCATGCCAGTGCTGAAGCAGGCTTGCAAAAGATAGCCGCCCGTCGGCGCATCCCAATCGAGCATTTCGCCAGCAATGAAAAGACCTGGGCGTTCGCGCACCATGAATTGCTCATCCAGCGCCTCAAGCTTCACCCCGCCTGCGCAGGAAATGGCGCGGGCGATGGGAGCTGTGGCGGTGAGCTTGAGGGGCAGCGCCTTAATAAGTGTGGCTAGTTTTTCCGGGCTTTCCAGCGCCTTGGGATTGGTGTGTGTGACCTCGCGCACAAGGCCAATGGCTTGCGGGGCAAGACCGCCCGCTTTATGCAAAAAGGTCGAAAGCGATTGGCTTCCACGTGAGACGGAAAGCCTGCTGCGCAAGGTTGCCTCATCAAGGCCGGGGCGAAGATCAAGCGTGAGCGTCGCCTCGCCTTGCGTTTGGATGGCGCGGCGCAGTGCGCCAGACAGCGCGTAAATTGCTCCACCTTCTAAGCCGCCCGTCGTAATCATCAGCTCGCCTTGGATTGTGCGCTCTTCAAAATGAAGGGTGACGGGCTTGAGCGGTTGGCCTGCAAAGCGTTCGGCAAAGAACGCCGACCATGGCGCGATGAAACCGCAATTAGAAGGTTCAAACGGGGCGAGAGGAATCTGCGCCTCTTGTAAAAAAGGCACCCATGCGGCGTCTGAGCCAAGCTGTGGCCATGACGCGCCACCCAGCGCGAGTAAATAGGCCTTTGGTGTCAGCGTGCTTTTTCCGCCCGCTTCATTTTCAAAAAGCAGGGCGCCATTCTTATCCCATCCCAGCCAGCGCGTGCGCAAAACAAAGGAAACGCCTAGGGTTTCGAGCCGCGCGCGCCAAGCGCGTAAAAGCGGCGAGGTTTTCATTACCTTGGGAAATACGCGGCCACTTGTGCCGACAAATAAGTCTTGGCCCAGTCCTTCGGCCCAGCTGCGTAGGGCGCTTGGCGGAAAAGATTCGATGGCTGCGGCGAGCAAAGGTGAACTTGCGCTATAGCGCGTGAGGAACAGTTCAAGCGGTTCATCGTTGGTGAGATTAAGCCCGCCATGGCCCGCCATGAGAAACTTTCGACCCGGCGTTGGCATGCGATCATAGATCGTCACGGCAAGGCCTGCTTGAGCTAATGTTTCGGCTGCGATGAGGCCTGCGGGGCCTGCACCTATAATAAGTGTCGAAGGTGATGTGGTCATAAAGGCGGTTGTAGCACAGCTAGACGCCGCGTGGGCAAGTCCATTTTAGCCCGTGTTTTACGGGGTAAAACGAATCACTCTTTGCGCTTTTAGGAAAGCGCAAGGGCTAAAGGCGTTGCGAAAAAGCCTCATTTTACCCTCTTTGGGGGGGTAAAAAGCATTTTGGGGCCTATTTTAGCGGTCTTTTCTTGCAACTTTGATTGCGCGGTTCCTTACTAATGCTAATATTGCTGCAGTGATTCTGATGGGGGCAGTGCCTCGTCCTTACAGCAATCCGTTCAACCACAAGGAGCAAAACATATGGCTACGAAAAAAGCTGCCAAGCCCGTCGCGGTGATCCGCCCGGTCAAGGAAACCCTCACGAAGTCGGCGCTTGTCTCGTTGATCGCCGAAGCGAACGACGTTCCCCGCAAAGTCGCGGCTGGGATGCTCGCCACGCTCGAAGGCGTGATGATGGGTGCAGTTCATCCGAAGGGCGTTGGCGAATTCACAATGCCTGGCATGTTCAAGGTTTCGTTGCGTAAGGTTCCGGCCCGCAAGGCTGGCACGCTTATCCGTAACCCGGCAACGGGCGAAATGATGAAGGCAGCGGCGAAGCCCGCTTCCGTTCGCGTCAAGATCCGTGCGCTCTCGAAGCTCAAGGGTTCGGCCACGAAGTAATCATCGTTTGATGATACTGAAAGAAAAGGGCCTGAAGAAAACTTCAGGCCCTTTTTTTGTCAGATGAATTACGCGCTGCCGATGAGGATGCCGGTGAGCAAGACGAGGGCGCCGCCGAGGACGACTTGGACAAGTGCGGAAGTGAACGGCGTTTCCATATATTTCCACCGGATCCAGCAAATGGCCCAAAGCTCGAGGGTCACGAAAATGGCGGCGATGGAGGTGGCTGTCCAAAAATCGGTGATTAAATAGGGAAGCGTGTGGCCAAGCCCGCCCGCGGTTGTCATCAGGCCGCAAGCGGTGCCGCGCACCCATGGCTGGCCGCGTCCGGTCAGCGCGCCATCGTCCGACATCGCTTCGGTAATGCCCATGGAAATGCCAGCGCCGATAGAGGCGGCCATGCCGACCAAAAACGCATCCCAACTTTTTTGCGTGGCAAAGGCGGCGGCGAAAATGGGGGCCATGGTCGAGACAGAGCCGTCGATGAGGCCCGCCAAGCCCGGCTGCACAATTTGCAAAAGGAACAGACGACGTGCGCGATCATCTTCGGTTGCTCTTGCGCCCTTAGGCAGTGCCTTTTGTTCGATGCGGTCGGCCAGCGCCATATGGCCGTTTTCTTCCATTGCCAAATCGCCCAGCAATTTGCGGACATCGACATCATGGGCGCGTTCGGCAGCGCGGGCGTAGAAGTTCGCGCTTTCCAGTTCCATGACCGAAGCTTGGCGGCGCACCGCGTCAATACGCAGATTTTCCATGAGCCAAATCGGGCGGCGGCGGAGAAACCCACGCACGTCTTGACGCGTGATATAAGGCAGGCGCTCACCAAATTTCGATTTAAAAAGCTCAAGCAAGCGATTGCGGTGAACTTGCTCTTCCTCGGCCATTTGCTCGAACATCTTGGCCGTGGAGGGAAACTCTTCGCGTATTGTGTTCGCAAAACTTTGATAAATCCGCGCGTCTTCTTCTTCGCTGGAGATCGCTAGGGCAAGGACTTCGTTTTCTTTAAGGGCGGTGAATTTTTTCATGATCCGTCTATTTTCTTCGTTAAACCTAGAAAAGGCAAGGGGTTTACGCCTTGGCCTTTTTCCGTCTGATCCGCTTGAGCACAAGCGTATAGCCGTGGTGTGGTTCTTGAAGCAAAAAGCGGGCGACGCGGCCAATGGTGGTGAGGCTTACGCCTGTGGCCGCGTGGATTTCGCGGTACGAGGTTTGGCCTTCCTCAAGAATACGAGCGATTTTCCACCGCTCCTCAAAGGCTTTAATTTCGGCGGGCGTGCACAGATCAAGAAGGAAACGGTGACACTCTTCCCGCGTTTTAAGTTGAAGGAGCGCCTCACAAAGCGCATCGTGATCTGCGGCGGTTGTTCCGGTCATTGTTTGTTCCTGCTTCAAAATGATTTCGCTGTTATTCTGGCTGTGAGCAAGGGGATAAAGCAAGAATTATTTGAAAGCATTCATGCCAGAGCGAACGGGGGTTTGGTATATTATGAATATAAATCAATAAGATAAAAGCTTAAAATTTTCTCGAACGCAGTCCTTGCAGGAAGATAGCTTCTTGCTGTACTATCATAGTAGTACAGTAATGCAACAGCACAAGGGGGGCATCCCGTGAACACACAACGTATTCGCATCGCGCTTCAAAAATCAGGCCGGATGGCTGAGGATAGCTTGGCTCTTTTGCGGAAATGCGGGCTTCATATTGATCGCAGCAAAGATCAGCTTTTTTGCCGCGTGAAGGAGCTGCCCATCGATTTAATGATGATCCGCGATGATGATATTCCCGGCTTTGTCAGCAGCGGCATTTGCGATCTGGGCATCGTGGGCGAAAATGTATTTTCCGAAGAAAAAGCGCGGGGCGATACGTTTGCGGCGCAGGTTTTGGAACGTCTCGGTTTTTCTTTTTGCCGCCTGTCGCTCGCGGTGCCGGAGGCCAGCGCCTATACAAGCTTGAGTGATATGCAAGGATTGACGATTGCCACTTCCTATCCGGCGCTTTTGCAAAAGGCGCTCAAAGACGAGGGCGTTCAGGCGCAAACGCTTGTCATGAGCGGCTCGGTTGAGGTTGCGCCTCGGCTCAAAATAGCAGATGCCATTTGCGATATTGTG
>Ga0209467_1003408_pt1 | contig 10350 bp, 8 predicted proteins | sample Higcelwee11metaG_FD_187175 | JGI IMG/M metagenome (GOLD analysis project Ga0209467, IMG submission 187175) | Freshwater pond sediment microbial communities from the University of Edinburgh, under environmental carbon perturbations - High... | ecosystem: Environmental > Aquatic > Freshwater > Pond...
CTGGAGTTCTTCACCAGCCACTTTGAGCTGTGGGAGGGCGGCGCGCGGCAGCTTGAGTACATGACCAAAGACACGGTGAAGCTCTCGGGCCTGGAGCTGCGCAGCTTCGCCACGGCCTCGGCGGGCAAAGACGCCGCCGTAGACCTCGGCGCCCAGACCCGCAACGGCGTGAGCGTGCGCGCCTTGATGACCACCCTGGTCTTCGTGAAGGGCATGGCCTACTTCCGGGGAGAACAAGAGGTGTCCTTTGAGGACATCCGGCAGATGTTGCCCTTCGTGCTCCACGACAAGCTCGTGCAGGAGCCCGACGCGCCGTTCTTTGAGCTCGGCGACAACCCCGCCCTGCGCTCCGACCGCGTGTCGTGGCTGCGGGAGCTGTGGGACCTCTCCTGCAAACAGTTTGAGAGCTTCAACCTCGACCATCACGACCCCGTGCGCGACCTCGGCGACGAGCTTGAGCGCGGCCTCGAAGGGGTCAAAGAGGAGGAGGTGCGCCGTCGGCTGGCCGCCATCGAAACCGCCCTGCGAGAGCTCGCCAAGGGCCGCAAGCTCTACGGTCACCTCTACGATGACCTCCTGCGCCTCAAGGCGATGCACCAGCACTACACGAACTATCTGCGCTGGCTGCTTCAATGAGCCTAAATTCAACAACTCCGTTGACCGGTGCCTTGGCCGCGGAGCTGGCCGCTGGGCGGGATCGGTACAACGGCCTGTTCTTGAGCGCCCGGCGTGAGCACCGCCGCTTAGACGCCGCCGCCGTCTTGGACCACCTGCGCCACCGCCTGCCCCCCGCCGTTGAGGCCGTCGCCGCCGTTGAGCCCGCCGCCGTGCCCAAGGTGATGACGACGCTCTACGAGCTGTCTCTGGAGCTGATCGGGCGTGAGCTGCTGGGCCCCCAAGCCCAGGCCCCGCAGCTCAACCTCGTCTTTGACCTGCTCCTCCCGGCGATGCCCCGCCTGCTCGCCGCCGCCCCGGCCAAGCTCACCACCGCCCTGATCAACGCCGTCCATAAACTCTCCCAGGAGCGCGGCTTTATTCTGCCCCTGTGGGTAGATCGCCTCGTCGAGGTGGCCCCCGGCTGCCCCGATGTGCCGACGCTTCTGGCCTTGGGCCAGGTCTTCGCCTGGCGCGGCGGCTTGTCACATTTTCGTGAGGGCGCCCTCGATTTGATGCGACAGCTCCCCGCCGATCAGGTCGGCGTCGCCTTGGGCCTTCGCGACGGCGACCCCAGCCCGGAGACCTGCCTCACGATGTTGGAGGGTGACCCTTTCTGGCGCCCGGAGCTGGCCCGCTGCCCGCAGACGCTGCGGATCGTGGGCAAGGTGGGCCGCTTCTCCGGCCTCGGCGGCGAGTTTCGCACCCCGCCCTCGGTGATGTGTGTGAGCGGGCAGCTCGTGGCGTTTGACGAGCGCGCCTGCTGGTCGATCCACGCGGACGCCTATGGCGCGCGGCTCCGGCGCCTGGGCCCCAACCTGCCCGACGGCGAAGAGACCCCGACGCCCGCCGGTCGTGGCGTCGATCGAGAGGGCCGGGTGTTCTGGGGCGCCGCCTACAAGACCTTCCCTGAGCTGGCCGAGCCCAGCGGCGTGGCCTGCAGCGAGCAGCTCATGGTGGTGACCACGCCGTCGAGCCACAAGATCGTGCTCATCGCCTTGGCGCCGGAGCCGACGTGAGCGGCTCCCCGAGCGCTCTGGAGGCCCTGCGCTCGGCCTGGGGCGCGCGCTGGCCCGAGGCCCTGGCGACCTGGAGCCCCTACACCAAGCTCACCCAGCCCCGGCTGTGCATCACGGAGGCCGAGGAGAAAGAAGAGCGGCTTCAAGGCTCGTTCGCGATGATCCGGGTCGCGGATCACGCCGTGGTCATCGGGCTCCGTGAGGTGGCCACCAAGGGGCTTACAGCGTTTCCGTTGCAAGTCCTCGCCCATGAGATCGGCCACCACGTCTTCGCCCCGGGTGACCTCGCCGACAACGCCCGTTTGATCGCCCGAATCCGCCGCGGCCTGCCCGGTCAAGAGGACCACGCGGGCCTGGTGGCGAACCTCTACCTCGACCTCTTGGTGAACGACCGCCTTCAGCGGGAGAAGGGCCTGGACATGGCCGCGGTGTACCGCGCCCTGCGGCGCCCCGACGACGACCCACCGCGGCTTTGGCGCCTGTACCAGCGCACCTATGAGCTGCTGTGGAGCCTCCCCAGCGGCGACCTCACCCCGAATGAGCCCCAAGACGACATGTTAGAGGCCGACGCCGGGCTCGCCGCGCGGCTGGTGAGGGCCTACACCCAGCGGTGGCTCGACGGCGCGAGCCGCTACGCCTGCCTGCTCTTGCCTTACCTCATGGAGCAAGACGACAAGAAGGGCCAACGGTACCTCGTGCCGTGGCTCGACACCCGCCGGGCCGGTGAGGGCGATGAGCTGCCCGATGGCCTCGCCGAGCTGGATGACGAGGAGCTGCTGGGGCCGATCCACCCCGCTGAAGATCCCGAGCTCAGCGGCCTCGCCGCGCCGGTCGGCGCCTCAACCCCAGGCTCGGCCAACCGTGATCTGCCCGGCGGCCTCAAGAACCAGTACCGCGAGCCCACGGAGTACGCCGAGCTGATGAAGTCTCTCGGCGTGAAGGTCTCGCCCTCTCAGCTCGCCCACCGGTACTACCGCGAGCTGGCCCTGCCCCACATCATCCCCTTCCCACGCCGAGAAATCCCAAAGGCAACAGATCCGCTGCCTGAGGGGCTCGACGTCTGGGACCCAGGCTCACCGCTCTCGGATGTGGACTGGATCGAGACCGTGAGCCACAGCCCCGTGGTGATCCCCGGCGTCACCACCTTAGAGCGCCGTATGGGCGAGTCCGCCGGGGCCGAGCCCGAGCGCCGCCCGCCGGATCTTTACCTCGGCGTAGACTGCTCGGGCTCGATGAACAACCCCCGGCAGCGGCTCTCGTGGCCCGTGCTCAGCGGCGCGGTGATCACGCTCTCGGCCTTACGCGCCGGGGCGAAGGTGATGGTCTGTCTCAGCGGAGAGCCCGGCAGCTTCACTGAGACAAACGGATTTTTGCGACAAGAAGACACGATCTTCGGCGTGCTCACCGACTACCTGGGCACGGGCTACAGCTACGGGATCCTGCGCCTCAAAGCTACATTTCTCGACGCCCCGCCGCCCAAGAACCCCGTGCATCTGCTCATCGTCACCGACAGCGACATCTTCCACATGCTCGGCTCCATCAAAGAGGGCTGGGACATCTTCGGCGAGGCGCTCCTCCGCGCCGGCGGCGGCGGCACCTTGGTGATGGACCTGCCCTTCCCCGAGCACTACGCCGCGCAGCTTGAGCGGGTGCGGTCGCTGGGCTGGGGCGTTCACCTCGTGCGCTCCCAAGAGGAGCTGCTCACCTTCGCCCGGGCGTTCAGCCGCCTCCGTTTTGGCCCCAAAGGACAGGTGAAGACCCCATGACCACCGATGGCCCCGCCCTCGACCTGCTCACCCGCCGCCTCGCGGAGCTGCCCGCCGACTTCTTGGCCCCGGTGTGGCGGGAGGATCCCCAAGGCGTACACGTCGAGGCCGTGATCAACGACCTGCTTCAGGAGTGGGGCGGCCCGCCGGAGACCTCCTCAAGCCTGGCCCCTTGGCAGCCGAGCGCGCCGGGGGCCCGTCGGCGCCTCGCCCTGGTGACCTGCTGGCTGTTGGCCACCCCGGGCCTCGTGCGCGGCGCCCCCGCCCGCGACGCCGCCCGCCGCCTGCTCAGCCGCGGCTTGGACGAGCTCGCCGCGCTGGTGCCTCCAGAGCGTTTTGTCGACGATCCCGACCGCCGCGAAGAGCTCGTGCGCCTCGTCTTGGCCGGGCTGGGCCTGCGCCCCAAAGGGGAGACCGAGGCCATCGCCGCCGACCGCCTCAAGGCGCTCTCCAGCGTCGAGCGCGCGCGGGTGCTGCGCGAGACCCAAAAACAGGTGGAGCACGCCCGCCGGGTGCGTGAAGAGCTCGCCAAGAAGAAGCGCGCCGAGGCCGAGGCCGCCTCGCGGTACGGCGGGGAGTGACCGTTGATCCCGCCTGATCGGCAATACCTGAGCCCGCTGTTGACCCCCGCCGCCTGGGACGCCCTGCTTGGCCTCATCCAAGACCAAGACGCCCCGCGCTGGACCCACCAGCTCGGCGACCGTGTCCAGGCCGAGGATCTCCCGTTCGTGGCGGCTTTTCGCGCGTCCATGGCCCAGCGCGCGACCTGGCGGCCGGATCAGCCGCCGCCATGGATCCTCGCCTGGGCCAAAACTCAACAACATCGCTGCGAACATCTCCGAGACGCCTCTCGCAGCAATTTTGTTGACTGGCCATCCATCCCGACGATGTCCCGGGCCGAGCTCATCCGGCGCCCCGAGCGCTACATCGTCGAGGACGAGCCCTTTGAGCGGATGATGGTCTACGAGACGACGGGCACCACGGGGCCGCCGCTGCCCGCGCCGTCGCACCCCCGAACCCAGGCCCAGGCCCACGCCCTGCTTGAGCACACGCTCCGCCAGCACGGCGTGACCTTCACCCCGCGCCAGGGGGAGGTGGCGGTGATCACCCTCGCCGCCCAGCGCGCGACCTGGACCTTCCCCACGGCCTTCTCGGTGTGGGACCACGCGCTCTTGGCCAAGGTGAACCTGCACCCCGAGGACTGGAGCGGGGGCTTGGACCAGGCCCGGCGCTTCTTGGAGCGCGCCCAGCCCCAGGTGCTCACGGCGAACCCCGTGGCCCTCACCGAGCTTCTGCGCCTCGACCCCAACATCCACCCCAAGGCCATCACCTCCACGGCGACCGCCCTGTCCCCGGCCCTACGCGACGCCGTTCGTGACCGCTACGGCTGCCCGGTGATCGACTGGTACTCCTGCACCGAGACCAGCGCCATCGCGTACAGCAGCCCCGTTGCCTCTGAAGACGGCGCGCTGATCTGCCTGCCCAGCGACCTCTTCGTCGAGGTGATCGACGCCGCGGGCCGCCCGCTCCCCGCGGGTGAGCTGGGTGAGCTGTGCGTGAGCGGCGGGCGAAACCCCTACCTGCCCTTCTTGCGGTATCGCACCGGAGACCACGCCCGCTGGGCCCCCGCTCCAGAGGGCGCCGCCGACCCCTTCCCCCGGCTGTGGGATCTCCAGGGCCGCGCCGGGGTAGACCTCCGCGACGCGCTCGGCCGCCCCGTGGGCCCCGTGGACCTCCAGAACCTCCTGCGCCGGGTGGCCGCGTTCGTGCAGCACGAGCTGGTGCAGCGCACCGACGGCAGCGTACACCTCACCATCGAGCGTTTGCCCGCGGGCCATGTAAACGAAGACGCCCTACGCGCTGGGCTCAACCTGCTGTTTGGGGACTTGCCCATCACCGTGGCGGTGATTGACCCGAGGGACGACGGGCAGAAGCGGGTGCCTTGGCGGAGAGAGGGGTGACCAGGCGCCGGGCGGCTTAGGTCGCCACGGGGCATGGCCCGGATCCATCAAACGAGGGCCATTATGATCTCTACCAGTAAGTCATCCAAGAGGTCGTGACGCAGATCAGATAACGCGCGTTGAAGCACGCAGGAGCCTCGGAGAGTGCGAATATGAGAGGTAGCCAATTAACATGGAGATGGCATGACACCGCTCATCTGGATGCTCACCATTGCCTCCGCAGAAGACTCAAAACAGACCGTCACACCGCTGATTGAGGGCGGTGCACCCGTCCCAGTCGATGTGATCTGTAAAGAGAAGGGAACCGCTGAAGAGAAGGGAGCCGCTGAAAAGAAGGGAGCCGCTGAGAAGCCACCCGTTGACCTCTCAAGGGTGCAGGTCAACGTTGCCTGGAGCGACGACCTCGTGACCGGGGTGCAGGGATCAACCAACCCTCAGACCTCTTCCACCACGTCCCCGCTGACCGTACGTTTGAACGATGAGGGACTCGGCCAAGCCAGCCTAAAATGGGTGAAGGGTTCCGCGACCGCGACGAGCCTTCCCCTCAGCGTCACGCCGATCGATAAGGAGCTCTCCGGCCAGCTCACCTGCGGGATCACCCCGAGCCAGCTCACCCCCCAGGCGGCGCCACCGTCTTTGTCGATGGTGTATAACGCGCCTGGGCAGGTCCTCGCAGGACAATGGCTGTTCAAGGAGCTCTCCATCCGAGACGAAGACGACGCGCTTCAGGAGGTCACGCTCACCTTACAAAGCCAAGCCGGGGCCGCCGATACCGAGTGGGAGAAGGTGCTCAGCCTGCGCGAGACGAAGGCGAACGTGAACGTCTCAGTGAGCCGCGGGGTGGACAACAAGAGCTACACGCTCCGTCTGTTGCCCGGCACCAGCGACACGTCGTTCACCCCCAAGAACGTCCAAGAGACGTTGCTCTCGATCGAGCTGACAGAGTCGGTGCGCGGCCTAGCGGGCAAACCGCTGATGATGACGCTGGAGGCCACAGACGCGGACGGACTCAAGAGCACGACCACGCTCACGATGATGATCACCGCTCACAGCTACCTCAGCGACGTCGCCGTGCGCACCCGGCTCATAGAGTACCCCCGCGACGGACAGCGCGACGGCAAGCCTAGGGGGTACACCTGGCTGGCCGATGAGACCACCATCGTGCGCCAAGCGAGCGCGCTCGCGGCCGTTCAAGTACAGTCGCTCATCGACCCAACAGAGCTGGGCAATAAGCACACGATCGAGCGCGTAGACCTGCTCATCGTCAACACAGGGGAGCCCGCGACCGATTGGTCGTCGGCCAGCTCCACGACACCAAGACTCACTACACCGAAGGACGCTTCGAGGGCGATCTACGCCGGCCCCACCGTCCGATTGCTCACGCCTACGGAGGTCTCAGAGGCCGTCAGCGCCGCCAACAGCTCAAGAACGATCCAGAAGGACATCTATCTCCGCGTCGTGTTTGAGGACGGCACCACGCAGGTGATCGGCCCGCGCCCGGTTTCGGCGATGTACCGGGCGGACGTGCCAATCTATGAGCTGTCCCTCGCCAGCCGCCCGGCCGCCTGGGGACTTACACACGTCTACTGCGCAGACGCGCTCGCGTTGGAGTCCGCGGGTGACTACTGCATCACGAACCCCTTTGAGACGTACTGGACGACGAGCTTCAACGCGGCTCCGCTGTCACTGCATGCGCGGTTTGTCCCTCTCGCGCCGCTCCCGGTTTTGGGCTTCTCCTTCGACATGGCCTTAGGGATGCTCTCCAACGTCAACCTCGGCGGGGTCACCAGCTCTATCACAAGCTCAGACGCCGGCCTGAAGAACGGTAACGGGACCCAGGTGGCGTCATTCCAGGCCAGCTTCGGTCCTGACGTGCGCCTGACGGTCAACGAGAAGCAGTTTGACGTCATGTTTTACGTCGGCGCTGTTCATCAGAACGTCAATGACACCACCCGAATGCGGATGACGACCGGGGTCGCCCTGGTCGCACCCCTCATCTCGGCGACTCCCCCAAAGTCCTCTCCTGCGCCCGTCGTAGAGGGAGCGGCGAACGATCAACCCGCGGATTCAACAACCAACGCCCCGGCAGCGCCCGCCGCGAGCGTCACGGAGGGATGACATGCGAACCTCACTGATCTCTATCGCACTCGGCGCCAGCGTCGTGGCGATCTCCGGAGGGCTCGTGCACGGCTGCATGGTGTTGCGGAGCGCCGAACGCCAACTCCACATCTATAGCCCTGAGGTCGGCGTGAACTATCCGCTCGAAGCGCCCCTCAACCTTCGAGCGCGCGCGCAGATCTGCGGCGAGGTTGACACAAACGACGAGGTCCGGGTCTTCCTGGATCAAGTTCTGGTCACCCACTGTGTCTCGTCCTCCACGGAGGATGACGACGGGGGCTCGTCAGACCCGGCCGTCCTGACAGAGATCCCCAGCGCGCTGACGAGCGGTGAGCTCATCTGCGCCATCCCCACCACCGGGCTTGAGGCGGGAATCCATGAGCTGCTGGTCGAGGTGAGGCTCGGCCAGCAAACGCAGAGCGTCCCCTGCAGAGCGGACACCGACGGCTTTCTCATCAAGCGGGTCGAGTTCACCTTAAGTGACGTCACCGACACGGGAGATGCGGAGCCTGAGCCGCCCGAGGAACCTACCGATGACTCGGAGGCGACCGATGACTCGGAGGCGACCGACGACTCGGAGGCGACCGACGACTCGGAGGCGACCGACGACTCGGGGACCGGCGCGGGCGCCTGACGCCGCCACCAGGCCCCCTGGCGCAGCCCAGCGCCGAGGGGCCGCGCCCGTGGCGGCGGGAGCCCCCCGGCTTAGGTCGCCACGGGCAGCACGGCCTTTGGGGTAGAGCCCTCTGGCGCGGGCGGCGAGGGTGTAGCGCCCGAAGACTTCAGCGAGAGCACTTCAGTCATCTCGGTGACCGTGTGCTGTAGGCGGACGTTGGGCCGAACCCGCTCCACGACAGAGTCTAAGTACGCTCGAATCGGGTCACCGGTGGGGTTGAGGTCGCTTGGCGTGGTCCAGGGCACACCGGAGATCTCGTATTGGCCTTGAATGTTTTACAGTCGCACCTCGGGGTAGGTCTGGGCCCAGACGCCGCCGACGCGCGCACCACGCTCAAACACGACGACCTCGTGGCCGTCCCGCTGGAACACCGCCGCCGTGGTGAGCCCCGAGATCCCTGAACCGATGACGCCGACACGCATGAGCCGCTCCTGCCTAGAGCGCAGATCATAGCCCACGACGGGGCCCTGAGAGACCCTCCGCCGACCCTTCTTGGCCTGCGACCCAGCACGAGCCCTATTGTTCGCGACCCACCACCCATCGCATCCCCAACAGCGCCAAGGCCGCAAACGCCATACACGAGGCCGCCGCGCCGAGCTGCCACAGAATCGGCGTCGCCTCGCCGCTGATCGTCCGGGTGAGCAACATCTGCTGCGCGAGGGCGGGTACGGCCATCATCCACGGCGCGGCGGGGAGGGGGTCGATCGACATCCACATGCCGGGGATCATCGGCACAAACATCGTCAACGAGAGGTAGGTCTGGGCCTCCTTAAACGACCGGGTCAACGAGGCGAGGAGGAGCTGGGCCGCCGAGGCGAAGGCCGCCAGGGGCAACAGGTGCACCAAGATGACGGCCACCGCGCCGGGGGTGATGAGCAGACGAATCCCGGCGCGCTCTAAATCGAGCCAGGCCAACGGGAACAGGGTGAGCACCGCCGTGGCGATCACCCCCGCGTAGCCGAAGGTGAGCCCCGCCATCCACTTGCCGAGCACGATGGCGCCCCGGGGCGCGGCGGTCAACAACAGCGGCTCCCACGATTTACGCTCACGCTCCGCCGCCGTGGCGTCGATCACCAGATACAGATTGCAGAAGAACGCGGAGATGATCACGAACATTCCGGCCACGGCGCCGACGATGTCGCCCCCACGACGCTCTGGCGGCGCGACGTCAACCCGATCCACCGACACGCCGCGCAGCAGCGAGGGGTCTACGCCGCGGGCGAGCAGGCGCATGACGCCGAGCTCTGAGGAGTAGGCGGCGACGGCCTCCTCTACGTCGGAGGTGACGCTGCGGCTGTCGGGCTTGGACCCATCCGAGATCAACTCCACCACGGCGGGCTCACCGCGGGCGCTGCGCTCCACAAAGTCGTCGGGCACCCGCAGCAACACCGAGAGCTCACCGTCACGAATCTTCTGCTCGGCGTCGGCGGGGGCGGGCTGAATCTTGAGATCCTGCTCTAACCGTTTGATCAGCGCCGGGGCGCGCTCGCCGCCTTCGACGTAGAGCGTCTCGATCTCTTGATCGTTCGTCACCTTGTTGATGTTGATCGCGACGAGGCCGATGGTGAGCGGGCCCAAGAGCGGGAAAAAGAACGCGGAGAACAGAGAGCGCAGGTCACGCACCCCGTCGATCAGCTCTTTTTTTAGCACGACGAGGCTCGGCGGCGTGGGGCGGCGGCTCATGGGGACGCCCCCGCGGCGTGACCGACCCCGTCTGCAGGCCCCACCAAGGCCACGAAGGCGTCCTCCAGGCTGGCCGCGCCCGCCTGATGGATGACCTCGGGGATGGTGCCTTGGGCGATCACCCGGCCCCGGCCGATGATGACCAGACGATCACACAGGCTCCCGATCTCGGCCATCTGGTGCGAGGTGAACAAGACACAGCGCCCCTCCGCGGCCAAGGCGCGGATCGCCTCTCGCATCGCCCGGGTGCTCATCACGTCGAGGCCGTTTGTGGGCTCATCGAGCACGATGTTCGGCGGATCATGCACGATCGCCCGGGCGATGGCGACCTTCATACGCTCGCCTTGGCTGTAGCCTGTGGCGGGGCGGTCGATGACCCGCTCCAGGTCGAGGGTGCGGGCGAGGGCGTCGATCCGCGCGTCGAGGGCGGCGTCGTTGGCGATGCCGTTCAGCTCGGCAAAATAGCGGATGTT
>Ga0209467_1003409_pt1 | contig 10345 bp, 6 predicted proteins | sample Higcelwee11metaG_FD_187175 | JGI IMG/M metagenome (GOLD analysis project Ga0209467, IMG submission 187175) | Freshwater pond sediment microbial communities from the University of Edinburgh, under environmental carbon perturbations - High... | ecosystem: Environmental > Aquatic > Freshwater > Pond...
TATTTATCAGGAATGCGCCGAACCCGCCAGCCATTCCTCCGATACCGGTGATTGTAGCGATGGCCGACTTCGGGAACATGTCACCAATGGTTGAGAAGAGGTTCGCTGACCATGCCTGGTGAGCAGCGCATGCTATACCAATGAGAATGATCGGGAACCAGTAGGAGACATGCCCCAGAGGCTGTGCCAGCAGTGCCAGCAGCGGAAAGAAGGCAAAGATCAACATAGCACGCATTCGGCCGGCGTAAGGGTTCATTCCAAGTTTGTCTACGAAGTACCTGGGAAGCCAGCCCCCGATGATAGAGAGCATGACAATGGCATAAAGTACAAAGATCAGTAACTTGGCGGTGTTGGAATCTGACGTAAGCCCGTAGACATCACTGAGGTAGGCAGGAGTCCAGAAGAGGTAGAACCACCAGACACCGTCAGTCATGAATTTGCCAAAGGCAAATGCCCAGGTCTGCTTGTACCTGAAACATTGCCTGAATGACATTTTCTTTTCTATCTTCTCTATTTTATTGTTTGCTTTGGTCTCTGCAATAGTGTCCTGGTTGATGTAATCGAGTTCGGCCTTATTCACCATCGGGTGAGCGTGAGGTTTCTTATACATGAAAATCCAGAATCCCATCCAAATGAATCCGATGACGCCAATTACAATGAATGCCATTTCCCATCCCCATTTTGCTGCAATAACAGGTATGGATAGCGGGGCGATGAGGGCACCTACCTGTGCGCCTGAATTAAAGATGCTTGTTGAGAATGCGCGGTCCTTTTTCGGAAAGAATTCGGCAGTAGTCTTGATGGCAGCAGGGAAGTTGCCCGCCTCACCCAGGGCCAGCACGAAGCGTGCAAAAATAAAGAGCGTCACGCTGACGGAGGTCACCATACCAACATCGTCAATTGTGCCGATAATGTTACGTGCCTCCTCAAACCCTACGAACCATTTTCCGGCCGTAATGCCCGATGTGGCAATCCCGCAGAAAGCATGCAGAACGGCGCCAACAGACCATACACCTATCGCCCAGAGGAACCCCTTCTTTGTATCAATCCAGTCGACGAACCTTCCGGCAAACAGCAGGCTGACTGCATAGAATATTGAAAAGAGACCTGTGATTGTACCATAGTCATTATTGGTCCAGTGAAATTCAGGAGCAATGAAGTCTTTCCAGGTCAGTGAGAGAACCTGGCGATCCATGTAGTTGATGGCTACAGAAAAGAACAACAGCCCGGTGATGGCCCACCTGTAGTTTGTCATTTTCGAATCTGTGGTTTGTGCAGACATGAGTTTTACTTAAAAGATAAATATTTAGTGATTAACATATGACTTTAGCAGGTATTCAATTATCTGATCAGGATACCGCAGGTCTTATTTTTTTTATTGTGTCAAGTGTTTCTCTGACCTTTTTTGTCAGTGTCTTCCAGTCGTCTGCCTCTATAATCTTATCGGTGATGAGTGCAGATCCCATTCCCACGCATGCCACTCCGGCAGCAAACCACTTTTCAAGATTGTCCTCCGAAGGATCAACTCCGCCGGTTGGCATTATGGTTGTCCAGGGGCAGGGTCCTTTGACCGCTTTAACAAAAGAGGGTCCTCCGACGGCATTCCCTGGAAATATCTTAACTATCTCAGCTCCCAGTTCTTCAGCCTGTGATATTTCGGTCAGGGTGCCGCAACCGGGTATCCATAACACCTTTCTCCTGTTGCATATCCGGGCCACCTCAGGGTTCAGCACCGGGGAGACAATGAAGTCTGCACCCATCTGCATGAATATGGCTGCTGTAGGTGCATCAGCAACTGAGCCGGCGCCGATCATCATCCCCGGACAGTTATCCGCGGCCCATTTTTTTACATCGGCAAACACCTCATGCGCGAAGTCGCCCCTGTTTGTGAACTCGAAGACTTTTGCGCCACCGGCATGGCATGCAGAGATAACCTTTTTGCAAATCTCGCTGTCGTGGTGATAGAAGAGAGGCACGAGGCCTGTTTCATGCATGGCCAGGGCAACCTGTATACGTGTAAAACTGCTCATCACTATAGTCTTTTTTCAGAAGTCAAAATAATTTTTTGCATTGTAGTATGAGATGTTTTCAACCATTTTTCCAATGGTTTCCATCTCTGTGTCCGGCAGTTTGCCTTTTTCTATTTCATCACCAAGCAAGTTGCAGAGTATTCTGCGGAAATATTCATGACGCGGGTATGAGACAAAGCTCCTGGAGTCAGTGAGCATTCCTACAAACCTGCTCAGAAGTCCCATAAGTGAAAGGGCATTGAGCTGATTGATCATACCGGTCTCCTGGTCAAGAAACCACCAACCGGCGCCGAATTGTATCTTTCCGGGAATACTTCCATCCTGAAAATTGCCGATCATGGTGGCAATCAGTTCATTATCCCTGGGATTTAGGTTATACAGTATAGTTTTGGTCAGTTTTTTGCCTGCCTCGAGCCTGTCAAGCAGCCTTGAGAGGTCTTTTGCCACTGTGAAGTCGCCCATCGAGTCATAACCTGTATCTGGCCCGAGTAAGGCAAGCATACGGCTGTTATTGTTACGGAGGGCACCGTAGTGGAATTGCTGCGTCCAACCTCTTTCTGCGTCCATCACTGCCAGCTCGTATAGCATGACTGACTTGAATTTCACCACCTCCTCACGACTAAGCAGGGTTCCCGCAGTCACTTTCCCAAAAATGGCATCTGCTTCGCTTGCGGTGCAGTCTTCTGAATAAAACTGTTCTATACCGTGATCGCTGAGTAGGCATCCGGCATCGGCGAAGAATTGATGTCTCTTTCGCAGGGCCTCAATCAGAGAGGCAAAGTCTTTGATATCTGTGTCAGAGGCCTCCGAGAGTTTTTTAATATAATCGATGAACCTGGCATGGTCTTCCACAGCCATGGCCCTGTCAGGCCTCCATGCGGGAAGTACTTTGATCTCAAAATCGCTCTTTCTCAGTTTGATATGGTGAGCGAGATTATCCACCGGATCATCAGTTGTGCAGATCACCTCGACATTGAATTTTTTCATCAGTCCGCGTGCCGAGTAATCCGGTCTCCGGAGGAGGTCTGTACACTCTTCCCATATGTCCGGGGCGGTTGAGGGGTTGAGTATCCTGCTGATACCGAAGACCCTTTTCAGCTCGAGGTGTGTCCATGCATAGAGGGGATTACGCATTGTGAAGGGTACTGTCTCCGCCCAGCGGTCATACTTCTCGCGGAAGGTGGTTGTGTTCCCGGTAATATATTTTTCATCGATCCCATTGGCCCTCATGGCTCTCCACTTGTAATGATCTCCTTCCAGCCACAGCTGACCGAGATCGTCAAAGCGCCTGTCGGCAGCAATGGCTTCCGGGCTAAGGTGACAGTGGTAGTCTATTATGGGCATGCCTTCAGAATGCTCGTGGTACAGTTTCCTGGCAAACTCATTCTGCAGAAGGAAGTCTTCGTTGATGAACTCTTTCATTTGGTGGCAGATAGTTGTTATTGGCGGGTAAATAGTCGTACGATATGTCGGCGGTAGATGTTTTCCCATACACAGGATGCAATGATTGCGGCGTTGGCATTAAGGGCATCCGTGTAATCCTTCCCCATTTCAGCAGCCACCTTGTAGCCCACATGAATAAGCTGGCGGAAGCTTGGGTTGTAGTCAGGGTGTCCCGGCACATGTCTGAGTGTTTCAGCGTATTTCTTTGTATCCCAAGAATCAACAACTTCCGGAGCCGGAAGCAGTTCAGGTTTGATGTCAATTACGGTGGCATATGGTCCGCAGAGTTCATCGCGTCGATCATATGCACTTCGATATATTCGCTTTGCGATATCAAGCGCTGTGCCGCCGGCGAGTGCGAGGCCAATGACCTCCTCGAGCCATGTTGTACCGGCCGTCTTGACGTGAAGGCCGCAGTCGTGTTTCTTTATTATCTGTCCCATGAGAGGGTATATTGAAAACTTGTCGCTTCCCGAATGCACGCTAAGCTTGAGACCTGAAGGCAGGCCGAACATCCTGACAGCATACTTAATGACGAGGATATCTTCTTCAAACTCCTTCCCGAAGCGGACCGGATCACCCTCATAGTCAACACCTTTATTGAATCTGCCCGTGAATTTGGGGGCTATTGTCTGCACCGGGACTTTCAGGTCAGCCAGTGCCTTCAGTATGAAGAGCATCTCCAGTGGCTGCTGCGGCTGGTCAACCTCATCCATTGAGACCTCGGTTACAAAGTTGCCTTCGCCTTTAACCGATACTATGTGCCTGTAGATTGCTGCAGCTTCATTGATAGCAAAGAGGAATTTTGAGGCGAAGGCCCTGAGAAAGTCTTCAGTTATTGAGAACTTGTCTATGATTCCGGGGATCTGAAGGTCACCAATGAATGACCGGTGTGCCTCAATAAAGCCTTCAATATCGGTATCTGAAGCGCTTTTACCTATAAAATCAGCCACATCGAGGGTGAAGAAGTCTGAGTAGTCAATGAACCTCCCTACGGTTGTCAGGTTAATATGATCAGCATCAACGAAATAGGGCCCGGAATAGCCAACCTCACGGACGGCGGCATCGGCCTCAGCGCGGGTGTCGGAGGGTTCCGAGTGAACTATGTTGTGTTCCCTGTTTGATTTGTTCCAAACAGGGGTGATGTCAATACCGAGTTCGGAAGAGGCCTTCATCAGGGCTTCCAGCTGGGCCCTGCCCTGGTGTGAGAATCTGTCCCCGATTCCAAAAGAATATTTACCTGTTTCTTTCATAATGATCATTTAATGGTTTTCAGTGATGTCGAAAAATAGCAATAAAAAACTAAATTAGGGTCTTGATTTCTTATAAAATCAGCATTCATGAAGATGTTTGCATTCATAGTTGTATTTGCTCTGCAATCGGTTGTAGCTTTCGGCCAGGTAAGGCATATTACCGTAGCGGCTGACGGCAGTGGAGAATTCACCTCTGTGCAGGAAGCGGTCAATTCCATCAGGGCATATATGTCTGATACCACATACATGTTCATAAAGAACGGTACCTACCGGGAAAAGATAGTGATCCCCTCGTGGGTTACAAATCTTTTCATGAAGGGTGAAAGCTTTGAAAATACCGTCATCACCTGGAATGATCATGCCAATATCCGCAATATGGGAACCTTCAGGACCTACACAATATGGGTACTGGGGGCAGGGTTCACTGCCGAGGATCTCACCTTTGAGAACAATGCCGAGCAACTCGGACAGGCCGTGGCTGTACATGTTGACGCCGACAGGGCTGTCTTCCGCAGATGCAGGCTGCTCGGAAACCAGGATACGCTGCTCACCGCCAACCAGGAGAGCAGGCAATACTATGAGGAGTGTTATATAGAGGGGACCACCGATTTTATCTTTGGTCCGGCCACAGCCTGGTTTGAGAGATGTCATATTCACAGCAAAAAGAATTCCTATATCACCGCCGCATCAACCGTTGATGGTCATGCGTACGGCTATGTATTCAACAGGTGCCGGCTCACGGCTGCCGACAGCATCACAAAGGTTTACCTCGGCAGACCCTGGCGGCCGTTTGCCGCAACCCTCTTCATGAGGTGCGAGCTTGGCAGCCATATCCTGCCCGCAGGCTGGCACAACTGGGATAACCCGCAGAACGAGCGCACAGCCAGGTATGCCGAGTACCGGAACACAGGCCCGGGAGTCAGTCCCGGAACGCGTGTTTCCTGGAGCCGTCAGCTGAGCAGGATGGAGGCAAAGAGATACACTGTTGAGAGGGTCTTTGCCCGCCATGACGGCTGGAGTCCTGTGAGATAACACCTCAGAGACTGATCTTTTCTCCGTTGATATATACATTTTTCAGTTTAACCCGCTCAGCCCCGGTAATTGATGTCCCCTCCTGAACGCCATTGAAACTGCAGTTTATGAGGTTGATATCAGAGACATTGACCGACTCTTCAAGTCCTACGATATAAATGCCGTACTGGCTCTCCTGCGACGTGACATTCTCCAGGGTGACGTTTCTCACAAACGGAGGAAAGCCCCTTTTGCACTGTTCACGGGGTTCATACATGAGGTTGATCTTAAGAACCGCTTCGGAACACTTTCCTACCGTCACGTTCCTGACATTCACATTATCAATGACACCACCGCGGCAGTCGGATGTCTTGATCCTTATGACCCTCAGCAGCTCCGGACTGTCCATCTCGCAATCCTCGACAAAGAGGTTGTAAAATCCTCCCGAGATCTCGCTGCCGATGACCACCCCTCCGTGACCGTCTGCCATTCGGCAGTTACGCACGATTATATTCTGTGAGGGGACGGCCCATCGCCGCCCGTCATTGTTCCTTCCCGACTTGATTGCAATGCAGTCATCGCCGGTATCGAAGTAGCAGTCCTCTATCAGGACGCCATTGCATGATTCGGGGTCGCAGCCGTCTGAATTGGGGCCGGCACTTACAATTGTCACCCCACGCAAGATAAAGTTATCCGTCAAAACAGGATGGATCACCCAGAAAGGGGAGTTCTGCAGCGTCAGGTCTTCGATGAGAACGGTATTGCAGTTGTTGAAGTTGACCAGCTGGGGTCTTAGTGCTCCCTCAAGGCCGAAGCGGCGTTCCTCAACGGGTGTCTGTTTCTGTTCGTGTCCAAGCAACTGAAGTCTGCCAGAGATTTTCTGGCTATTCATCCCTTCGCGCCAGCCGTAATCAGCATTGCCGTTCATCCACCACCACGCCTCGTTGGAGGCCTGACCGTCAATGGTCCCCTTGCCTGTGAGGGCTATGTTGGTAGCATCGATGGCATATACAAGGGGATGGATATTATAGCAGTCCATCCCTTCCCATCGCGTGAGGACAGGAGGGAGGTAGAGCTCATAGTCAGTTGAGAAGAGCAGGGTCGCCTTTTCGGAGATGTGCAGGTTTACATTACTAAGCAGTGTCACCGGGCCTGTTGTCCAGGTGCCGGAGGGCACGTATACCACACCTCCACCGTCAGCATTGCATTTTTGTATCGCAGCCTCAATTGCTCCTGTGTTCAGGAACGAAGTATCATCAGCCACAGCCCCGAAGTCGGTTATGTTGAATGTGTCGGCAGGGAAAGATGTTCTCAGAATCGACTGTTCAATCTCCGAGGCCATCTTCCACCTGTCACTGCCCGTGCATGAAGGCAGGGCAGTGACAAGGAAGATATAGAGGTATGGTAAAAGGCGCATCATGATCAATAGCCTGTATTTTGCCAGAAGCCTTCAGGATCCGGCCCTGAGGTTTTATTACTTATAGCATCCATCTGCGGCTGCGGTATAGGTCTCAGTATATGGAATGCCTGAATATTGGCAGCGGCAGAGCCGTTGTACAGCCTTACCCTGTCAATGAGTGTCCCTGTACGCTTGAGGTCAAACCAGCGTTGCTGTTCGCCACAGAGCTCACGGGCCCGCTCATCAAGGATGACGTCAATATCCTTGGCGGTTACCTGTGCCTGTTCAGCAGCGGTGAGGCTGTTATCCTGTTCAGGTATGGCGCGCGCCGTACGAAGGTCATTCAGCTTCTGGATTGCAGGGCTTGACTGACCTGCCATCATATACCCTTCTGCAGCAATGAGGTACATCTCGGAAAGTCGGAAGACAAAGGCATCTTTGGAACCAAGGTCCCTGATCACAGTGCCGGTATAATCGTCAAACTTCTTAAGTGCAATGTACATCCTGTTTCCCTTGTTGTTCTGCACACCGCTGGTGGATGTCGCTATTGTAGGCATAATGGCAGCCTCGGTCTCATACAGCGGCCACACGACAGGGTCGCCGACATCAGTTCTTGAGAAGAGCACATACCTGTTTGCGGCTCTGGTCACCTGTGCGGCTGTCACAGTCCCGGGTGACAGGTAAAGAGCTGTGTCACGCATGAGAGCATAGCCTGCTGGCGGTTGTACCCCTCCTTCAAATGCTGCCCCCAGCTGTGGCGCCACATAGTATACATCGCGGAACGATGCCTGGTAACGCTGGTCTGTCTCCCTGTTGAACACATCAAGAAGATAACCTGAGGGCACGAACCTGGTGAAGCCCTTGGAGTAGGGCTGGTAGCTAAGTCCAACATTATAGACCACGCTTCTGAAGGTAATGTTCTTATTTGCTTCAGTGTCGGTGCGCCTTAATATTGCCGATGTGGCCGGTACGCTGTTCCATACCCCGGTGTACATCAGATGGGATGCATTGCCGCCTATTTCGTTCCTGTTATTACGGATGATCATCTGTGACCATGTCATCTGGTTATTGCTGGCATCGAGCTTGAGCCTTGCGGGCATGATATTGAATGCCAGTTCAGCAGAGTAGTCAACATGCCAGATAACCTCCTTATTGTTAATGCCGTCTTCGTTGGCTCCCAGCCAGCAGTCAGCATAGTCTGTAAAGAAGGATGCCCCGCTGCCTGTTATCACCTCCTCGGCCTGGGCTGCTGCGGCTGTATAAGCTGCTGCGTCATTGAACTTGCTGCCCTTGTAGAGCAGCAGCCGTGCCCGGAGTGCCTTGGCGGCCCACAGGTTTACGCGGCCCGTCTTGGCAGTCCTTGCCGCCAGATGTTCGATGGCCTCGTCAACGTCATTAAGCATGAAGGCATAGACATCTTCCTCTGAGTCGCGGTATGCGACGCTGGAGATACTGCTGACAGCCTCCCTGTTAATCTGCACCGGTCCCCAAGTCTCAACCAGGTGCCAGTAGTAGAAGGCTCTGAGTGTCTTGAGTTCTCCCAGATACTGATCTCTTTCCAGCGCAGACAGAACCTGTTCGCCTGCATTATTTACGGCCTTTATTCCTGTGTTACAAACGTTTACGGCAGTGTAGAGCATCTCCCAGTATTCGTCGAAGCAAGCATTCATCGTCTCGCGTGTTGAGCTGGCTACCTCAGGGGTGATGCCGGAGTAGTTGATGAGGACCTTCTGCCTGTTGTCGTAGCCTGTAAGCCATGTGTCAGTTCCGCCTTCGCTGAGCCCTATAGCAGCTTCCTTGCCGTACCAGCCCCTCAGATAAGAGTAGCTGGCAGCAACAAGTCCCTCGATCCCGCTCTTGGATGAGTATAGAATATCCTCGGTGTTGCTTGTACGGTTGTTCTCCTCAAGGAAGTCCGTACATGAAGTGCCTGCCGCCATAAGCAGCGCCAGCACAAGTATGAATTGTCTAATTGTTGTTTTCATGTTTGTATGTTTTTCGGACAGTCCGTTAAAAATCCAGGTTGAGACCAAACACCAGATGTTTCGCCATCGGGTTTGAAATGCTTCCTCCGCGTTCGGGGTCGTAGTTATCGAGGTTGCTGAAGGTGAAAAAGTTCTGCAGCGAACCGTAGATTCTCAGGTTGCTGATTCCGGCCCTGGAGATTAGGCTATGGGGAAGATTATAAGCCAGGGTTACCTCTCTCAGTTTCAGAAATGAGGCCCTTTCGAATGCCAGTGCCGGCATATCATTCTGTGAGGCTATGCCCGGGCGCGGGAATTTTGCATCCTGGTTTTCGGGTGTCCAGAAGTCAACATCCGGCGAGCCGTCCTGTTCAGTGGGTTTGTATGCGGTATTGTAGTCATATTGAATCCACTGGCCTACCCTTGCAAAGAGCTGTCCTGAGAGGGTGACACCCTTATATGAGATGGAGTTGTTCCAGCTGAATATGAACTTCGGACTCTTGTTATACAGTCTCTTGTCAAGGTCATTAATGAGAGTGTCATTGTTGACATCGACAATTTTGATGTCTCCGGGTATGCGGTTATAGAGGGCTGCTTTCTCAGCCTCAGCAATTGTCCAGCATCCGTCAGCCTCATAGTTGTAGAATGCTCTTACCGGCTCACCTACCACGAGTGCGTTGTTCGGGATAGATACGTCGCGGTCTTCTCCGCTGGCGAGTGCCACAATCCTGTCGCGGTTAGTCGAAAAGGTGAAGTCTGAAGACCAGAGGAAATCATTTGTCTCAATAATACGGGCGCTGACTGAAGCCTCGAACCCAATGTTCTCTGTTTCACCGACGTTGGCAAGCACCTGCGGATAGACCGAGGTTGCCGGTAAACCCTTATAGAGCAGGAGGTCGGAAGTCCTTGAATAATAGGCGTCAAGAACCAGTGAAAGCCTCTCCTTCCAGAGTGAGAGGTCAATACCGGCATCATATGTTGCCGTTGTCTCCCATGTCACCTCCGGGTTACCAAGCACGGCCGGAAGCATACCTGTATATAAGGTTGTGCCGAAAGTATAAGGAACCAGGGTCGAGCCCAGACGCGTCTTTGTCATATAGGGATCTACGGAAGAGTTTCCTGCTATGCCCCAGCTGAGACGCAGCTTGAGGAGGTCAACTGCCTGCACCCGGTCCATGAATGATTCCTCGGAAATGACCCATGCGGCAGCGAGCGAGGGGAAGCTTGCCCATTTGTTACCTTCCG
>Ga0209467_1003410_pt1 | contig 10344 bp, 5 predicted proteins | sample Higcelwee11metaG_FD_187175 | JGI IMG/M metagenome (GOLD analysis project Ga0209467, IMG submission 187175) | Freshwater pond sediment microbial communities from the University of Edinburgh, under environmental carbon perturbations - High... | ecosystem: Environmental > Aquatic > Freshwater > Pond...
GTAGTCGAGACAAGGGCTTAAACAAAAAAGTAGGCTCATGATGATGTCCATGTCTTCCTCCTGAGTGATTCGTTTGCATGATTATAATCACTCAAGAGGAAGACATGGTAAATTGGCGAAGGTATTGATATTTGCAGAAGCGTTTTAGTCGTTGTCATAACGTTCTTAAAGCGATGGTTTGTGAAATTAACTACCGAGAGCAGGAAGATTCTATACAGCCGAGCCTTTCGAATAAACTTAGCAGTTGCCTTATTTATAGAACTGCTGCTCATTGCCATCCCTTATCATAATCATAAAAATTTTCCGAACTGGGCCGGACCTTTAGCGAGTCATTTGCACAACTGGATTCGCTCACAGGAAGATGTTGTCATGGACTGGATGATCAGTATGTATAGAGGGAGCGACCTTCCGGAAAAACAAATTTTTGGAGGAAATGCTCCTTATTCATTTGTGTGGCTGAATATTGACGAAGAAACCTACTCCTCAGGTTGGGAAGAATCCGGATTAAACCTCAAAAAACCGGAATCAAGATGGAGTAATTCCCTTTTTACGCCTCGGGACAGACTTCTTGAGCTCATTCAATTCTCTGTAGAGCATCAAGCAAAAATAGTTATCGTTGATATCAATTTAACTCATAAAACGGGTGTTGGCGGCAATAAGCTCAGTGATGGAGATCGCAAACTTTATAACTATTTTAAAACCTATCCAGATAAACCTGGCCAGACGCCAATTGTTCTTGCAGCCACTATTGATGAGGATCAGGAAAACAAGTGTTTAAAAAAGAGAGACTCTTTCCTGGATGATACGATTACAGGTAATATCTATTGGGGGGCTCCCACGTTTTATGTGGAAACAGATGGTAAGATCCGTCGCTTGAAGCTTTGGGAAAAACTGACCTGTGAGGGGGAAGACAGGCAGGCATTTCCATCTATTCCATTCCTGACTGACGCCTTGATAAAAAACTGTGATTTGCGTTGTTTTACAGAAACTGACTTTTATGCGAAGTATTCAAGGAAGTGGGATATTGACGGCATTTTCCGCCGAATCACTTATAGAATGCCATGGGAACTCAAAAAAAGTGAAACCGATCCCACCATTGACTCTGATGGTGAAACTTCAGATCGCTTGAAGGTAATCTCGGTGAAAGATCTTTATGATTCAGAAGGAAATATAAAAAATAAAATGGAAGGAAATATAAAAGACACAATCGTCATGATTGGTGGCAGTTATGAAGATACCAATGATTCTTATGAAACGCCGTTGGGCGGAATGCCGGGAGCCCTGGTCATTATCAATGCAATAAATTCATTGTTTTTTGATGACAAAATCCCTTCCGTACATCTGCTGCAAAAATTAAGTCTCCTGACTTTGCTTGTTTTTCTCATGTCCGTTTTTTTCACTCGATTTGGTTCTTATGTAGGAATGGTTGTATCTTATATTGTAATTTTACTAATCTTGGTACCTGTTAGCCTTATTAGTTTTAAAGCTTGTGTTTTGTTAGATTTAGGCATTCCCTTGGGTATCGTTGGGATACTGAATGCTCTACCTCTTGTAATTCTTGTTTCCGAACCCGGAAAGGAGTGATTATGAAGACGAAATGTCGATATTTAATCTTATGTACAACACTCATCATTGACTTGATAATCGTGAGCTCTGCTCAGCCGGATTGTAAGCATAACTTCAGTCCATTGGATAATCTTAGGAAATGGGCATGGCATTTTTTAAGCGAGCGCTATGATTATGAAAAAGAAATGAAGCACCTCTATACTCGAAGAAACGGAGAAAATGACTCCTTGGTCATTCCACTGTTGAAGGAGCCAGTGATGTTGGCCGCCATCAAGAGACCCTTTTGTTTAAGCTGGCAAGGCGGCAGCCCACCTTATCGAATCCGACTGTATCATCAATATGAGCGCAAACCCTTTATTGAGCGGGAGCCGGTCAAAGAGAACAGCCTGAAGATAGAGGACCTTGCCCTCTCACCAGGTAATTACAGTCTGAACATAAATGACGCGGAAGGCAGAAAACTACAAGCAAAATTTACCGTGGTCGATCCCAATGAAGTACCACAAATGCCGTACCAGGAGGATCTCAGGCAAAGGGATTGGAGTGAAGCAGCTAAGATTACCCTGCATGCCACTTGGCTGGCGGCTCAGAACGATGGAAAGTGGATATTTGAATCTTATCAACGAGTGGCGGGATTCGCTGACGAATACCATCCTGCCTTCCTGTTGCGCAATGCATTGGCAGGTGGCCAACGACCTGTCCTGGGGCAGATGGGGGATAGTGAGCCGTCAACGCAAATAGAGCAATGATATGAAAACAATTTCTGGTTTAAAGCTTGCGCTGATATTCACGTTGGTTCTTGTTTCCTGTGCAGGAATTTTTTTGTCCGTTGACCCGGATGTGATATGGGCAGCAGACAATCCGACCCTGTCGGCAGAACAGCAACAAGTCCAGGGTATGGCTGCATTTCAGCGAGGTGATTTCGAGCAGGCTGTCATCCATTGGAGCGAGGCCGTCCGCCTCTACGAAGCATCAGGTAAGACTAAAGAGACGATTGATATCCTGGTTCAGCAGGCCAATGCCTATCAGGCTCTGGGACAACACCCTTACTCCCTGGAAATTCTCGATAGAGCACGGGAACTGGCTCTGGAAATCAATGATCAAGGGTGTTTGGCAGCCATTTCTGGCAGCCAGGGTAACGCCTGCCTTTCGATAGGAGCGGTAAAAGAGGCCAAACGGCATTTAGATGAGAGTATTGCCATAGCCCGCGAAACAGGCACGATTGATATCGAAGCCTCCGGTTTGAACAACCTGGGCAATCTCCTGACCCTTCAACAGGAATACGGGGAGGCCCTCGATGCCTATGACAAGAGTATCAACTTATCCAGGGAAACCGGCAATCAGGCCCTTTTTGTGAAGACATTGATCAATGCGGCCAGGACTGCGGTTCAATGGAGAAATCCCAGGGAGATGGAAACGTACCTGGAACCGGCCTTGGCGCAAGTACGAAAATTGGAAAATTCTTATGACAAGGCTCATGGGTTGGTCGCCTTAGGTCAGATGGCCAGAGAAATTGCTTCTGAATTCACGCGCTCCTCTGGTCGATGGCGACAGCTCGCTTACCAGGCACTTACCGAGGCAGCCAACATCGCTGAGATACTTGGTAATCCCCATGTGGAATCATACGCGTTAGGCTATTTAGGTCAACTTTACGAGAATGAAAACCGAAACGATGAAGCCCTATACCTTACGCGCCGGGCTATTTTTGCGGCTCAGCAGGCAAACGCGCGGGAGATCCTCTACCAATGGCAATGGCAAACCGGGCGTCTGTTAAGGGCTAAGGGAGATATTGATGGTGCCATTGCAGCTTACCAGCACGCTGTAACAAATCTTCAAACAGTCCGTCAGGATCTTTCCACCACCTGCCAAAGTGGTGATATAATATTTCGAAAAAAAGTTGGACAAATCTTCCTGGAGTTGGCAGATCTGCTGTTCAAACGTACTGAAACTCAAACAGATCCTATGGTTGTTCAAGCCGCCCTGCAAGAGGCCCGGGATACGATCGAAGTTTTAAGGAAGACTGAGCTGTGTGATTACTTTCAGGATGCATGCGTAACAGCCATGCAAAAGAGAGAAGTCCAGCTTGATCGTCTTGGACACATTGCAGGTCACACGGCCACAATATACCCGATTATTTTCCCTGACCGCCTGGAATTACTTATAAATCTGCCGGATGAAACGATCCATCGATTTACGGTAAAAATAGACAGCAGCGAGCTTGAACAAGAGGTTAGAAATTTTCGCAATGCATTAGAAAAATGTGACGCATATAAGCTGTGTGCCCAAAGGCTTTACGCCTGGCTCATCAAGCCCCTTGAAGGTGAACTGACAGCCCGGAAGATCAATACGCTGGTCTTTATTCCTGACGATTTCCTGCGCACCATCCCCATGGCAGCTCTCTACGACGGAGACTGTTTCCTGATAGACAAATACGCCGTGGCGATCATGCCGGGGCGACTTTCCATGACTAAATCCAATGCGGTCAAACTGGAATATGCCCGGCCATTGTTGGCCGGCCTGACGAAGTCCGTACAGGGCAATCCGTCTCTGCCCAAGGTTGCTGAGGAGCTTAAAACCATTCAGGGATTATACGGCGGTAAGCAGTTACTGGATGAGAATTTTAATATCAGAAACCTCGAACAAGAACTCAAAAAAATCCCTTATACGATCGTACATATGGCGACCCATGGAAAATTCCAGGAGAATGTCAGGGAATCCTGTTTATGGACTTACGATGGTAAACTGACCATGGATGATCTGGAGACCCTTGTCGGACTCAGTCGGTTTCGCGAAAATCCGGTGGAGTTGCTTATCTTGAGTGCTTGTGAAACTGCTGCAGGGGATGACCGTGCTGCCCTGGGATTGGCGGGTGTGGCGGTCAAAGCAGGTGCCCGTAGTGCACTGGCCTCTTTGTGGTTTGTCGGAGACGAAGTGGCGGCGCTCCTGGTTCCTGAATTTTACCGGCAACTGAAAGCCCCTGGAGTCTCTAAGGCTAAAGCACTGCGGCCGGCGCAGCTAAAGATGCTGAACCATGAGCACTATCGCCACCCGGGTTTCTGGTCCGCTTTCTTGTTGACCGGCAGTTGGCTCTGAGCCCTTCAGGAAGAAAATGCTGAATAACGGGTTGTTTGTATAACCGTAAACAACACCTAATAGTCGGAGAGAACAAACATGATAGAGAATCGATCCTTACACTGTATTTTCATTTTGTTCACGGCCTTGTTTCTTCATGCCTCTTTAGCTTCCCTGGGCCATGCGGAAATTACCCTTGATGGAACCGTTGGACCCTGCTACCCGCTCTCCGGGCCTGACTTTATGATTCCCGCCGAAGCAGGACGGCAAGTGGGTGGAAATTTATTCCACAGCTTCGGTCTATTCAACGTCAATACCGGAGAGAGCGCGACCTTTACCGGACCCAACTCCGTCGAAAATATTCTCGGAAGAGTTACAGGCGGATCAAGTTCTACCATCAATGGTCTGTTACGGTCCGAGATTCCGGGTGCGGATTTATTTCTCATAAATCCGGCCGGGATCATGTTTGGCGCTAATGCTCAATTGGATGTGCAAGGTTCCTTTCACACCAGCACGGCAGATTATGTCAGCTTGGGAGAACATGGGCGCTTTGACGCTGTTGAGCCGGATAAGAGTTTGCTGACAGTGGCTCGGCCTTCAGCCTTTGGATTTTTGGGAGACAATCCGGCAGGAATTTCCATTAAGGATGCCGATCTTGAAGTACCCAAAGGAGAAACTCTATCGTTGATAGGGGGTGATATTGAAATAATAGGGGGGAAACTGACTGCGTCAAGCGGCCGGATTAATATTGCGAGTGCTTCATCAAAGGGTAAAGTGGTCTCTCATACTTCCGATCTTGGTATGGATTCCTTTGAGGAGCTTGGAAAAATAGATATAAATCAAGGGGCAAATATAGATGTTAGCAGCGGGGGTGGCGAAGGCGTTTTCATCCGCGGAGGCGTTTTTGCCTTATCGGATGGCTCCATAATTAATAGCAGTACCAGTAGTGCAGACCCAGGGAGTGATATCAGTATTACTACTACTGACTCTGTCTCCATCTCAGACGGCAGTGCAGTAGGAAGTGCTACAAATAATCAGGCGGATGCCGGCAATATTTCTATTATTACTCCCATCTTAAATATAAAAAATAATGATTTCAGCACTGCAAGTGGTTTAATGACTAGTACAATAAGTTCTGGAAACGCTGGCAATATAAAGTTAACCGTAGAAAAAACTATAGAGATCTCTGGTAATAGTGGAATATTTGCTTCCACACTCGGATTATTTTCACTTGATGGAAATGCTGGGGGAATATTAATAGAAACAGGAGAGTTAATATTAGCAGATGGCGCTACTATTGATAGTAGTAGTCTTTTATCCCAAGGAGTAGGGGGTAATATATCAATAACAGCTAGTGGGCCGGTCTCCCTTTCTTCCCTCAGCCGGATCACCAGTTCTACAGCAGGAGAGGGGCGTGCCGGTAATATAACCATTACTGCTGCTGGGCCGGTCTCGATCTCCGATTCCAGCAACTTGGAACAAGTCCGCACTGCTATTTTCACTAACACTTCTGGCAAGGGAGATGCTGGTAAAATTTTTATATCTTCACCCGACTCGAGTTTGATCATCAATGGGGGGAGTATAGAATCCGCAACCTCTGGGGATGGGAATGGGGGTGAGATCTCACTGGACGTCGGGAGCTTGGAACTTAGCGATTCTGCAGGAATCTTTAGTAATAGCGGGTCTCTGGATTCTTCCACCGGCAAGATGGTTGCGGGTCAAGGTCAGGCTGGTGAAATCAAAGTGGCTGCTGCGGACTTGATCTCTCTCTCCTCGGGCAGCATAATTTCCAGTTCTACCGTCGAAGGGAGTGGCGGGATGGTCTCTGTAACCACCCCCGCCACTTTGAAAATGGATGAGAGTTCAATAAGCGCTATGACTGCGGGTGACGGCAATGCCGGTAAAATTACTCTGGACGTTGGGATAATAGAGTTAACGAATGGTGCGCAACTCATCAGCGAAAGTGGTTTTCAGGCTGGATTCGGTAATGTATTTGTCGGAACAGGGGATGCAGGTACAATCACAGTGACTGCGGCGCACTCGGTTTCTCTCTCCTCCCTCAGCCGGATCACCAGTTCTACAGGAGGAGAGGGGCGTGCCGGTAATATAATCGTTACTGCTGGTGGGCCGATCTCGATCTCCGATTCCAGCAACTTGGAACAAGTCCGCACTGCTATTTTCACTAACACTTCTGGCAAGGGAGATGCTGGTAAAATTTTTATATCTTCACCCGACTCGAGTTTGATCATCAATGGGGGGAGTATAGAATCCGCAACCTCTGGGGATGGGAATGGGGGTGAGATCTCACTGGACGTCGGGAGCTTGGAACTTAGCGATTCTGCAGGAATCTTTAGTAATAGCGGGTCTCTGGATTCTTCCACCGGCAAGATGGTTGCGGGTCAAGGTCAGGCTGGTGAAATCAAAGTGGCTGCTGCGGACTTGATCTCTCTCTCCTCGGGCAGCATAATTTCCAGTTCTACCGTCGAAGGGAGTGGCGGGATGGTCTCTGTAACCACCCCCGCCACTTTGAAAATGGATGAGAGTTCAATAAGCGCTATGACTGCGGGTGACGGCAATGCCGGTAAAATTACTCTGGACGTTGGGATAATAGAGTTAACGAATGGTGCGCAACTCATCAGCGAAAGTGGTTTTCAGGCTGGATTGGGTAATGTAATTGTCGGAACAGGTCAAGGAGGTAAAATAACCGTTACTGCCACTGATAAAGCTTCTCTTTCTGGTTACAGCCAAATCACTACTTCAACAAAAGGTATTGGTATGGGAGGAGAATTAACTATCAAAGCAAAAGAGATCAATCTTCTTGATAAAAGCACTATCTCAGCAAGTAGCTCAAGTAAAAACTTGAACGAACTTATAAACCAAGATTTAAATTCAGAGGCGGGTAAATCAGGTAATATCTTTATCCTAGTCGATGATACACTTCAAATAAACAATGACAGTAGAATAACTGTGCATACCGAACAAGCAAATGCTGGTGATATTACAATCAACGCAGGATGTTTGGTGCATTTGCGTGAGAGTGAGCTTAATACCTCTGTTGCAGGCGGCAAAGGGAATGGTGGCAACATCTTCATTTATCCGGTATTTGCTGTATTAGATGGAGCAAGCAAAGTTATTGCCCAGGCCGAGAAAGGTAATGGCGGCAACATCATTATCGGTATTGTTGGTAATGGCGCTTATTTCAAGTCACCGGACAGTATTGTGGATGCCTCGTCAGGGTTCGGTGACGATGGTTTAGTCAGAATAGACGCGCCGGATACCGATATCAGCGGCAGCATTTCGACCTTACCTGCATCATTCCTTGATGCGTCATCCTTGTTGAGCGAGCGTTGTGTGACCCGTACAGCGGGAGAATTGAGTACCTTTAACATAGTCGGCCATGGCGGCATGCCTCTTTGCCCGGATACTCTGTGGCCAGCGTTCTATTTGCTTGATAATCCAAAGGATCAACAAACGAAGCCTGAACTCAATAATAGATAGAGACTTTTTGTTTAAAAAATAGCTAATAAAAACGACTCATCCCAGTTGACATACATCAACTACGACCAATAAACGGAGTTTTTTCCTATGAAAGTTGGATTTGGGTTCAAATATATTATTTGTCTTGGACTGATACTAACAATAAACCTGAATACGCCACGGGTCTTTGCCCAGATGCCGCTTTTCCCACAGACACAACGCCCAAGTCAGGAAAGACCACCACTGCCGGAATATGAAAAACCCGCTCCGCCCCCCTTGACGCTGCCTCCGGCTATACGGCAGCCAGATGATTCAGAACGACTTTCGGCACGATTCCGGGTATTTGTCCGCAAGTTCAAACTGACAGGTAATACCGTCTTTGCTGATGAGGAATTGGCAAAAATTACCAAGGCGTATGAGGGACGGGTGATCACTTCCGAAGAATTGCAGGAAGTACGGCGTAAACTCACGCTTCTCTATGTAAATGCGGGTTATGTCAATTCCGGCGCGGTTATTCCGGACCAGAAGGTAGAGAAAGACATTATTCATATACAAATCATTGAAGGCCAACTCACCAAGATAGAGGTAGAGAACAATAAATGGCTATCCTCTAAATACGTAAAAAAGCGCTTGGCCCTGGGGGCGCAACCCGTTCTCAACACCAATCAATTACGCCAGCATCTTCAACTTCTGCAACAAAACCCAATGGTAAAGCAGTTGCATACAGAGCTCGGTCCAGGAATTAAACCAGGAGAAGGCATCTTGGAAGTCCGGGTAAAAGAAGAAGCTCCGTTTGAATCAGGTCTGATATTTGCCAATGACTGCAGTCCCAGTGTCGGCGCCGAACGAGGCCGGATTTACCTGGCGCATCACAGTCTGACCGGATGGAGCGATACGCTGGGGGTTCAGTATGGACTTACCGAGGGCGAAGATGAGTTTTCCGTTTTCTATACCCGCCCCCCCAATGCCTATGATACGACGTTGCGTCTGGAGTATGATAAAACCGATTGCGCCATGATTGAGGAACCCTTTGATGATTTGGATATAGAAAGCGATCTGGAAACCTATAGCATCTCCTTAACCCATCCCTTTTACAGAACCCCTCAACGGGTTTTTTCCATGGGGTTGGCCCTTGATTTGCGCCACAGCCGCACCTATCTCCTGGGAAGGCCTTTCTCTTTTTCTCCCGGGGTTCAGGATGGAGAAAGTGATGTAACGGTATTTCGCTTTTCCCAGGAGTGGCTGGACCGAAGCTTTGATCAGGTGATTGCCATACGTTCCACCTTCAGTATAGGCATTGATGCCATGGGTGCAACGAGTGGGGAAGAACCGAACGGACAATACTTAGCCTGGTTAGGCCAGTTTCAGTGGGCAAGGCGTTTCAGCAATCGGGGAGACCAGGTCCTTTTCAGGACCGACCTGCAATTGGCCGAGGACTCACTTTTGCCAATGGAAAGAATTTCTGTTGGAGGCGCCCGGACAGTGCGGGGATATCGTGAAAATCAGTTGGTCAGGGACAATGCGTTGGTTACCTCCCTGGAGTTTCGTATTCCCGTATTTCGTTTGCCTATTCCCGGGATAAGCCGTGGGTTCGAAGAGGGCATGGTGCAGGTGGCGCCGTTTGCGGATTTTGGATGGGCCTGGAACAGTGATCTACCAACCCCAGACCCCGATACGATCTCCAGTGTGGGTCTCGGTGTGAGGTGGGATCCCAGCCCCAGGATACATTGCGAGATTTATTGGGGGCTGCCTTTGCGTGATTTCGATAATCCCGATGAAAATCTGCAGGATAGCGGGATTCATTTTCTGGTGAGCTGGCATTTTCCCTTTCCATAACAGCGCCCCCATTTTCACTAACGTTCATACAAACTGGGAGGGGTGCATTCTACAGCCTTTTTCAAGATGCAATTGAATATGTACGATACAGATCAACTATGTTAAGTTAACGTGATGTGCAACTTTTTTTGACAACATGATTATATTCCCGATAGGCATTGATAATATCAGACAGGGAGGATAGAGTTATGTTGTCAATAGAAGATTTTATAATTGAAATATATTGTCGGACAGATGATTCTTTGAAAGAAATTTCCCGGGGTATGAAATTACGCAGTCGGGGTTTTCCTCCTTCGCTATCCGATAGCGAGGTCATTACCATGGAAATTGTGGGTGAATACATCGGAATTGACACCGATAAGGGAATATGGGAATACTTTCGGCGTCATTGGCTAC
>Ga0209467_1003411_pt1 | contig 10344 bp, 10 predicted proteins | sample Higcelwee11metaG_FD_187175 | JGI IMG/M metagenome (GOLD analysis project Ga0209467, IMG submission 187175) | Freshwater pond sediment microbial communities from the University of Edinburgh, under environmental carbon perturbations - High... | ecosystem: Environmental > Aquatic > Freshwater >...
GAGGGTGTTGCCGAAATCATATAATTCGACCTTCACTGATTGGATGTCGAGATGGAAGCTCGAAAGCGCAAAGGCCCTCTCTCAAAGATGCAGGCAATGGAACGGCAGGCACTGCGAGACTTGATTCTCGAGCATCCACTGTCGACGGCCGGCGAGTCGGTGAAATTTCTTCGCGCGCGTACCGGAACCTCGGTTTCTGTGCCGACCCTGGTCAAGGCGATCAAGGCGGAAGGAATCGTCAGGGTCAAACCTGCGACTGTCAGCGGATATGCGCAGCCGACGCCTGAAGGGCCGCCGCGTTATGGCTACAACGAGCGGCATCGAGACGAAGGGGATCATCAGCGGTATGCCACATCGCTGACGCAGGCGGAGTGGGATATGGTCGCGGACATTTTCGATGATGCCGGTGAGCGCGGCAGGCCCGCAGTCCATGCGCGTCGAGCGATCGTGGATGCCTGCTTCTACGTTGTTCGCACGGGTTGTTCCTGGCGACTGATGCCCAAGACGTTCCCGCCGTGGAATGCGGTCTACAAGCTATTCCGTCGCTGGAGTCGGCAGGGTCGATTCGAGTGGATGCATGATCGGCTTCGCCTGCGCTGGCGCGAACGCGCGGAACGGGATGAGTTTCCGTCCACTGCGATTCTGGATTCGCAATCCACGCGAACCTCGCCGCAGGGCGGCGAGAAAGGCTTCGATGCCGGCAAACGAGTCAAAGGCCGCAAGCGCAATCTGGTGGTAGATACGCTCGGCCTGGTGCTGGCGGTCGTCGTGACGGCCGCGAGTGTGCAGGATCGCGACGGCGCATATCCGGCGATGGCACAGGCATGTGCGAAGTATCCGACGATCAGTCGTGTATTCGTGGACAGCGCCTATGCTGGAAGGTGTGCCGAACGACTCGAAGTCAGCCACGGTATCGCCGTACAGGTGGTGCGTCACCCGGGAAATCGCAACGTTGGGCGCTGGCAAGCAGAGCAGTTGCCGTTGTTCGATGCGCCGACGAGGGCGTATGCAACGCTGCCGAAACGTTGGATCGTTGAACGAAGCCACGCGTGGCTGGAACGCGCACGGCGCTTGGTGATGCATCACGACCGATTGGTGGAGGTCTCCGAAAGTTGGGTATGGCTTTCCGAGGCTCGCAGACTTTTACGTGGCCTCACAGAGAAATGATTTGGCAACACCCTCTTTGCGACAAAGAAAGTGACCCGCGCGTCAGCGCGGAAGCTCTGCAGTTGTTTGTGATGGGTATCACTGCGTTAACCCATAAAAAGCAGATCCCTCGCTACGCTCGGGATGACAATCGAATTGTCGGGATAAGAGTGAAAAATCACCGCCCCAACGGCAACCCCTTGAACGCCTTCACCGTCCGCAGCACGAAACTCGAATTCACGTCCGCCACCCCCGTCTGATTCAACAACCGGTCCAGAAGGAACCGCGAGAAGTGCTCGAGATCGCGCACCACCACATGGACCAGATAATCCATGTCCCCGGTCAGCGCATGACACGCCACCACCTCGTCCCACTCGTTGACGAAACCCGCGAACGCGGCCACCGCCTCGGCGTCGTGACGCGCCAGCTGCACGCGTACGAAAGCCTGCAGGCCCAGGCCCAGCCGCTCGGGGTCCAGCTCGACCCGATAGCCGGCGATCACGCCGTCGCGCTCCAGGCGCTGCACCCGGCGCAGGCAGGCGGAGGGCGACAGATGCACGCGCTCGGCCAGCTCGGCGTTGGTCTGGCGGCCGGCGCGCTGCAGCTCGGCCAGCAGCAGCAGGTCGATGCGGTCGAGTTCCACGGCAGGCATGATGGATTGCTCCGATTGGGCGAATGACGCAACTTTATTGCAGATCCGGCCCCGATGCCTGCAATCAAGCAAGCCCGTTGCGCCAAAAGGCGCCTACAGTGGATGTCTTGCCCGCCCCACCGGATCGCCATGACCTCCACCCCGCAGCGCGTCGAACACCATATGACCGACAAGGGCTATGTGCCGCTCTACGCCACCGGTGTGGTCGAGCAGCCGTGGAGCGCCTACACCCGCACCGATCACGAAGTCTGGGCGACGCTGTTCGAGCGGCAGCAGCAGTTGCTGGTCGGCCGCGCCGGCACCGAGTTCCTGCGCAGCCAGCGCGACATGGGCATGTCGGCGCACCAGATCCCGAAATTCGACGATCTCAACCGCATGCTGCGCGCCGCCACCGGTTGGGAGATCGTCGGCGTCGAAGGGCTGCTGCCGGAGCTGGTGTTCTTCGACCATCTCGCCAACCGCCGCTTCCCGGTGACCTGGTGGATCCGCAAGCCCGAGCAGCTCGACTATCTGGCCGAGCCCGACCTGTTCCACGACCTCTTCGGGCATGTGCCGCTGTTGATGAACCCGGTGTTCGCCGATTACATGGCCGCCTATGGCCGCGGCGGGGTGAAGGCGCACGCGCTGGGCCCGGAGGCGCTGGCCAATCTCACCCGGCTGTACTGGTACACGGTCGAGTTCGGCCTGATCCGCGAAGCCGACGGCCTGCGCATCTACGGCGCAGGTATCGTCAGTTCCAAGGGCGAAAGCATCCATTGCCTGGACAGCGCGTCGCCGAACCGCATCGGTTTCGACCTGGAGCGGATCATGCGCACCCGCTACCGCATCGACAGCTATCAGAAGACCTATTTCGTCATCGACAGCTACGAACAACTGATGGACGCCACCCGCCCGGACTTCACCGCGATCTACGCGCGGCTGGCGGAACAGGCGTCGATCCCGGCCGGCGACGTGCTGGAGACCGACACCGTGCTGCATCGCGGCACCGGCGAGGGCTGGCCCACCGACGCGGATGTCTGAGCGCATCGCGCGCTTGCACCCATGTCCGTTCGGCGCTCGATCCTCGACACGGCCATTCCGCCGCCGGTCGTGATGCTGCTGGTCGGCGCGGCGATGTGGGCGGTCGCGCACGGATTGCCGGGGTTTGCATATGCGCTGCCGCTGCGCACGCCGCTCGCGATCCTGATCGGCATCGCCGGACTGCTTTGCAATCTCCTGCCGAAGCTGCGTTTCGGTCGCGTCGGGACCACGGTCAACCCGATGCGTCCGCAGTCCACCCGTCATCTCGTCGTCGATGGCTTGCACCGGTACAGCCGCAATCCGATGTATCTCGGACAACTGCTGTTGCTGGTCGCCTGGGGCATCTTCCTGGCCAATGGGCCGGCGATGATGCTTCCGCTGCTTTTCGCGCTGTACATCACCCGTTTCCAGATCCTGCCGGAAGAGCGCGCGCTGGCCACGGGTTTCGGGGACGCATACGCCGCGTATCGCAGCCAAGTGCGCCGCTGGCTCTGAGGCGGCGGCTCGGGCATCGAGCCTCGCGATGATGGCGTGTGTCCGGCGCCGGGCTGCCCGCTTCTGCAGAGGTGATCGCCGCCGCAGGTTTGGCGATGGCGCGGCATGCCGCGATACTGGGCGGCCTCCGAGCGCGTACGCGGAACCGATCGATGAACCACACCCTGCAAGTCAGACTGCTCGATGCCCGCTTCGGCGACGCATGGCCGCTGCCGGCCTACGCCACCGAGGCCAGCGCCGGGCTGGATCTGCGCGCGGCGCTGGACGCGCCGCTGCATCTGGCGCCGGGCGACGCCGCGCTGGTGCCGTCGGGGCTGGCCGTATACATCGGCGATCCCGGGCTGTGCGCGGTGATCCTGCCGCGCTCCGGACTGGGCCACAAACACGGCATCGTGCTGGGCAACGGTACCGGCCTGATCGACGCCGATTACCAGGGCCCGCTGCTGATCAGCGTCTGGAACCGGGGCCGCGAGCCCTTCGTGATCGCTCCGGGTGACCGGATCGCGCAACTGGTCATACTTCCGGTGGTGCGCGCGAGCTTCGAGGTCGTGGATACTTTCGTCGACAGCGCCCGGGGAGCGGGTGGCTTCGGCCATACCGGCGTGGCGTGAGGCAGCGCGGCGCGAGACACGCAGCGCAGGGGCGCGCGCAACACGAGATGCGCTACATGAGCACGCCCCGTACATCCGGTCGTTCGACGGCCGGCAACCGCAAGACGGCAAAGAGACAGCATCGATGAAAGACAGCATCCGCCAGCAGCTCATCCAACTCCGCCCCGCCATGAGGCCGCTCGCGGTCCTGTGCGCGCTGCTCGCGCTGTGGCTGGGCTGGAGCGGCGTCGCCCAGTTCCGCGATGGCGACCGCCGCAGCGATCTGGAAGCCACCCGCGACAGCGGCGTGCGGCTGGTGCATCAGGCGCTGCTGCAGCACCAGAAGCGCTTCGGCGAAGCGCTGGCCTTGCCCGAAGTGCAGAACGCGCTGTCGACCTCGGATTTCGCCAGCGCCAGCAAGGTCATCAGCGCCGGCTGGCCGAACGTGTCGTTGGTGCAGGTGTTTCCGACCGATCTGGAAACCGTGTACGCCGCGCTGCCCAAGGGCGGCTATGGCCGTCTTGCGGTGCTGGAGTCGGCCATGGTCGAGAACAGGATCCGCACCTGGGTGATCCGCGACCTCGGCCAACCACGACTCGCGCTGGCCGCGCCGGCCAAGGTCGGCGACCGTCTGGTCGGCGTGGTCTACATCCAACTGCCGTTCACCGAGCTGACCACGGGCCTGGACACCATCGGCATGGTCGGCGACACCTACCTCGGCCTGCGCCAGGGCGAGGTGACCCTGTGGGAACGCGGCGAACAGGGGTATGCCGACGGCGCTGAGCGTCTGGCCGCTTCGGTCGCGGAATCCGGATTACGCATCGTCGCGGCGACCTCGCAGCCGCCGACCCAGGCGCTGGGCATGGGCGCGGTCGCTTCGTTGATCGCCGCGGTGATCTTCGCGTTCCTGGTGTACGTGACCTGGCGGATCTATCGGATGCCGGTGGAGGTCGAGGCGGTCGACACCTCGCCCACGCTGCTGGAAGCCGTGGCCAACGAGGCCAGCGAAGCCGCCGATGCCCCGACGCTTGAGATCAGGGAGCAGCCGAAGGCGAAGCCGGTGCTGATCGACAGCAGCATCTTCCGCGCCTACGACATCCGTGGCGTGGTCGGCAGCACCCTGGACCGCAACGTGGCCGAACTGATCGGCCATGCGGTGGGTTCGCTGATGCACGAAAAGGATCTGCGCGACATCGTCGTCGGCCGCGATGGCCGGCTGTCCGGTCCGGAGATGGTCGAAGGTCTGGTCGCGGGTCTGCGCAAGGCGGGCGTGAACGTGATCGACATCGGCATGGCGCCGACGCCGGTGATCTACTTCGGCGCGTATCACCTGCGCACCGGCTGCTGCATTTCGGTCACCGGCAGCCACAATCCGCCCGACTACAACGGTTTCAAGATCGTGATCGGCGGCGAGACGCTGTACGGCGAGGCGATCACCGACCTGCATGCGCGCGTCGCCGAGAGCCGCCTGCACGTGGCGGCGGCGCCCGGCAGCCTGAGCGAGAGCGACATCAGCGGCGACTACGTCCAGCGCATCGCCTCGGACGTGCAGCTCGGGCGGCGGCTCAAGGTGGTGGTGGACGCCGGCAATGGCGTCGCCGGCGAGATCGGCCCGCGCGTGCTCGAAGCCATCGGCGCCGAGGTCGAGGAGTTGTACTGCGAGATCGACGGCACCTTCCCGAACCATCACCCCGATCCCAGCGAGCCGCACAACCTGCAGGATCTGATCAAGATGGTGCAGCGCCTGGATGCCGACCTGGGCATCGCGTTCGACGGCGACGGCGACCGCCTGGGCGTGGTCACCCGCGACGGCGAGAACATCTACGCCGACCGGCTGCTGATGCTGTTCGCGGCCGACGTGCTGGAGCGCAACCCGGGCGCGATGATCGTCTACGACGTGAAATGCACCGGCCGCCTGTCGTCGCACATCCTGCGCCACGGCGGCAGCCCGTTGATGTGGAAGACCGGGCATTCGCTGATCAAGGCCAAGATGCGCGAGACCGGCGCGGAGCTGGCCGGCGAGATGAGCGGCCACTTCTTCTTCGCCGAGCGCTGGTACGGCTTCGACGATGGCATCTACGCGGCTGCGCGGCTGCTTGAAATCCTGGCGACCGCGCCGGAGTTGCCGGACGACGTGCTGCACGCGCTGCCCAAGGGCGTATCGACGCCCGAAATCAAGGTCGATGCGCCCGGCGGCGATCCGCACGCGTTCGTGGAACAGTTCCGCGAGGGCGCGTTCTTCGAGGGCGGCCGGCAATCCACCATCGACGGTCTGCGCGTGGACTGGCCGGATGGCTGGGGCCTGGTGCGGGCGTCGAACACCACGCCGGTGCTGGTGCTGCGTTTCGATGCCGACAACGCCGAGGCGCTGGCGCGGATCCAGGGGGTGTTCCGCGAGCGCCTGCTGCAGCAGAAGCCGGATCTGGTCCTGCCGTTCTGAGCAGGCCGGCCCAGGCAGAACCCGACCGGCGACGACATCAGGGCCGTGCCCACGGGCGACGAAAACGAAATGGTTGCGTATCGGAAGTAGCGGCCTGAAGGCCGCTCTACGAAGAGGGGCGAGGGAGCGCAACGCTCCCCGGCGTATCGCTCAGCCGCCAGTGACGGGCGCAGGCGCCGCAGCGCTCTGCGGGTTCTTCAACACCCGGTACCGCGCCAGCGCTTCCTGGAATTCGGCGTTGAGCGCGGCGCGCTCGGTTTCCTGGCGCTGCTTCAGCGCCCGCAGCCCCTGCAGCTCGGCGTGCTGGGTGAGGATCTTGTTGCGCAGCACCTTGCCGACCGGTTTGGATTCCAGCTCCAGCGCATTGGCCTGGCGCAGCAGGCTGAGCAGGCTGGTGTGCAGATTTATCAGCGCCAGTTCCGACCCCTTCAGCGACTCCTCGACCAGCTCGAAGCGGTTGCTGAAGGATCGCTTCAGGTCTTCCTCGTTGTCGTACGAGACCACCATCGCCATCTCGCGGCGCGCGCGCTGCTCTTCGGCCCGACGCGCTTCCTCCTCGGCGGCGGCGCGCATGCGCTCCTCCGGGGTCATCTCGCGGGCCATGCGGTTCACGGTGGTGCCGGTCTTCGGATCGAACTCGGTGCGCTGGCGGCCCACCGCCGACGCCGGCAGCGCGTCGCTGCAGACCCGGCGCCCGCCTTCGTCCCAGCAATAGAGTTTCCGTTCCTTGGGTTTCTGCTGGGCGCTCGCGATCGACGCCACGCCCAGCGCCAAGGCAACGGCGAGCAGGGTCAGACACCGGCGATTCGAGATCGCGGGCGGCAGGGATCGCGCAGGTATCGGCGCAGGCATCATTCGCGGAGACATCTTCAGGCCTACCCCCCGGTCGGCGCGTTCTGGGTGGACGCGCGGCAACCGTAACGGGCCCGGTAGGCCAACAGTCGCTCGCGCTGGTCGAGAAGTTCGGCGCTTTCGCCCGCGAATGCAAGCAGATCGTCCAGAGCTGCGACCGCGATCACGGGAATTCCCGATTCGGCAGCGACCGCCTGAGCCGCCGACAACCCCGGGCCGTCGGGCGCCACCTCTTGCCGGTCGAGGGCAATGACGATCCCCGCCGGGATGCCGCCGCCCTCGCGGATCAGCGCCAGCGCCTCGCGGATCGCGGTGCCGGCGGTGATCACGTCGTCCACGATCAGCACCCGCCTGCCCGCCAAAGGCGCGCCGATCAGCGTGCCGCCCTCGCCGTGGGTCTTGGCTTCCTTGCGGTTGAACGCCAGCGGCAGGTCGCGGCCGCGCCGGGCGTATTCGCAGGCCAGCGCCGTCGCCAGCGGGATGCCCTTGTACGCCGGCCCGAACAGCAGATCGAAACCGAGTCCGGCCGCGTCCACCGCATCGGCATAGCAAGCGGCCAGCGTCGACAGTGCGGCACCGGAGTCGAAGCGCCCGGCGTTGAAGAAATACGGGCTGACGCGCCCGGATTTGAGCGTGAACTCGCCGAAGCGCAGGGCTTCGACGCGCAGCGCGAGCTGCAGGAAACGGGTGCGGTGGTCGGTCACGGGCATGCGTCGCGGCGGGGAGGCGGCGATGATAAACCCGCTGCCGACAGCCGGCCCGGCCGTGCGGCCCGCGGCCATGCAAGCCGGCGCGAATCCGTTACTCTTGCCCGATCCCGTTCCGACACGGCCACTCCGGTTTTTCATGCGCATCATCAGTTTCAACGCCAACGGCCTGCGTTCGGCGGCCACCAAGGGATTCTTCGACTGGTTCCGCGCGCAGGACGCCGACGTGCTCTGCGTGCAGGAGACGAAGGCGCAGGAGCACCAGCTTCACGTGCCGGAGCTGCTTCCGGACGGTTACCAGGCGTTCTTCAAGGACGCCATCACCAAAAAGGGTTACAGCGGCGTCGGCATCTACACCCGCAGGCCGCCGGACGAGGTGCGCACCTCGCTGGGCTGGGCGCCGTTCGACGACGAGGGCCGCTACATCGAGGCGCGCTTCGGTAATCTCAGCGTGGTCTCGTTCTACATCCCGTCCGGATCGTCCGGCGACGTGCGCCAGGGCTTCAAGTTCGAGGTGATGGAATGGCTCAAGCCGATCCTCGACGAATGGTTGCGCAGCGGCCGCGATTACGTGCTGTGCGGCGACTGGAACATCGTCCGCGCGCGCAACGACATCAAGAACTGGACCTCGAACCAGAAGAACTCCGGCTGCCTGCCTGCGGAACGCGCTTGGCTCAACGGTCAGATCGGTGATGCCTGCGGCGACGGCACCGCCGCGCCCGAGCAGGGCTGGTTGGACAGCTACCGCGTGCTGCGCCCGGACGCCGCCGAATACACATGGTGGTCGCAGCGCGGCGCCGCCCGCGCCAACGACGTCGGCTGGCGCATCGATTACCAGTTCATCACCCCGTCGCTGCGCGATGCGGTGAAGGGCTGCGCGATCCACAAGGATCCGCGATTCTCCGACCATGCGCCGTATGTCGTGGATTATTCCGTATGAGCCAAGACATATGAGCCACGACGCATGAGCCGCGCCGGATGAGCGACGCGAAAACCCAATCGATGACGTCGAGCGCCACAGCCCCGACGCCCGCAATCCCGAAAAAGCGCCCCGGCTGGCGTGACGTGCTGCGCGGCCTGCGCCAGCGCAAGGTCGCGGTGATGCTGTTGCTGGGACTGTCCGCCGGCCTGCCGTTCATGCTGGTCGGCAACACCATGGGCCTGTGGCTGCGCGAGGGCGGCACCGAACTGACCGCGATCGGCTTCCTGTCGTGGGTCGGCATCATGTATTCGATGAAGTTCCTGTGGGCGCCGATCATCGACAAGGTCGATGTGCCGGTGCTCGGCAGGCTGCTCGGTCATCGGCGCGGCTGGATGATCCTCGCGCAGGCGGTGGTCGCGATCGGACTGTTCGGCATGGCGATCCTCACCCCCCAGGGCGGGCTGATCGCGTTCGCGGCGCTGGCGCTGGTCGCCGCGTTCGCGTCGGCGACCCAGGACATCGTCATCGACGCGTGGCGCATCGAAAGCGCCGACAACGGCGAGGAACTGTCGCTGCTCAGCTCGGCTTACCAACTGGGCTATCGCTTCGCGCTGCTGTTGACCGATGCCTGGATCCTGGTGATCGCAGCGAAGATCGGCTGGGTGGCTTCGTACGAACTCATCGCCGGGCTGATGGGTCTGGGCATGCTTGCGGTGTTGTTCGCGCGGGAATCGCGGACCACCCGTACGGACACGAGCGTGGTCGAGATTCCCGATCCACGGAGTGGCAGGCTCGGAGTGTCGAATGCAATGGTCGTCAGGTGGCTTTGTGCGCTTCCTGTCGGCATTTTTGCTTTTGCTCAACTTGTCCCGCTGTTCGGCGGCGGCTTCAGCATTGTGTGGCTGATGACGATTCCGGTGTCTGTTGCCATCGTATGGCTGCTGGTGAAGCCCCCGTCGGGTCCGGTGCCGGAAGCCACTTGGGCTCGACCGATCGTGCGGCCACTGCTACGTATTTTCGATGCTGTGGCGGGCCCGTTCATCGTGTTCTTCCGCGATCACGGCAAGGCCGCGCTGCTGATCCTGCTGGCGATCAGCCTCTATCGATTGCCCGATTTCGTGATGGGCCCGATGGCGAATCCGTTCTACACCGATCTGGGCATCGACAAGGCCGTCGTCGGCACGGTGCGCGGCACGGTCGGCTGGGTCGCGACCACGGTCGGCATCGTCGTCGCCGGTCTGTGCGCCCTGCGTCTGGGCTTCGTCACCACGCTGATGATCGGCGCGGTGGTCGGCCCGGCCTCGAATCTCGCGTTCGCCTATCTCGCCCACCACGGCGCCGATCCGCAGGTGTTTTCGGTGGTGATGGCGATCGACAATTTCAGCGCCGGCTTCGCGGGCGTGGCGCTGGTCGGCTACATGTCCAGTCTGACCACGCTCGGCTATACCGCCACGCAGTACGCGCTGCTGAGTTCGTTCTATGCGATGCCCGGCAAATTCCTCAAAGTCCTGGTGGGCGCG
>Ga0209467_1003412_pt1 | contig 10343 bp, 5 predicted proteins | sample Higcelwee11metaG_FD_187175 | JGI IMG/M metagenome (GOLD analysis project Ga0209467, IMG submission 187175) | Freshwater pond sediment microbial communities from the University of Edinburgh, under environmental carbon perturbations - High... | ecosystem: Environmental > Aquatic > Freshwater > Pond...
GAAGACAATCGCAGCGGCCAGGGCAAGAAATCCTGTTGCGGCAACAATGGCCTCAAAATCGAGAGACTTCCTGAGCAGGCTAAGGAACAGTGGCATGCCCAGGGCGCCTATCCCGAAGAAGACGCCCAGGAGGCTCAGATCGGCTCCCTTGCCTGATGTGCTGATGTCAGAAACAACCGCATTGGTGGCTCCGTTTATTGCCCCACCGCCCATGCCTGTAATAAACACTGACAGGGTCAGTATCCACGATGTATGGGTGAAGGCAAGCCCTTCAAATCCTGCGAACAGAAGGAGTGCAGAGGTGGTCAGAAGCATACGGTATCCGTATCTGTCGCAAACCGGGCCAAAGAGGAGTGACCCTGCAATGATGCCGATGGGAAGTATTGAGAAGAGTGTCCCGGCCTCAACGGCACTGAGTGAGTGTCTTATCCTCAGGTCAGGCAGTATGGCTCCCAGGGTCAGGAGAGCTATGCCGAAAAGGAGCATGCCGAAGCATGCCGACCAGAAAACGAGTCGCCTGTTATATGTTCCGCTCATCTGTTGCCTCCATGCTCTTCAAGATTCTTCATGGCAAGAAACGCAGCACCGACAACACCCGCATCACCTGCCAGTGCTGAGGGCTCAAAGCTCACCTGCCTGATGCTTATGGGCTGTGCCCATTTTTCCGCCTCCTGTTTTATTGCTGTTATTAGCTCTGCTGCCGGTCCGAAGACACCCCCGCCAAAGATGATCTTTTCGGGATTAAACAGGCTGACCAGGTTTGCGGAGGCCATACCCCAGCATTCCACCGCCTGCTGTATGACGGCCGTAGCCGCTGCATCGCCGTTGCGCCATGCACTGAAGACATCATGGGTGGTCATCTTCTTCTGGTGCCCGGTCCGTAGCCCGCCTTTATAATCTTCATGTCTGTGCAGGTACTCCTCTGCCTGCCTCGTGATGCCCTCTCCGGAGGCATAGAATTCAAAGTTGCCGCAGATTGTATACTTGCTTTTGAAAGGTCTTGCCAGGGCCATCCAGCCGATAGCCCCTGCAATGTCATGAGACCCTCGTAGTATTTTGCCGTCAACAATGATACCTGCACCTATACCGGTACCCACGGCCAGGAAGATGGCATCCTTGCAGCCGCGTGCGTTGCCCTTCCATATCTCCCCTGAGATGTAACAGGCTCTGTCACTTTCAATTATGACAGGTATATCCTCGGAGACATTCTTTATCTCCTTCAACAGCGGATAGTCATCCCAGCCCGGGATGTTCGGAGCCCATACCGTGCCTCTCTCCCGGCGGCTGATTCCGGGTACCGATATACCCACGGCCTGAACCGCATCGTCATGCCTGGCAGCCCTTGCAAGCATCAGCGCTGCATGTACGGTTATGAGGTTTCCAACCTCCGTTCCCCTCCGGTTATCAAGGGTCAGGGTCTCCCTCTCCCGGATATTGCCCTCATGGTCGAAGAGTGCAAAAGCAACCTTGGTTCCTCCAAGATCTATTCCCAGTAATGCCATAATCTCAGTTTTGAAGTTCCATCTTCCCGTCATAAAATATTCCCAGCAGCCTCAGGCTGTCGTCAGTCAGTAGCAGTTCAGCCCTGGCACCCGGGGCAATAATGCCCCTGCCGGTTGCCCCGATCAGCCGGGCCGGATAGAGCGTTGCCATCCTGATCGCTTCATACAGATCGATGCCGGCATGACTGACGCAGTTTCTCACGGCATCTAGCATTGTCAGCCTTGCTCCGGACAGGGTGCCGTCAGGCAGCGTAAAGCGGTCATTCTGCCTTACATGCTGATACGCCCCGGTGTCATTCTCCTCAACGGCATCAGACACCAGGAAGAGCCTCTCTTTCATTATCTTCTTCGCAATGGCCAGCATTGTGTAGTCGACGTGTATCCCGTCTGCAATGATGCTTGCACATGCAGTGTCAGAGTCGAAAACCGCTCCCGGCAAACCCGGGTCACGGTGATGAATGGGTGACATTGCATTGAAGAGATGGGTGGTGGTATCAATGCCCATGGCAAAACCCCGTGATGCTTCACTGAACGTGGCGTTGCTGTGGCCCGCGGCAACGGTGATCCCACGCTCCTTCAGGAGGCTGATGATCTCAGGGGTGCATGCCTCTGGTGCAACAGTCATCATCCTTATGGTGTCCCCGGCACCGGCGAGAAGTTCAATCACACTCTCTGCCGTGGGCGTCCTGATCAGTTCCTTGGAATGAGCACCCCTTTTAGCCAGGCTGATGAACGGTCCTTCAAGATGAAGACCCAGCATTGCAGGGTGGGGGTTGTCGCGGACAACCCTGAAAGCCTCATTGTAGACCTCCGTGCTGTTGGTGGGCAATGCCAGGAGAAACCCGGTTGTTCCTGTGGATAGGATAGATCGGGTAATGGCTGCCAGTGCATCCGCCGTCGGACTGCCTGAGAAAAGAAATCCGCCGCCTCCCGCAATCTGCAGGTCAAGCAGCCCTGCCGTGACAAGGTTTCCCTTGCAGTCAATTTGTGCCACATCGTCAGCAACAGCCGGGTGATCCTCAAAACCTGTAATTGAGCCGTTTTCGGTTAGCAGAACCTTGTCTCTGACCAATTCTCTTCCGGTGAAAAATACTGCATTGTAAAGGGCTGTTCGCATATATGCCGCTCTGTTTATTCTCTTGACGAATTATTCAAAAAGCCTTCTAAGCAGGTTCCCTGATATGAATGACTTCTTGCGGAACCGGTGCAGCAAGGCATCATTGATATCCTGAATCCGACCGGCCATGTCTTCCATCCGGTAGAAACCAAGCCTGCCGCTCTCACCAAGAAACGCTGTACCGTAAACGCTGTTCACGGTTCTTCCGTCATTAAGCCTGGCAGGCATAACCTTTTTCCTGAATCGTTTGTATTCCGGGGCAAAGATCCTGAATATTTCCGCTATATCCCGTGCTGATGACAAATGATTCCCGCAACTGTCACACCGGTATGCTGAAAACCACCTGTTGCGAAACAAGGGTTTGGGTGCATGAGACTTACACACTGGACACTCAAGGTCCGTCGTCATCTCCTCCTCCGGGGTTTCAAACAGTGCGGAAAATGCCGGCCTGAAAGGGGAAAGAATATTACTGTACTGAACAATCCTGAGCGACAGGATTATTATCAGGTAGAGATAGAACAGCAGCAGGAAGTTATACCCGGGGCTGAATGCAAGTGCATCGAAGAGTCCGTGCAGTACGCTTGCAACAAGCAGGGCATAAATGACTGTAATGAAAGGTTTGTTCTCATGTTTGTACCTGTACCATGCATAACCCGGCAACACACTGAACGAGATATGTGCAGGGGTGCTTATGAAAGCCCTGAAAACGAGCAGATACTGGTTGTTCTCTCCCGCATTGGCATAGAAGAAATTTTCAATTACAGAAAAGCCAAGAGCAACGCATGACATATAGATAATGCCGTCAGTGAGTTCATTGAACTGTTTCTTTATGAAGCCGTAAACAACTATCAGCCCTACAAGTTTGGCGAACTCCTCCACGGGACCTATCACCAGGAATGACCCTGTGGCGTTGCTGATGGCAGAGTCATCAATGCCGAAAATCTGCAGGAATCCATAGACCCCGAGAGCTATCAGAACCGAAATAGTACCGCCTGCCAGAAAGGCCCATATCATTGAAATATAAGTCTCCTTTTCATAGATGTCAAAACTTCTTATCCATGCTATGATTATAAATCCGATGGCTGCCGAAATAAATATGCTGAGATGAAAGAAACTCATGGTTTTCCGGATTTTAAACAAACATAACGGATTAGTTCCATCTTGTTTGCCGTAGGGTCAAGGTAGTATAATTTTAAAGAATCTGGTTTCAAGCGGATAGATCTTTGTTGAAGGCTTGGTCACCGGCCTGCCTGTGACATCAACTTCGGTGATACTTAAAGGTTTGCCGGTCAGACCGTTTGTCAGGGCAAGCGTTGTAGTGCTGCCGCCTGTCTCTCTTAGCTGAATGATAAGTGATTTGCCTGTTTCATCACCGGGTCTGGCGTTGACGAGGAGCACCTCTGATGGCCAGCCGCTTATAAATGACCCCTCCCACAGGTCATCACCTGATCCTCCGCCCGGTAACACCCGGGTCAGCATCGGGACCCTGGCGCCCCAGCCAAAGCGTGTCGCAAAACCGTTGCCCGTATCATCAGTGGAGGTCAGGTAGTATGTCCATGAATGCCCTCCGCGCTGGTCTGCATTGAAGTTGGTGACCCAGTAGTTGTTCATTGGCCATGAATAGATATGGGTTGTCTGTGGCAGGGCTCCCGCCTGGTACCTTCCGGTGTTTATGGCGCCGAACTGCATCAGCGGCATCTCGGCGCACCCGAGAACGATCTGCATCTCATCACTGCGCACTGCAGTAAAGTTCTGCACAGTGTACCAGTCGTTTGACGATCCCTTTATCTGATCCCTGCCTGTCTCAATCACACCGCCGGCCACCTCGGTAAAATGCTTCCCGTTCTCCGCAGCAAAGGGAAACGAGATGTAGAAGCTTTCAGGATCGGTAATACTCTTTTTAACAATAGAGAAGGCCAGGTCTATCCGTTTTGCCGTGTTGAATAACCTGATCTCAAAAGTGAAACCCCTCGGACCGGTGGCTGTCTCCGTCTCTCCGCAGAACCTGATACTGATCCAGATATCTCCTGCAGTGGTTGATTCGAACCATATGCTGTCAAGCGGTTTCCTCGTGAAATCATTCAGCAACCGGCTCTCCATCTGCGACCTGTTACCAAGCTGCTCAAGGATGAACTCACCCATTGCGTGAGGGGCATCCATGTCAATAAGCTCGAGTGACAATTCCTTGTCAAAGAGCGAAGCAATTGTACCGTTTGAGATGTCTGCCTCCATCCTGTACCACTCGTTCTCTATTCCATAAGTGGGCATCAGCAGAGTAGGATTACTAAGGTCATCCTGTGGCCTGATAAGGTACTTTCTGAAACCGAATGCCGGCACTTCATCGAACCAGATTGCCCAGTAGGTGCCGTCAGACCTGGAAGATAAGGGCTGGGTCAAAAGCCTGTTGCCTTCGTGGTCATATATGCCGGCGCTCATTCCTCGCGGAACTACCTGATGATCAATATAGACCGTGGCAAGGCCGGACCTGTCCCAGCTGAGTGTGTTGAACACAACGATTGAAGGCTCTGCTTCATTGCTGAAGTAGCTTTGCAGCAGCCCCATTGCTGTTTCGCCCAGCGAGGCTGTCCTCCTGGTGGCCTCCCAGGCATACGACTCCTTGATTGCCCGCTGCTCCATCGTTGGCTGACTGTAAGGCTCGCGAACGCTCTCTGAATAGCCGGTAGTATGCTCCGTGTAGAAGAGCAGAGCCTCATTGGCCAGGTCAATATCATCTGTAGTCTCATCCGGCAGCCTTATTCCGGCTATCGCAGCCATGGAGAGAGCTCCGTTATTTGCCATTAGCGATGCAGCGGCACTGCGTGTGGCCGCCACCTCACGCGCCGATGCCCCGAACCCGTCTGTCCACCAGTCAGGCCAGGCACCCCGTATTACCGGGAATTCACTGCCGTGATCGTGCTCCATAGCCGAGAAAAACGAACCGGCGGTTGATGTTGTTAGCTGAGGCCATTCAAAGATCCCGTTCCACCTGGTGATCATATCACTCATGCTTGTTGAGGGCGGGGAGTTGTCTGTAAGGTACCCTGAGTGCTGTATGGCCATGTCATCGTAAGGATAACCTTTTGCTCCGAGGCTGATGAGGTAATTAAGCAGGTTATTGCTGAACTTGTCAATGTCGCCTGACTGCACCTCCATCACTGTGTTGCCGGTCATGTAATGCTCTGCCCTGAAGGCAAGCATCCTTTTGCCGGAAGGAGACTCCCACCAGAACATGGTAGGCCTGTCAAAACAGATCAGTGCCCTGTGACCGTGCGTCCCCATGTTGAGGTACTTCACGCCGAGCCCGTCATAGTAATCGTTGAGGCACCATCCGATCCCGTTCACATCATTCTGCATGGCCAGGGTGACCGGTATTCCATGCTCCCTGATCCTGCCAACAGCTTTAAGCGATGCTGCAAGTATCTGTTCATCAGGGATCTCGTCAAAGTTAAAATACATTCCCGTCACCTCGATCCTCCCTTCCTTAATGCGTCTGATCAACCTGGCGCACTGCTCTTCCGGCCTGCACTTAAGGTATTCATCTACCGGCCACGATGCCTCGCAGGTCCAGCGGAACTTTGCATTCTCCGGGTAACCCTCAGTGGCATCGCAGTAGTCCAGGGCATAATCGATGTACCGCAGGTGCTCTGCCAGGATCTCGGTTTGTGAACGCGTATAACCGATGTCAGTGTGCGCATGCTGAATGAAACTTATTTTCCATTTTCTTACCGGCTCAAGGGTAATGTTCTTCGTGAGGCTGAAACCGCCGGCTGTAACCTTCATCCTGATCCTGGTGGGCTTCCTGACTTCAGGCAGACCAAGATTTACGGCGTTGTATCCAAAGTTCAGCACGGTGGTTTGTATCAGCTTCCCGTCTGCCTGGAACCGGGCCTCTTCAGGGTTGCCGAACCAGAATATGCCCGCCTCAACAAGCTGCCTGGGATTGCCATCATTCTTCAGGATGGCAGGGAAGGGATTCAGTGTCACGCCTGTCTCCACCGGCTTGCTGAAGGTCATATACCATGAACTGAGGTTCGCTGCACTGCCTGTGACTGCGATCTTCAGCGGCCTGCCCTTCGGTACACTGCCGGAAGGCAGACGCAGTATCATATAACCGTGATGGTCTCCGTGCTGGTCAGTCATCACAGCCCTGAAACTCAGTGATGATCCATTCACGCCCTCAATATCCCACGATTTACGGCTGTCAGTAGAAAAGGAGACATGATTTTCCCCATCAATGGCCAGATCCATTCTTGCATTGCCGGGACCCGACCCCAGGGCAGCCACCCAGACGAATGCTGCATTTTTTTCTGCTATCCTGTCCGGTACAGCAGCAGTTTCCCATTCCATTCTATCCTTGCCGCCTGTTGCTCTTACAATGATGCTTTCCCGAAGCCCTGGAATACAGGAATGATACTCAAAGTCCTGTCCTGATACTTTTGCTGCAAATCCGTTCAGGATATGATCATCCGGTGTGAAGAGCGATTGGCTGCTGATTGTTGCCGTTGCTGCCGTAAGCAGAAATGCCAGTAAAAGGAAACTTTTCTTCATACTGTCTGTCTCTTATTTCACATATGCCATCACTATCATGGCTTCACATTCTGATAAATTTGTAATCGTGACCCTTTCTGCTGCAGCCGGAATGACAAAGGTCTCAGCATACCTGATCGTCTGCCTCAGTCCCCTCCGGGTCTCAACACTAATACTGCCTCCTTCAACCAGGTTCATCACCAGGCATTTATTCCCGGTGGCAATATCAACGGAAGATCTGAGATTGTACCTCATAACATCATAAAGATGAGTCTCATGTGTGGGCAGGTGCCAGAGCTGCCAGCCGTCACTTTCGTTAACCAATACTGGCTTTGATTTCAGATATTTTCTTACATAATCGCCCTTCCTGTCAAAATAGAGATTCTCCGCAGCCCTGTCTATATTGAGTGTGCGGGGTCTTCCGTTCAGGTCCGCCCGCAGCCAGTCATACATCTTGAAAGTAAAGATATAGGGTGTTGAGCTTATCTCCAGCACCATGTTGTTCTTCCCTGAGCCGTGGATTGTCCCGTAAGGTATAAGGAAAAGGTCGTGTTTGTCTGCTGCCTGTTTCTGAACGTACCGGTCAACCTCAAGAGGACTGCGGGTGTCGGCGCTTGTCTTCAGGGCCGTGATGAATTCATCGGGGTTTGTCTCTTCCTGAAAACCCAGGTAAACAACTGCATCATCTTTTGTGTCAAGAATATAATAAGTTTCCTCCTGTGTAAAGTGTTCCCCGAAATGTTTCAACGTGTACTCAGGCCGCGGATGACACTGAACCGAGAGGTTGCCCCCGTCAAATGTATCTAGGAAGTCGAACCTTATCGGAAATTCTGTACCGAACCGTTCGTGACAGTCCCCCAGAACCTCTTGTGCCCCGACATGCATCAGGCAGTCAAAGGAGACCTCAAGCAGCATTGATGAGCTCTCTAGCAGCAGTCCGTTTTCGGGAGATATAAGCTCGAAGGACCAGGCGTAGTTCGGAACATCCGGATTCAGCCCCCGGATATTATCCCTGATCCAGGTGCCGCCCCACGGACCCGGTTCAAACCATGGCCTTGCACGGAAGGGGTTATGGCTCATATCTGACAGCGCCTCCCTCAAAAGGCAGCCTTCCATCCATACCGGCTCACCGGTTCTCTGGACGTCCACAATTATATCAATCAGGGGCAAGATCTCCTGTTTGTGACGGTTAAGCACCGGCCAGTCGATGAAATATGAACGTTTATACATTGCGCCTGCCCCGGCAGGACTGGCCAGCCCAAGATTGGTAACAGCCCCTGCACGTGCCCGGTACTGCTGCTCATTTTTCGGAAGGTCTGCATAGATCAGCAACCCCTGCCAGCCGGCAAGCGATGCTCCTGTGCCGATGATGATATTTACCCTAAAATCCGGATCAGGCCTGAGAGTCTTCATCTCCGCCATCCTGAAGAAACTGCTGAGGTGAAGGTCACACCTGGTCCCAAAGAGCGGGTCACTGCCGCCGGCATATGGTGATGTCATCTCCTCAATCTCCTGTTCCGGCTTAAGATAATCTGCGGCACGAAAGCACCTGACAGTCACGCCTGAATTCTCCAGTGCCTTGATTATCTGTTGCTCCAATAAATCCCATAAGATACCTGCATAACCGTCAATGATTATGGTGCCGGTTTCTGTTATCAAAGGCACCAGGGAAGCAAATCCGGCATGGATCTTCCCATCTCCTATGTTGAATGAAGGGTAGATGTCATACCTGTCACCGGCTGACGGTTTCATCAGAGGCAGCGGGTACTGGCCGGAATATTTGAGATTATCTGCCATTTTTAATTAATGGGCGATCAGTATTCCAGCCCTTAATTCTTTCTTCTTAGGTCCAGGTCATGAAAGTCAAAGCTGAAATCTGTCAGCGGCGAGATGGCCTCCATCTTTATTGCCGACGGCTTTCCCTCCCTGTCAAGCGCAAATACTGCAAATGCGTCCGCATCCATGTACCTGTCATCCCATTTCACTATAAAAGTGTTGGCGATGTAGTGGAACATCTCACCCCTGATCTTTGCCGACTTCACAGCCCTGAACCTCAGCCTGCCGTTATCTTCGTAGATGATCACATCTCCGAACCATGCATCGCTGTAGGTCCCTGTAAATGCCTGATTGTTAATCTCACCGGTCGTTTCCTTTCTCTTCGCTTCAACAGTTGCCCACACCCGGTCAGTGATCTCCCTGGCCTCGGCTTTATCTTCAAGCATTTTCTCCTTCAGCCTCACGATCCAGTCAATATCCCTGATACCCAGGTAACCGTCCATGATGGAGTTGGTTATGGCCTGGAGGGCTGCTCCTTCCTGTTGATTGGTGAGTACGATGAGTCCAAGGCCCATCTCGGGCAGGAGGGTCACCCTTGTTTCTATTCCGGCATGACTTCCTGTATGATAAACCTGCAGGTTGCCATTTACGTCAGTGAGGTGCCATCCGAGACCGTATGTGGCGAAACTTGTCCTGTACGGAGTGTCGCCGCTTACACTCCTGACTGTCTGGGGTGTCCACATCTCCCGGTGCACCTCTTCTGAAAAGATACGCTTCTCAAGGTTTATTCCGTACCTGCCATGGTTCATCTGCAGCATGGCCCATTTGCTCAGATCTGTGATGTTGCTGTAGATGCCACCGACCGAGTTGTGTATCTTGCCTTCCTGCTTTGCAACCACCTGCAGCTTCCCGTCAACCGGTACATGTGCATCGATTATGTTCGTCATGTTCTTCAGCCTTTTGAATGATGCTGCTGATCCGTCCATCCCCAGCGGCATCATTATTTGTGACTCCACGAAATCTTCCCAGCTCATCCCCGAAACACGCGCAACAACCTCGCCTGCAACAATGTACAGCAGGTTGTCATAGTCGTACTTCGTTCTGAATGACGATGTCTGCCTCAGGTACCTCAGGTTATGAATTATCTCCGCTGTTGTGAACATGGCAGAATCGGGCCATGACATAAGGTCGCCGGCTCCCAGTCCCATGCCGCTGCGGTGGGTCAGGAGGTCCTTTATTATAAAATCCTCCGTGACATAAGCATTGTAGAGCCTGAATTCGGGTATGATGTCAACGACCTTGGTTTCCCATGTGAGTTTCCCTTCATCTACAAGGATACCGAGTGCTGCAACCGTGAAAGCCTTGGTGTTTGATGCTATCGCGAAGAGTGTATGTTCGTCCGTTTTCTGCCGGGTGGCGAT
>Ga0209467_1003413_pt1 | contig 10343 bp, 6 predicted proteins | sample Higcelwee11metaG_FD_187175 | JGI IMG/M metagenome (GOLD analysis project Ga0209467, IMG submission 187175) | Freshwater pond sediment microbial communities from the University of Edinburgh, under environmental carbon perturbations - High... | ecosystem: Environmental > Aquatic > Freshwater > Pond...
TTATGGTGAGGACAATTTAAAAGTAGAAGCACAGTGGGTTAGCGATATGTTAAAAGATAAAAAAATAGTCTCAGAGATAAAATTAGCCTCTTTACAAGAGGAAAAAAGTGCTGATATTGTGGTGATTTTAGGTAAATAAATTTTTATTTCAACAGATATTTATATAAATTTTAGAGGCTCAACCTCGGGGGCATTTGAGGTTGAGCCTCGGGAGAAATCTAAATAAATCTATTGTTAAGTGTCGCTTTTTTTGTTAATATAAAAATACGATTATAAAAACTTATAATATAAAAAACGACCAGTCGATCTGGCCGTTTTTTATATTTAGCAAACTTTTTTTGAGTCTTCATCTTTGACAAAGGTCATAAAGAGAGCTGGTACCAAAAAGAGTGTTAAGAATGAGGAGAGGATTAAGCCAAAGATAACAGCACTACCTAGCGCTCGCCACATCTCATTAGAAAGAGTAATGGGGATGATACCAAAAATGGTACAAATCGAAGTAACAAAGATAGCCTCTAGTCTAGATTTGCCCGCATCAATAATGGAATCACTAAAAGGAATACCGCTTTTGATATTTAAGTTTATTTTATCAATTAGAATGATAGCATTTTTAACTACGATTCCAAAAAGAGCTAAGATTCCAATTAGACCAGGGAAGCTTAAGCTAATTCCAAAAATAGCTAGACCTAAAAAAGTTCCGATGAGTGCGAGAGGTAGAGTAACTAAAACAATAGCTGATTTTCTAAAGGAATTAAATTGAACAATCATAGTTGAGAAAATTAGAATGCCTGCAATAATCATTGCTCGTAAAATTGAAGCCACTGATTCAGCGTTTTGTTCATTTTCTCCACCGTAGGTAATTTCATAACCATCGGGTAATTTATAATCTCCTTTTAATTTTTCTTGAAATTGGGCTAGGATTTGATTGGAATTGGTGCTTTTGTCAGCTCCAGCAGTTAAATAAACAGTCCTCTTTTGGTCGATGCGATTGATAGTTTCAATTGATGGTTTTAATTCAATTTGAGCTACATCTTTAAGATAAACTGAATTTCCAAGGTTATTGATAATCTGTAAATTTTGAACAGAGTCCAGAGAAGGGATTTTTTCTCCATCAAATCTGGCTACAACATCAATGTCTTTATTGTTTTTTATTACAGTAGATATAGTATTGCCAGAAATAGCTGTTCTTAAAGTGCTTCCTACTAGGGTAGCGTTAAGATTATAAAGTTCCATTTTAGCCGTGTCTAATTTGAAGGTGTATTCCGCCGGTGATTCTTTGAAGGATATATCAGTATTAACAGTGCCATCGATTGAATCTAAGACTTTTTTTAAATTATTGGCTATTTTATCTAACTCTTGTAAATCATCACCCATTATTTGTGCTTGAAAAGTAGCCCCTGAAGGCGGACCTCCTGAAGGGTTACTAATTTTAATGGTAGCTCCCTGGATATCTTTGATATCATTTCTTAAACTGTCTGCAATTTCATACGATTTCTTAGTTCTTTCCTTGGTAGGGGAAAGCTTGACGGTGATAGAGGCAGTATTGGAGGTACTTTGAACAACGCCAATATCTCCCCCTGAACCAGGATTACCTACTAACGTAGAAAAATTTATTATTTCTGGGTAGGCATAAAGCTTATCTTCCACCTTTTGGATAATTTTATCTGACTCACTAAGCTTCAATCCAGATGGTGCCCGCATGCTAATATATATTTCTTCACCATCTGAAGCGGTAAAAAATTCTGTTTTAACAACTCCTGTAATTGGTAGAGAAATAGAGAAGATAAATAAAATAATGATACTTGCAATAAAAGTCAGGCGTGATTTTTTACTACACAGAACTTTTTTAAGATATTTTTCGTAAATAGGTAGGACTCTATCGAAATGAATAATTCCATGAATTAATTTTTGAGAAAAAGTTCCCGCCTCTCGATTGCCTTGTGCATAAAGCTTCGCTTTAATCAGCTCATCGCTAGCCCATTCTTTTTTAACCAGAATTTTATTTTCTTCTAATATGTTTTTGCCTTTGTTGAAATACCAAGTGAGCATCCAGATAGCGATAGCTAAGAAAAAGATGCCAAAAGCGTAACCATATGCGTTATGGAAAGTGATGCTAAAAATCCCCAGTGAAATTAATAAGAAGAGGATGACGGCAAAAAAGTTTTTAGTTAGACGAATTCTCTCAAGCACAGCTGCTAAGGGATGATTAATCATTAGTGCAATAAGCAATGAGGAGACTAGGGTTACTGAAACAGTGATTGGAATTGATTTTATATATTCTCCAATTATTCCTGAAGCCATAAGAAGTGGTAAAAATGCCCAAACTGTAGCCAAGGTAGTAGTAGTAAGCACCACCTTGAAATCACGAAGTACTAAGAGTACTGCTTCCTCAGGGGTAAATTTGCCACTTTTCATATATTGCTTGGTGGCACTAACTACCACAATGGCATCATCTACCAATAAACCTAAGGCCAAAAGGAGAGAAAAAATTGATAGAAAATTTAGTGAAGTACCAGTTGAAAGCATCACGCCAAAGGTAGCAAAAAATACCAAAGGAATAGCTAGGCCAGCTACAAAAGCTTCTTTGAGACCAACTACTAAAAATAAAATCCCAACTACTAAAACTAAAGTAATTAAAAAATCATGAGCCAGCTGTTCAAAATCTTGTCTGATTAAATCAGCTTGATTAATGGTGGTAGCATAATCCAAGCTGTCAGGTAAATTTTTTAACTGGTTTTCTATTGTTTCTTGTGCTTGAGAAACAATTTCTAAAATTGAACCCCCAGTTCTTTTGATAATTTGAATGCTGATAGAATTTTGGGGCGATTTTCCATTTTGAGAAAATCTGGAGAGGATAGTTTTTTCAATAATTTTCTCTTCTACCTTAGCGATATCTCGCAGATAAACAACCGCGCCATTATCTTTGTGAGAAATAGGAATATTTGATAAGGTTTCAGCATCAAAAAAGCGAGCATCAGTTCTTACTGGATAGTTGTATTGCTTACCTTCAAAATTTCCAGCTGGTATAGCTCTATTGGTTGCAACGACAGCTTGGTTGGCTTGATCAAGCGAAATATTAAAAAATGATAGTTTTTGAGGATCGTAAGCAATGTTAAATTCTTTTTCATCTCCACCAGAAATATTAACTTCACGAATACCAGGAATTTTTTCTAATTCATCTTGAATTTTTTCGGCATATTCTCGCAAGGCGAACCCATCAAAGGGACCAGTTAATTCAAATGTAACTACGGGTGTATCATCAAAAGATATTTCTATTACTTGTGGATCATCGGCATCTTGGGGGATTTCATTTCTGATATCTGAAAGTTTATCTCTTAGCTTGCGCACTGAAGTATCAATGTCTTCATTAGCATTGAATTCAACTGTGACAGAGGAAAAAGAGTTGGTAGATTGCGAGGTGATTTTATCTATTCCAGAAACGCCAGAGATGGTGGTTTCAATTTTTTTAGTGACTAGCTCTTCTACGTCGGCAGGGGAGGCGCCTGGATAAACATCCGTAATTACGGCAATTGGAATTTTAACTTCTGGATTCGATTCTCGGGGTAGTTCGATATAAGAGTATATTCCCCAACCGGATAGGATTAAAATCATCAGGATGACAACTCTAAAATTTACCACAAAAAAGTTTAACCAACTTTTTTTAAGTTCTGGATCGAATTCGAGTTTTTCCAAATAAGCTAAATCACTGGATTTTAATTCCGGGGATTCTTCGGGAGATTCTTTTTTAAATATAGGATTTTTCATTTTTTTAAACTAAGTGATTTATTGCTCTAATGTTACTGCGTCTCCTTCTTTGAGAAGTTTATTGCCATCAATAATGATTTGATCATCTTCTTGGAGGGTTGTTTTTATTTCAGCCATTTCTCCAAAAACCCTGCTAACTGTTATCGGGGCCTTTTGTGCTTTATTATCCTTAACTATAAAGATATAACTTTCATTTTGGCCAGTAGTAATAGAAGATAGCGGTAAAATGAGTCCATCTGTATTAGCGGGACGGTAATTAATATTAAATTCAACTGTAGCTACTGAACCAATTAAAAGATTTTTATTATCACTAGGGACAGCTTCAATCATAAACCTCTTAGTAGCTTCATCAGCTTGCGGAGATATTTTACTTATTTTGCCTGCAATGACATTATTATTCTCTTTGATAGTTACCATGTCGCCAATTTTAAAATAAGATAATTCTTCTTTATCTACGAAAAATTGAATCTTTAAATTACCTAATTGAGAAACGGTCGCAATGGTTTGCCCAAAGCTCACAGAATCGCCCAAGGAGACAAGCTTTTGAGTAACAGTGCCATTTAGAGGTGTCGTGATAAATTGACCGTCTAGCGCTCCTTTTAGAGCTGATTGAGCAGATAGAAGGTTTATGTCAGCGATTTCTTTGGCTTTTTTGTTGGCATAGGTATCATCTTTTCGGTAGGCATCTCTAGCTAGTTTATAATTCTGCTGGGCTATTTGAACAGCTAGTTCCATTGATTTGATTTGGCTATCTCTTAGGCCATTTTCTCCTGCTTTAGAAACTGTGCCAGCAGAATCAATAGTGGCTAAACGTTGATTTTTGTATACGTTTTTGCCTAGCTCAAAATTAATTTGAGTAATTACACCACTAGTATTGGCAGTAATATTGATTTGACTCTCACTAGCCAAAATAGCTGGATAACTAATAGTTTTTTCAAATATTTGGCTATCTTTGGCGGATTGGGTGGTAATAGCTACTGGATTTTTTTCTAATAATTCATCGGTGGCGGGTTTTTTTTGGGTAAAGCGAAAAGCTAAGGTAGTAATGATAGCTATTAATATAATAGAGGCGATTAGTTTAAATTTCATAGGGATTATAATTTAATGATTATTTTTTTGAATTAAAAATTTGATTTAACTTAGCTTCTTCTTTATCTAGAAAGTAAGATAATTTATTCATAAACTTAATGTGGCTTTCGATTTCTTTTTGGGTAAAAAATTGTTCTTTAGATAGATGAAATTTTTCTATCTTTTTCATAGCCTCCTTAACTTTGGATTTTCCTTGGAGAGTAATCTTTATAAATGTTTCGCGCTGGTCTTTGCTCTGACTATTTTTAGTTCTGGTGATAAGTTCATTTTTCTCCAGAACATTGAGCCTTTGGGTGATATTGGACTTAGATTTGCCAGTTAGGTAGATTAATTCTTTGGCGGTAGTGTTCTTTCTATTATTGATGTAGCCAAGGATTCGCATAGCCGATAGGGACATTCCCATAGGTTGAAAGATATACTTATTAGCCATAGACTCAATTTTTTCTCCGATAAAGATAAAATCTTCAGAGGGTATCTGGATGCATTTCATGGGTTTTTTATAATTTTTTATAATCTTATCATAACCAAATTAGTTTACTAGTAAACTAATTTTTTGTCAAGAGATTTTACTTAAAAGTGCTTATGCCTTACAATTGATAAAGAAGTTAGTTAAAATTTATGCAACAAAATTTAAGTCCCAAACAAGTATTTTTTATCAGATTTTCTATAATCACAATAATTATTTTGTGTGCATTTTTCTTTTTATTTAAAGATAGGATAATTAAGGAGAATGGTGGAAAGGAAAATAAAATTGTAATCGAAGATACTAATGATGAACTTTGGGAGATAGATGAAAAAATGGAAGCCCTGCTTCCAGTAGAGACTTTTATCCCACCGCCACCACCTAAAATGGAAAAAATGAAAAGTAATGGTTGCGTTGCGGATGGTTTATTAAATGGTGAAACTGATGGTACCGATGGTTTAATTAAGCTCGTTAATCGTTCCAAATGTTATTATCTGCATCGTTCGATTGAAACATGGTTGATGGCTCCTGATTTTGAGGAGATAAAGAAAAATATGGACAGGATAGAAAAGGATGAGGTCGTTTACGGAATGTTCATTGCGGAGGCGATTGATACCAAAGAAAAATATTATTATAATCTAGGAGGTAGAGAGTTCGATTTTGATAAAATGTGTCGACCTGGAAGCAAAAATGATTGGGGTGAGCACACTTGCAAGCCATCGTTAGCAAAGAAAGAATATCAGCGCTATGTGCTCGATATTACTAGGAAAGCAATGGATTTGGGCGTGCAGAGTTTTATGTTTGGACAAGTTTTTTATCAAGACTATATATCCGATCCATCCATTGGAGAGGTATTAGAAAAGATGCGAAAATATGCTAAGCTCAAGGGAATGGAGATAGTGATTGGGGCGCAAACAAATGATATTGAGGATGAAAATTATTTGCGACAGTTTGATTTTATTGAAGGGGGTATAGGCTTAAATATGGATGGAAGGATTGAGGATGGGCCCTGCTATTCACGTTGGTGGAAACAGGAAGGGGATTGGTGTTGGGCATTACTTTGGCATGATAAATTTAAGAGCAAGGCTAATAATGTGTTTACTCATCTGGATTGGAGTGGAAAAATGGGAGATGACATGAGTAATTTTGCACGCATGAGTCAAGAGGAAAGGGCACAGTCGTTAACTTATATGGATAATTATTTTAATAAGAGAAATGTGGGCTTCTTGATGCCAATGTCGGCAGTTTTGCCCAAGGAGAACGGGGGTTGCCATGGTAAATCTAAAAAGTTTTATTCAGCGGATAATAAATATTCTTGTGACGACGAGGATGTGATAAATAGTTTGTTGGGGAATTAATTAAAAATTTATTATTTAGCTAATGAGTTAACGGATTAACGAGTTGAGTATATTGGAAGAATAATTTTCAATTTAAAATTAAGTTATTAAAAATTATTATTGATTGTATCTCAATGGCTGATGACTTGAAATAGTTGTTAAAATACTAAAAAGCTACAAGCTAATAATCTATAAGCCAATAAGCTAATAATCTAAACTATGAAAATTATTGAAATTGAAAGTAAAGAAAGCAAAAAAATAAAAGACCTAAGGAAACTTCAGCTTAAAAAATATCGTGAAAAGGAAAATAAATTTGTAGTAGAGAATTTAAAAATAATTCAAGATGCCCTAGGGAGCGGATTTAATTTTGAAGAAATTTTTGTGACTAGAAATTTTCTTAATAAAAATGTAGATAAGCTCGAAGAAATATTGAAAGAAAATAAAACAGAACATCTTTCCATAATCTCAGAAAAGTTATTAAAAAATATTTCTTCACTTAAAAATCCTGAAGGTATCTGGGCAATTTATAAAAAACAAATTAGGGCAGTCAACTTTAGTGAGTCTAGCGTTTATTTGAATGGCATTAATGATCCCGGAAATCTGGGAACTATTTTTAGAAGTGCCTTGGCTTTTGGTTTAGAGAATATTATTTTAGATGAAAAATGTGCTGATGTTTATAATCCCAAGACTATTCAAGCCGCTAAAGACGCCATTTTTAAGCTAAATTTTTGCTTAGATAAGAACCTCGAGATAATTAATAAAATTAAAGAAAAAGAGGTAAAAATTTATGCGACACATGTTTGCGAGGGTCGGGATATCGAAACAATTTTTGCTTCCAAGGAAAACATTTGCATAATAATGGGTAGCGAGAGTCATGGTGTAGAAAAAGAATTATTGGAGATTGCAGATGGCTTTTTGAATATAAAAACTACATCCAAGATTGAATCTTTGAATGTAGCTATTAGTGCAGGAATAATTTTTTATGAATTTTTCAAATCTAGAACAAAATATAATAAAGCATAATAAACAGAATTAGATTTACCATGGAATATTTATGATAGAATGTGCGAGGATAGATATTGGTTAAGACTGCGTCTCTGGAGATTATAGTTAAGATTAAAACTACAATGGTCCAAATTATTTTATCTGACTGACTTTTGGCTATTCTAACGAATCTATTATTGGCATCAATTATCTCATAGCTGATTAACTCTTCATTTTTAGTAGCAACTTTTATATCTTGAGTACCGTTTGATTGAGCGCCTAAGATAAAGGTGCTTTTTTTGTTGGAGATATTTTCTTCAAAGTCTTGTTTGGTAGTGAAAATTTTAGTTTGTGGAGTGGCGAATACCTGAACTGTAATGTGTGATTTTTTGCCTTCGATTATGCCACTGGCAGTGGCAATGCCAATTTCAGTAAAATTAGAGTTTAAAATATTTTTTTTATGAGTAGGACTATTCATCCAAGCCTCATGTTCCTCCTCAGCACTATCATAATTGATAGCTAAATTTTCTCCAGCATATTTATATGAATAGTTGTTTTCGCTAAACCAAAACCAAGGAGTAGTGCCACTTGGTGAAGTATGTGCAAAGTAATGATTAGTGGTCATATCGAGTGCTTTATCTTGGGCAATCTTGGAAAGTTCTGGATTTATAAGGAGAGGCTTCAAATTGCTGTCTACACGACTCTCATTGACTAATGATACAACATTTTCGAGGCTTATTTCCTTGGCCTGAGCTTTAACGGGGAAATAAACTGAAACCAAAACGCTAACACTGATAATAATGCCTAATTTGATGATATTTAGTTTTATAAGCGTTTTTTTCATAAAAAGCAAATAAAAAAGCCGTTTCACCCATTTATCTCAGCCCTTTTGGGGGCAAAAATCGTGAAACGACGTCATTTTGAACCTTTTCTAAATTCCTAACACAATTTAATTATAGCATAGAATCAGGTAAAAAGCAAGGATGTCGAGTTTATAAAGTTTTTAAAGTTCATAAGGTTTGTAAGGTAATGGGCTAGTCATTAGTCAACAGTCATTAGTCATTAGGTCAAAATTTTGAGGTGTATTAAATGTTCATGCTCTTTTAAAATCCAAAAATATATGCTAGAATGAGTAAGTTAAAGGGCAGTGGCGGTAATTGATGATTATTGACCAACTGACAGAAGTACTAAAATAACAATAAAATTTTTAAAGAATCTGCGTATTCCATATTTTGTAGTGCGTATTTTCTTTTGATTTCTATGGCGACAGCAGATAATAAAAACAAGAGTTCTTATGGAGCAAAATCAATTCAAGTTTTAGAGGGATTGGAACCGGTAAGAAAAAGACCAGGAATGTATATTGGTGGGACTTCTTTAGAGGGGCTACATCATTTAATTTGGGAAGTAGTCAATAACTCTATTGATGAAGCAATGGGGGGTCATTGTAATTATGTTAAGGTTGAGTTATGGCCAGATAATATTATAAAAATTAGTGATAATGGAAGAGGTATTCCAGTGGAGATGCATGCGCAAACTAAAAAATCAACTCTGGAAACAGTTATGACAATTTTGCATGCCGGAGGAAAATTTGAAGGAGATGGTTACAAGGTTTCCGGAGGTTTGCACGGAGTAGGTGTTTCAGTGGTAAATGCTCTTTCTGTTTGGACTAAGGCTGAAATTAATCGAGATGGATTTGTTTGGACTCAAGAATATAATCGTGGCAAGCCAACTGGGGTTGTTAAGAAAGGTGAAAAATCAAAGAAAACCGGAACAACTATAACTTTTCAAGCTGATCCCCAAATTTTTCCTAAGATTGAATATAGCTGGAAAAAAATCTCTGGTTATTTGAGACAGCAGGCTTATCTTACCAAAGGCGTAAAAATAAATCTTGAAGACAGAAGAAAGGTAGCGGATGAAAAGAAAGATGAATATAAAATAAGAAAGAGTGGATTTTATTTTGATGGAGGAATAGTTTCTTTTGTTAACTATTTAAATAGAGGCAAGGAAACAAAAAATTCTGTACCTTTTTATATAGACAAAGAATCTGAAGGTGTACAGGTGGAAGTTTCATTGCAATATACAGCTGGTTTTAAGGAACATATGTATTCTTTTGCTAATAATATTCATACTGTAGAGGGTGGAATGCATGTAGTTGGTTTTAGAACTGCGTTAACTCGAGCTTTAAATAATTATGCTAAGAAAAATAATATCTTAAAGGCCAAGGATGCAAGCTTAACTGCAGAGGATGCACAGGAAGGCTTAACTGCGGTAATAAGTATTAAGTTGAGGGAGCCACAGTTTGAAGGTCAAACTAAGGCTAAGCTTGGCAATGGTAATGTTAAAGGAATCGTTTACGCTGTAATGGTTGAGGCCTTGCAAGATTATTTTGATAATAATCCTAAAGACGCTAAAGAGATAATCGGGAAATGTCTTTTGACTGCTCGAGCTCGTTTGGCTGCTCGAGCTGCTAAGGACGCAGTAGTGAGAAAAGGATTACTTGAGGGAATGACTTTGCCTGGTAAGCTGGCTGACTGCAGTAGTCGTAAAATGGAAGAAACAGAGCTATATATAGTGGAGGGAGATTCTGCTGGTGGTTCTGCCAAACAAGGCCGAGATAGGGAATTTCAAGCTATTCTGCCACTTAGAGGAAAGTTGGTTAATGTAGAAAAAACAACTTTAGATAAAATAGTAAAATCAGATTCCCT
>Ga0209467_1003414_pt1 | contig 10342 bp, 3 predicted proteins | sample Higcelwee11metaG_FD_187175 | JGI IMG/M metagenome (GOLD analysis project Ga0209467, IMG submission 187175) | Freshwater pond sediment microbial communities from the University of Edinburgh, under environmental carbon perturbations - High... | ecosystem: Environmental > Aquatic > Freshwater > Pond...
CTCGAGAGGCCTTCCGGAGAAGACCTGGATGAAAAGGACATGGGCAACGGATGGTATTGGATCAGTACCAGGGATTCCGGCAACACCTTGCGTCTGCAGGGGCCGCCGGACTCGGATCTGCCCGGGATCCGTTCCGATTCGGCTTGGGTCAAATTCCGCAAGGCGCCCTCGAGCGTGCTCGCGGGGTATTGGAACGCATTGAACTCCGTCGGTGTCGAGGGTGGCGTCGGTTGGACGCGGCTGAATTCCCAGGATGCGCTGCAATCGGTCTGGAAAGGCGTATTCCCCTCCAGGAGTCCTCGCTTCTCGCTTTCGTTCGGGAGCGGTACGCCGCTCGGGATCCAGGACTACATCCTCGCCTACAAACGGGATGTCTCCAGTGCGGATTCCGCCTTGTTTCCCGCTCCGGCGATGGGGGCTGTGTCGATTCCCGTCAAGAGCGCCTCTTCGGCGTGCTGGGTGCTGGAAAATGGCGTCGCCGTTCGCGCCTGTTCCGTCGTGGGCGGCATGCTGCGCGACAGCGCCCGGGTCCGGGGGACCTGGTACGCTTTGTTCCCGTCGGCCACCACCGGAATCCGTCCCAAACTTTCGAAATGGACCGAACCGGCGGGCTCGCACGTGGTCCGCGACTGGGGCGCCTCGCGCAAGGCCGATCTGCTCGTGGTCGCCCCCAGGATCCTGCTGGGGGTGGCGGAGGAATACGCGGTCCATCGCGAGGCGGCTTTCCAGGTGCGCCCTATGAAGGTCGCCATCCTGCCGCTGGAGGAGGTCTACGACCTCTGGTCGGGCGGGATGACGGATCCTGTCGCGATCCGCGACGCCGCGCAATGGGCCCGGCGGAGCTGGGGTGCGTCGCATCTGCTGCTGCTGGGGGGCGGGCACGGCGACCCCCGCGAGCTCGGCGGATCTGCCGGAATCTGTCTCTTGCCGCGATGGCAGTTCGGCAACGAGGATTCCGACGATTTCTTCGGGGGAATTTTGACCGGAGCCGGGACGAAGTCCGATTCGGGACTGGCCACGGGGCGGGTGCCCGCCCGTTCGGAGGCCGAGGCCCGCGCCTGGCTGGACAAGCTGAAGGTGTTCGAAGATCCTTCCAAAGCCTTGTTCGGACCTTGGCGCAACCGGATCCTTTTGTCCGCGGACGACATGGAGCAGGCCAAGACGCACGACGCGATGGACCATACGGAGGGCATGGAGCAGATCGGAAAGATCGTTTCCGGCGCCAAGCCGTGGATGCGCCAGGAGAAGGTCTACCTCGTCGCCTATCCCCTCAACGGGCTTGGACAGAAACCGGAGGCCGCGCGCGACCTCCAGACGACCCTGAACCAGGGGGTGGTCGCCATGAACTACCTGGGGCATGGAGGCAGCACGATCCTGGCCGACGAGAACCTGATGAACGCGGCCGACATCGCGCGCACGCTCAAGAACGAGCGGACGCCCTTCCTCTTCTACGCGGGTTCGTGCACCGTGGGACGCAACGACCAGACCAACAGCCGCTCCCTGGCCGAGCAACTCGTCGTTTCCGACGCCAAGGGGGCTTTCGCCTCGTTGGCCGCCACCCGCCCGACCTACGACTCCGAGAACGACGCGTTCTCCCAGGCTCTCTGGATGGCGCTCGTGGAAAACGCGACGGGTCGGACGATCGGCGAGGCGTTGCTCGCCGCGAAACGATTCGGTGCAAGTGACTACAAAAACAACGTCCGCTACAATCTCCTGGGCGATCCCTCGACGGTCCTGTTGCCGGGCGGAATCGTGCCCACGCTCGATTCGATCCCTGATACGCTCGCCGCGTTGTCCAAGGTGGGGTTCTCGGGCAAGGCGGGCGCGGCGAAATCTGTCGAGGCCCGCTTGGAACTGCTGCCCGTGCTCGATACTTCCATCTACCAATGGGTCGACAAGAGCAGTCGATCCTGGGCGGATTCCCAGGTGTTCCACCACGCCCCCCAGCAGATTCTGGCGACCCTGGCCAGGTCGGAAAACGGGAGCTATTCCGTGGCGCCGGGGCTTCCGGCCAGGATCCCGTTCGGTTCCAAGGCGATCGGGGCCGTGTACGTCTGGGATTCGGTCACGCGCCGCGATGGCGGTATGGTGACCGGGAACAAGCTGTTCTGGGGCACAGCGAACACCGGGATGCAGGACGCCGAAGGTCCGTCGATTTCCGTCCGGCCCTGCGATTCGTCCTGGACGGCGGGGGTGGAATACGGCAAGGAGGCGCGCATCCCGGTCCCGTTCTGCATCACCGTGGGGGTCCAGGATTCGTCGGGCATCTCCTACGAGCAAGGTCCCGACGAGGGGGTCGTCCTTTCCATGCCGGGAACCGTCGATCCGTGGCATCCCGAGCTGCGCCAGGGGCGCGACTACCGAGAGGCCTCCGCCATGCTCGTGGTGGATTCGACCATGCTCGAGCCGGGCAAGACCGCGCAGCTGGAGGTGTCGGCCAGGGATCTCATGGGAAACCTTTCGCGCCGCCGTCTGACGCTTGTCGGCGAAAAACCGGCCGACGTGGGATTGTTCGAAGTGTTCAACAGCCCCAATCCGGTGCGGCAAGGGGAATCGACGACCTTCCACTTCAAGCTGTTCGCCGAACCCGACACCAACGGGTCGGTGGATTCCCGCGCGAGCGCATCCATCCGCATCCACACCTTGTCGGGCAAGCTGGTGAAGGTGCTGCGTTCTGAGCTGGGAGGCCTGGCCGGGAATCTGCCGCGTGCCGTCTGGGATCTTCGCGACTCGTTCGGGCGGCAGGTGGCCAACGGGCTCTACCCATACACGGTGATTCTGCGGGTGCCCAACAGCTCGGGAGTGGGGAGCGTTCAACGGGAAGCCAAAGGCGTGGTGGCCATCTCGCGCTGATCCCGATGGGCGCTCGGGCGCGGTAGGCTATTTTGAGGGCAGATGCGCCCATTCATCCTATCCGTTCTGACGATCGCCACCGCGACGTTTTCCGCTCCCTTTCGCATCCTGGTCGACGAGCCGGGGCGATGGGAAATCGAGTGGAGCGCGAAGGAGTGCCGTGTCGCGGTCCTCGCCGATGGAGCCCGATCCTACGTTTGCGCGGACGTTCCCTCGTCCGACGTCCCGGGGGATCTGCTCTCCGGGCGTCTGACCGGACGGATCGCCCTGCCTTCCGGTGCCGCATGGAAGCTGGAAATGCTGCTCGATTCGGGAACGACGGTTTCCGGCGGACGATGGAAGCGGGTTTCGGGCTGGGATCGTTCCGCCGCCAAGCCCATCGAAGCGGCGCCGCGCGACCGCGACGGCTGGAGCGAATCCAGGATGGACGGATTCCGTCTTCTCTCGATGGATTTCCCGCTGGCCGTCCCCGTCGACGGTGGTGTCCGTCTGCGCGAGAAGGTGCGTCTGCGCCTGAGCTGGCAAGGGCGCGCGACCTTGCCGAGCGGCTCCGTCTGGAAAGGGATCGTCGACAATCCGCGCGGGATCAAGATCGCTTCCGCGTTCGCGTCCCGGCGTGGTCGCGCGAGCGGAGCCCAACCTGGCGGCACGATGCTGTCGGTGCGCGTCGGCGACGACGATCCGTTCTCGAGCGCGGAAGACGGCGTGGTCCGCTTGAAAGGCTCGCAACTTTCCAAAATCGCCGGAGGATGGGCTTTTTCCAACATCGCCGTGTACTCGGGGATCTCCGACACCGCGCCATCGGCCATGGACGACTCGCTGGTCGCTCCAGGGCTTCGGGCGATCCCGATCCTGCGCGTGGATCGCAATCGCGACGGGATGCTCGACCAGGACGACGAAATCTGGTTCTGGGGGCGCGGTCCGAACCTCTGGAAGCCGATCGAAGGAATCTCGCGGGGGTGGCGGTATTCGATCAATCCCTATTCCCGCAAGCGCGAGTTCCTGGTGCGCCTCGACGCGCCGGATGGATCTCCCGAACTGGCGGTCGGACCGAAGGGCGCCGACGCGACCAGGTTCGAGAGCGTTCTCCAGCCGACGTGGGTGGGAAAACCCGACAAGCTCAAGGATGTCGTCATCGGGAGCGTTCCCATGCAGACGGAGACGGATCTTGGAAAGGAGTGGTACTGGATCGGCGCCGACGCCGAGGGGGCTGTGACCGTCCCGCTCGAGGGGTTGTCGTTCCCGGGACGGATCGGCGATTCGGCCTGGGCGCGCCCCCGGATCGCCACGACCGGTTGGTTCCTGGATGGGGCGGATCGGATCGATTTGTTCGGCATCGCGGGAAAATCCTCCCGCTGGAGTCTTGCCGATTCGACCGATCGCGTCTGGGCCGGGACCGGTCTCGACGCGTCCACCAAAGCGTTCGATTTTTCGTTCTCTGGATTCCATCTCGCGATCGCCGGGGTGGATCTCGCCTATCGTCGGGATTTGTCCAAATCCGACAGCGCGCTGTTCCCCGCTCCGGCCCAAGGAAGCCTGGACATCAAGGTGGCTTCGAACGGGCGGTGCTGGGTGTTGGAGGAGGGGGTCGCTGTCCGCGCCTGTTCGATCGAGGGCGGGCGGTTGCGCGACAGCGCACGGATCGCCGACACCTGGTACGCGGTGTTTCCTGACGCGACGACGGGTTCCGCTGTTTCCGTCGCGGCCTGGTCGCCGCCGACCCAATCGCATGTCGTCAAGGATTTCGCGACCGATCGCGCCGCCGACATCCTGGTTGTGGCGCCCGACGCCATGCTCGGTGTCGCGGAGGACTACGCGCTCCATCGGGAAGCCGATTTCCAGGTCCGCAAGATGAAGGTCGCGATAGTCCGCACGGAAGACGCCTACCAGCTTTGGTCGGGTGGCCAGATGGATCCCAACGGCATCCGCAACGCCATCCGCTGGGCGCACGGGCGTTGGGGCGTCTCGCACGTCCTGTTGATGGGGGCAGGGCATGTGGATCCGCGCCTGGCGATGGGCGATGCTTCGGATGTCCTTGTTCCGCAGTGGGAAGACGGACCCATGGCCACCGACGACTACTTCGGGTATCTGGCTTCGGGCGACCCTACGGTCGTCGGGACGGCGCATGCCATGGACGTGGCGGTCGGGCGCGTGCCGGCGAGGTCCGTTCCTGAAGCGAAGGCCTGGCTGGCCAAGCTGAAGGTGTTCGAAGATCCATCCCGGGCCGAATTCGGTCCCTGGAGGAACACGGTCGTCCTGGCCGCGGACGACGTCTGGCAAGGAGTGAAGCCCGACGGGATCGGCAACCACACCAACCAGATGGAGGACGTCGCCGACGCGATGCTCGCGCTCCGACCCTGGTTGCGACTGGAAAAGCTCTATCTCGTGGATTATCCGGTCAACGGCATCAGGCAAAAGCCCGAGGCGGCCAGGGACCTCCAGAATCTCTTGAATCGGGGTGCGATCGGGTTTTCCTATCTGGGACACGGTGGGTTGTCCGTCCTGGCCGACGAGAACCTCATGGACATCAGCGTGATCGATCGGACCTTGGTCAACGCGAGGACTCCGTACCTGTTCTTCGCGGGTTCGTGCACGGTGGGGCGCAACGACGTGCCCAACGCGCGCGGCTTGACCGAAGCGATGGTCGTCGCATCCGGAAAGGGCGCCGTCTCGGGGATCGCCGGCACGCGCCCGACCTATCCCGACGGCAACCAGAGGATCAGCGCCGAATTCTGGCGCAGGGTGGTGGATACGCTCGCGCCGGTCACGATCGGCGAGGCGCTGGTGGGTTCCAAAGCCGGCACCGGAGGAGGGCTCGTGCTTTCCTATTCCAACCAGGACGCCTACAATCTGCTCGGCGATCCCGCGATCGTCCTCGTGCCCGGCGGGATCCGGGTCGATCTCGACAGCATCCGGGACACCATCGCGGCGCTCTCCCGGATCCAGCTTCGCGGAAAGACGGGCAAAGCCGCCAATTTCCAAGTGCGCTTGGAGCTCCAGCCCGACCAGGACACCGCAGCGAAGGCTTCCGAGGCGCAGGATTTCCAGGTCTACCGGTTGTCGCCGAGCCAGATGCTCGCCTTGCAGTCGAAGATCGCGGGCGATTCCCTGGCGGCGACCTTGCAGATTCCGGCGCGCATCGCGTTCGGCGACAGCGCGGTGCTTCGCGTCTACGCATGGAACCCCGCGACTCGCGGGGACGGAGGGAGGGTGCTGGCGCCGCGCGTCCTGTTCGGCACCGATTCCGCGGGAACGATCGAATCCGACGGTCCCCAGATCGCTGTGCGGCCCTGCGATTCTTCCTGGTCGGGAGGAGTCGCCTACGGCAAGAGCGCCAAGATCCCGGTTCCGTTCTGCATTACGGTCGACCTGTTCGATTCATCGGGGATTTCCTCCGAGACGGGGCCCGACGAAGGTGTGGTGTTCGCCGTGCCCGGGGTGCGCGACCCCTGGCATCCCGATCTGCGACAAGACGCCGATTTCCGTCGGGCATCCGCCCAGTTCGTGATCGATTCCACGACCATGGGTGCGGGGAACACCTACTCGTTCGATGTTTCCGCGCGCGATCTCATGGGGAATCTGGCTCGGGCGCGGGTGCAGCTGGAGGTGACCGAGAAGGCCGAAGTCTCCCTCTACGAAGTCTTCAACAGTCCCAATCCGGTACGCTCGGGTGAAACGACCGCGTTCTATTTCAAGCTCGCGGGCGAACCCGACACCAACGGCACGGTCGATTCACGCGTGCAGGCTAGCATCCGCATCCACACGATGTCGGGCAAGCTGGTGCGCGTCTTGAGGACGGAACTTTCCAAGGCCACCCAGCCGAGGCCGCGCGCGGTCTGGGATCTGCGCGATTCGTTCGGGAGTCCGCTGGCCAACGGCTTGTATCCCTACACGGTGGTCCTTCGCGCGCCCAACGCGGCCGGGACGGGGACGACGGAAATCGTCAGGAAGGGCGTGGTCGCGATCTCGCGGTGATCCGGATTCAGCCGACGGCTTCGAATCCGCCGTGCGGCGGGGCCGGATCGACCTTGTAGGCCTTGCTCGCCTTGGCCGTTCCGGGATTCCCTTCGCCGCGCTTTTCCTTGGCGAGTTCGGCGCGAGCCTGCTCCTGCATCTGCCGTGCGCTCGCGGCCACCCTCAGGTCCTGCGGGCTGGGGCGGGCGGGGGCCAAGGCCGCCTTTTCCGCCTGCGTCGCGTTGCGGATCGTTTCTTCCGGGGTCCTGCCCGATGCGATCTTGATCTTCACCTCGCCGCCCGTGGCGTAGCGCTTGCCATCGGGGCCTTGCTCGTAGGTGAACTTCGCGCCGCCCGCCGCGGCGTTCCCGGCCGCCGCCAAGTGGGCCTGTTCGTGGGCCTGGACTTCGCGGTCGCGGCTCTCAAGCCATTTCAGGCGCTTGTCTTCTTCCGATCCGGGCGCGATGTTCCGTTCGCCCGTCCGCGAGGGCCGATCGGAGGTTCCCTGGATGGACATGTCGCCCATGATCCACAGTCTACTGTTTTTCGGACGCCTCGTGGGCGGCTTGGAAGCTGCCGAAAATCCACCCGCGCGGCAGGGAAACCGAGCATATACTTCCCTGATCCGTTCCAGATCCTTTTCACCGACGTACATCCATCCAAAGAGGACATCGATGCTTCTTCGCTCCGTCGCTTCGTTTTTCGTCGCTTTCGCCACCATGGCATCGGCCGGCGCCATCGACGCCGTGCATACCCCCTGGAACGATCTGCTGGCCGCCAACGTGAAGGGCGACCGTGTCGACTACGCCGGCGTGCTCAAGGAAAAGGACAAGTTCGAAGGCTACCTCAAGGCGCTGGCTGATCTCGATTCCAACGCGGTCAAGTCCGCCTCCAAGGAAGAGCGTTCCGCCCTGTACATCAACGCCTACAACGCCGCGGTGTTCCAGCTGATCATCAAGAACCCCAGCAAGGGCAGCTTGGCCGTGATGCCGCCGGAAGTCACCGGCGTCAAGGTGATCATGATCGCCTCGGAATCGCTGGCCGTCGCCGACATCGCCCGCAAGAAACTGTTCGAAGGAAGCCAGGATCCCCGGTTCTGGTCGCTCCTGTGCGACGGCTCCATGAGCTCCGCCCCCATCCTCAACCAGGCCGTGCTTTCCTCCAACCTCGATCAGCTGGCGGAAGAACGCACCCGCCTGTGGCTGGCCGACACCTCGCGCAACAAGATCGACGCCAAGCAGACCAAGGTCGCCCAGATCCCCTTCGACTTCTTCCGCGTGAAGCCGGAATTCCGCAACTTCCCCGGCGGGATGCAGGGATTCATCAAGAAGTACGCGCCCTCGGGCGCCGACGTGGACAAGAATCGCCCCACGTTCTTCTACAACGCGGCCAAGAACTCCGTGGTCGCCGCCACTCCCGCCAAGGGCGCCAAGAAGGGCAAGAAGAAGTAGTCCTCTTCCCAAACGCGAGTCAGTTCCTGACCAAGGCGGCCCTTCCGGCCGCCTTTTTCGTGTCCGGCCGGAATGTCCCGTGTCGCACGAGCGTCAGTTTTGGGATAATCGGCTCCGATTCGGGAATGGAAAGAGGACGCGGAACGTCTCCCGTTCTATCTTACCCAGTGGAAGCAGCATCGGAGGAGCCATAACCATGAACGGCATGTTCACAGACCGGGTTAAGAAGGTGATGCAGTTGGCTCGGGAAGAATCCGTCCGACTGGGCAACGATTATGTGGGAACCGAACATCTCCTCCTCGGCCTGATCCGCGAGGGCGACGGCGTGGCGATCGCGGTCCTGCGCAACCAGGGCGTGGATCTGGAGGAACTGTCGCGTTCCATCGAGAAGCAGATCAACACGTCCGGCGGCATGATGACCATCGGGCAGATGATCCCCTTCACGCCGCGCGCCAAGAAGGTGCTCGAGATCGCCGCCCAGGAAGCGCGCGCGATGTCGCACAAGTACATCGGGACCGAGCACATCCTGCTGGCCCTCATGAAGGACAATGAATCCGCCGCCGCGTCCGCCCTGGTCGCGGTGGGAGTGGACTACGACACCTGCCGCGAGGAGATCGACCGCGTGCTGCGCGGATCCGAATCCGGTGCGCAGCAGCAACCGGCGCCGGGCCTCCCCGAAGGCGCCCAGATTCCGGGCGCCGGCAAGAAGAAGAGCAAGACGCCGTTCCTGGACCACTTCGGACGGGATCTGACCGAACTCGCCAAGGCCGGCAAGCTCGACCCCATCATCGGCCGCGACGCGGAAATCGAACGCGTCATCCAGATCCTGTCGCGCCGCAAGAAGAACAATCCTCTCCTGATCGGCGAGCCCGGCGTGGGCAAGACCGCCGTGGTGGAAGGCCTCGCCCTCAAGATCGTGGAACGCAAGATCCCCGAGGTCCTGGAAAGCAAGCGAGTCGTCACCCTCGACATGGCGAGCATCGTGGCCGGCACCAAGTACCGCGGCCAGTTCGAGGAGCGCCTCAAGGCGCTCATGGTCGAACTCCAGAAGAACGACAACGTCATTACCTTCATCGACGAGATCCACACCATCGTGGGTGCGGGCGGTTCCGAAGGCAGCCTCGACGCCTCCAACATCTTCAAGCCGGCCTTGGCCCGCGGCGAGTTGCAGTGCATCGGCGCGACAACGTTCGACGAATACCGCAAGCACATCGAGAAGGACGGGGCGCTGGAGCGCCGCTTCCAGAGCATCACCATCGAGCCTCCCTCCGCCGACGAAACGGTGGAGATCCTCAAGGGGCTCAAGGAACGCTACGAGAAGCACCACAAGGTCGTCTACACGCTGGACGCCATCGAGGCGGCGGTCAAGCTGTCCGAGCGCTACATGAGCAATCGGTTCTTGCCGGACAAGGCGATCGACATCATCGACGAGGCCGGTGCCAGGATCCGTCTGTCCTCGCTCACCGTGCCGCCTTCCATCCGCGAACTGGAAGATCAGGTCGCCGATGTCGTCGTCAAGAAGGAGCAGGCGGTCGCCGACCAGGACTACGAAGCCGCGGCGCGTTTCCGGGACGACCAGGAAAAGCTCCAGGAGCAGCTTGCCCAGACCAAGGTCCAGTGGAAGGCGGAAAAGGGCAACGAACGCCTGGAGGTCAACGAGGACATCATCACCGACGTCGTGTCCAAGATGACGGGCATCCCCATTTCCAAGGTCGACGCCACCGAAGGCCTGAACCTGCTGGCCCTGGAAGACGACCTCCACAAGCGGGTGGTGGGGCAGGAACGCGCCATCGAGGTGGTCGCCAAGGCCATCCGGCGCAGCCGCGCCGGATTCCACAACAACCGCAGGCCCATCGGATCGTTCATGTTCCTGGGGCCCACGGGCGTGGGCAAGACCGAACTTTGCAAGGCGCTGGCCGAAGTCATGTTCAAGAGCCAGGACTCCCTCGTGCGCATCGACATGAGCGAGTACATGGAAAAGTTCGCCGTTTCCCGTCTGGTCGGCGCCCCTCCGGGCTACGTCGGCTACGAGGAAGGCGGACAGCTCACCGAGAAGATCCGCAAGAAGCCCTACGCGGTGGTGC
>Ga0209467_1003418_pt1 | contig 10332 bp, 12 predicted proteins | sample Higcelwee11metaG_FD_187175 | JGI IMG/M metagenome (GOLD analysis project Ga0209467, IMG submission 187175) | Freshwater pond sediment microbial communities from the University of Edinburgh, under environmental carbon perturbations - High... | ecosystem: Environmental > Aquatic > Freshwater >...
TGGTGAAAAAGAGTTTATAATTCATTTTCTGGTGTTTTTTCCGGTCCCTCATCATTCTCCTTCATGAGCTGAAGCATGTCTTCCAGCAATTCAATGCGAAGCCGGTAGTTTCCTATCAGTGCTTCAAGCACCTCGCTGCTGGCAATATTGTCATTGAGATCCTTGATGATCTCTGCCGAAAGACTGTCAAGCACATCCATTCCCAGCCGGAGCTCGGTATCTATTTCCGGGTTGGCAGTAAGGAGCGGCTCTGCCTCCTCGAAGAGCATCTTTATCTGGCTGTCATAATAATAATAGGTCTCCCTGACCTCCGCAACCTGCGGGTCATTGACCCTCTCCTGCAGCCTGATGACACTGAAGACAGCTAGCATGGCCGTACCGGCAATTATAACCGCAACAGCAGCACGCCACATCAGTTCCCTGAGGCGTCTCTCCCTTCCGGGAAGACCCTGTTCGATCCTGTTCCACAATGAGGGATCAGGCTCATGGATATCCATCTCCTCCCTGTGATCTCTTATATGTTTTTCAAGTTCATCCATCTCTGTGCATTGATGATATTATCTTTTTAAGTTTGTCCTTACCCCTTGAATACTGTGTCTTGGAGGTCGACTCAGATATCCCGAGTATCTGGGATATCTCGGTATGGTCATATCCTTCCAGGAGGTAGAGGCTGAGAACAACCCTGTAACCGTCGGGGAGCTTCTCCACCGCCCTGGCTATCACTGACATATCAGGCCATGTTATCTCCTCCGGCTGCTCCTCCTGCATCTCATGCCGGCTGTAGTCGCTGACGAGAACAAGTTCGGCTTCTCTTTTTCGCAGTCTGCTTATGCACCTGTTTATTACTATCGTTTTAAGCCATGCACCAAAGGTCGAATCCATCCGGTATGTCCCTATGTTCCTGAAACAGTCGGTGAAGGCCTCCTGAAGCATGTCTTCGGCCTCCTCCCTGTTGCCTGTAATGCGGTATGCCGTGTTGAACATCGCTTTTGAATAGAGTTCATACAGCCTGAACTGTGCTTTCCGGTTCCCCCTGCGGCACTCGTTTATAAGATTATCATGTATGTGCAAATCCGGCGTCTGCAATTTTCAGGTGATATTTACAAATGACGCAGTAAAGTTACGTTAGTTGCATCATTCGGGTGATCATTCAAAGGACCGACTATTTTGCCATTGATAGTTCCAAAGGAGAAACTTTTTTATTATATTTGCATTAGGTTGATGATGAAGTACGTTACTATACATACAGAGTCGTGAGACTTTAAAGATGCTTTTTACTGTCCAAAAGCAATTTTTCCATTCTTTTCATGGCTGCCCCCGACTTCATCGGGGGCTTTTTTTTATGGGTAAGCTGTCATATTATTTAACCTTTTTTAATTTTTCTCCCCACCCAACGTGATGACAATCAGTTTGTGATATGCGTATATTAGCGGAGACAACAAAACTGAACCATATGCTGACGAAATATATTCTGGTAACCCTCTTCATGGCGGCTGCTGGCTGCGTCTCAAGTGAGGAGCAGATCTCACGCAAGGCCGACAAAATGCACCAGTCTATGCTTTCCGTTGACACGCACTGCGACACTCCCATGCGCCTCTACCGGGGCGGCTTTGACCTTGGTGTCCGCAACGATAAGGGATGTGTTGACTTCCCCCGGATGAAGGAGGGCGGACTTGATGCCGAGTTCTTTGCAATCTTTATCGGCCAGGGACCCCGTACGCCTGAGGCTTTTGAACTGGAGCACCAGCACACCCTGGCCACCTTTGACTCTGTCAGAAGCAGTGTCGGGCGCCACCCGGGCATGGCAGGGATAGCTCTGACACCCGACGATGCCTACAGGCTTAAGTCGGAAGGTAAGATCTCTGTTTTCCTGGGAATTGAGAATGGCTACCCGATAGGAACTGACATCACGAAGGTCAGGCAGTATTATGACCTGGGAGCACGGTATATCACCCTCTGCCACTCATCAAACAACGACATATGTGATTCGTCCACTGACAAAGCCGGCCCGGAGCATAACGGCCTCTCAGCCTTTGGCGAGGAGGTAGTGAAGGAGATGAACAGCCTGGGTATGATCATTGACGTGTCTCATATCTCTGATGAATCATTTTACGATGTGCTAAAGGTCTCAAAGGCTCCCGTCATTGCCTCGCACTCATCCTGCAGGGCACTCTGCGAGAGTCCGCGCAACCTGAACGACGAGATGCTGCAGGCGCTTAAGAAGAACGGCGGGGTGATACAGATTTGTATCCTCAGCGATTATCTCAAGCAGCCCGAACCCAATCCCGAGTTCGAAGCCAAAGCCGCGGAACTGCGCGAGAAGTGGAAAGCCATGGGGACGGATCTGACCGATGCGCAGAAGGAAGAACGCTGGAACGAATACACCACACTGAAGAGACAATATGTAAAGCTGGCAACGGTTGCCGATGCCGTTAACCACATCCAGCACGTGGTTGACATCATAGGCATTGACTATGTGGGCATAGGGTCAGACTTTGACGGCGGTGGCGGCATCGAGGGATGCACTGATGTCTCCATGATGAAGAATATTACGAAAGAACTTATCAGGCGTGGCTACAGCCGTGACGATATAGCCAAGATCTGGGGCGGCAACTTCATGCGTGTCATGAGGGAAGTACAGACGATTTAGCAGTCCGGAAAGTCGAAAGGATTTGCGATTTGCGATTTGCGATTTGCGATTAAATCGACAATCGACAATCTGAAATCGAAAATTCCTCCGATTGCCGGCTGCCTCACCCCTACTGCCTACTCTTTTTTCACTACTGCCTACTGCCTATTACCTGATCCAGGCTTCACCCTCGAGAACCTCAGCGACTTGATCATCCATGCCGGAAGCGGTTTGTGCGGGTCACGCTTGCGCAGGTCGATATACCATCCCAACTTCCTGATGATTGGTACCTTGTGCGTCTCCACAAACTCGATCAGTGTGCCGTCTGGGTCTTCAATGTATGCGAAGTGGCCTGCCGCTTCCCCCATGTCGAAGCTGCCACCATCATGGCTCTCCTGGCTGTCGACGGTGAACGGGAAGCCTGCCTCCTTGCAATACTTGCGCAGGTTGTCCATCCCCCTGATGTCATAACAGAGATGGATGAAACCGGGGTCACCCCATAACCTGCCTTCAAAAATACGGGAGGGTGTGCGGTCAGTCGACTGAACGAGCTCGATGACACTCTGCCCGAAGAGTGGATTGAACCCTCCGTGAAACGGCCTGGTGGGAGCCAGAAGAACCCGCCTGAAGATACCGTTGCCACCGGGCACCGGTGACAGATCGTCAAAGGTGCCGGAGACATCATAGACAACCCTGTCATACCCAAGGATGTCAGAATAAAGCTTCATGGCCTTTTCTATGTCGGTGACACCAATGACTGCCCCGTATGACCCGCCTGATATCTTCCTTAGATTCATGAACCAGTCGGTGGCGCCGACGATATGAAAGATATTTCCGAAGGGGTCTTTTACGAAGAAGCTCTTTTTCCCTGAGGGATCGTCGGCAGGCCTGCCCAGGACCTCCACCCCGGTACTTGTCCAGTACTGCCATGCGGCCTCCACATCCCGTACCTTCATCTTGCATGCGAAGATGCCCAGGTCGCCAAGCCTTGTCTCACGGTGGCTGTACTCCGGCTCTTTCCCCTTGTGCTGCCACACCTCAAAACCTCCGCCGCTCTGCAGGTTCATAGCCAGTACGGCATGCCTGCTGCGTGTTTCACCGCCGGTATAGGGAAGCATCAGCCTGGCCTCTGCCTCTTCCTCAAATATCCGGCAATCCATCCCGAAGGCTGTTATGTACCACTCCCAGGCCCTGGTTAGGTCATAGACCCCGACGCCCATTTGCTGTATTCCGCTGACAGTATATCCCTTGATCTTCATTGTACATTTACATTGGTTTGATCCTCCCCGCAATCCTGAAGAACAGTGAAGGCATGTATTTTCTTATCTTAAGCATCAGCAGCTCACTGCTGCCAACCAGAATCTCTCTCTTATTTCTTTGCAGGCCCCTGATTATCTGGTGTGCTGCTTTTTCTGCCGTGACTCCGCCGGCCTGACCGTCGTCCATCTTTCCATGTTCAGCGCCGGAGGCTGTCAGTGCATGGAACGAGATACGGGTCTGCACCCTTCCCGGAATTATTACTGACACCCTGATGTTGTCTTTGCGGTGTTCAAGCAGCAGGGTCTCGAAGAATCCGTGCAGTGCCTGCTTTGATGCGGAGTATGCTGAACGGAGCGGGAAGCCGAACCGGCCTGAGATAGAGCTTGTGGCGGCTATGTGTCCGCCCCCGCTGCCAATCATCTGTGGCAAAACTGCCTTTGTGAGGGCTATGGTCCCGAAATAATTGATCTCCATTATCTTACGGTCAAGCCAGAGGGGTGTCTCCCTGATCAGGGCTCTCTGGCTGATGCCGCCTATGTTAAGCAGTATGTCAATTTTTCCTTCTCTCTCAATCACTCCCGCAACCAGCTCCTCAATGCCTGACATATCGCTCAGGTCAAAGGCAACAGGGGATACGCTGCCTCTCAAAGAGGCACATGATGCGGTCACCTCGGTGAGCCTTGCACTGTCATTTGATGAGGCTACCACCCTGCTGCCGCCTTCGGCAAAAGCCCTTACAAGCGCCTCCCCAATGCCTGAGGAGGCACCGGTGATCCAGACAACCTTTCCTGTGAAGAAGTCTTTCATTGTCAGAGCGAGGTTATCCGGCTGATAAGTCTGCCGTATGTGTCACGAAGCCTGATGTAGAGCGGGTTTTTGTCCCTGATGAGGCGCCATATCCTGAAGCCTCCTACAGTCCTGCGGAAGAGCAGGAACCAGTTCCATGCCATGATCCCAAGCACAGGAATCATAAGGAACGCGATCACCGCAACCCACCAGGGTTTGATGAAGATCAGTGCCAGTATCAGGTAAATGGGCCCGAAGATAAAACTGAGCCCCACAAAAAAACCGTACCTGGCAGTGCTTATGAAGGCAGGATCCTTGGATTTGATTGACTGAATGTACGAGACCTGGAAAGTGAGAATGTTGAGCAGGGCTCCGGCAATAAACAGGGGCAGGGTTATCAACAGCAGGAGCGATGCCGGGATCATCCACCCAATGGGATGCTTCTTCTTCCTGAGTTGCCTGTAGGTCAGCTGCAACTGTGTGGCAAGGTCCCTGACAGAGAGGGTGTCATTGCATATCTCCCTGTAAGCCTCCGGATCTGAGGCGTGCAACTCGTTGACCTTGCTTACCAGCCTCTGGTCACGGAAGAGCTTCGGATACCTGATACTGTCACTGTACTTTTCATTGACGATGTTCCTCAGCTCGTTGATGGCCTCATAGTCCTGCTCCTCATCGATGTGCACCATGACCTTCTTCATCTCTGCCGAGAGCCTGTCACGCAGCTCCACTATCGCCCTGTTGGGGTTCTCCCTGTAGGAGTCATAGTATTCCGAGACGTGGATGGCATGACCGTAGACCACGGTGAGCACCTGCCTGAACCTCCAGTAGTGTGAGTACTCCAGACCGACAGGCACAATGTTTATCTCTTTGCTGAAACCGGAGGCTTCTGCCGTCTGGAAGGCTATCCGGCATATGCCCTTCTTCAGCTGCCTGAGCTTCCGGTAGGTGGCGTGGTTGCCCTCGGGCAGTATCACTACACCGTTGCGGTGCTCCATAACCCTCAGCGTGTCGCGGAAGGTGTCATCGTTCTGTTTCAGTTGATCGAAGCCGTCTCTTATCCGGTAGACGGGCAGCATCTTGAGGAAGTAAAGAATCCGCGCAATCATCTTTTTCCGGAAGATGTCAGCCCGTGCCAGGAAGATCAGCTGCCTGTCGAGTGTCCCGATGACAGCCATGGCATCCATGAGCGCATTCTGGTGGTTGGGGGCAAATATTGTCGGTACCGAGAAATCGATATTGTCCTTGCCGTAAGCAAGAACCTTACGGTAAAAGATATAGTTATGCCAGAAATCGACGTATTTTTTCAGAAGCTGATAGAATACATCATACTTCTCAATATTATTCTTACCCATTCCGCAACCAGGTTTAGCTACTTTTCCTATGAAGAAAGCCACAGGCTTCCGCGCTGACTAAGTTAGAAAAAGTTCATCCCCATGAACTCAAATTTAAAGATTCTTAATTGTTGAAACCTGCTTTTTAGGTATTTATACTACCCTGCAGGACCGGGGCCGGGGGTCTTAGCTGATGAAATCCTCAAGGTCTCTTCTTTCCCTCTTGGTGGGTCTGCCGCTTCCCCGGGGTCTGAATCCAAAAGCTGTCCTGGCAGCGATAATTTTGTTCTTCTCCTCCTCCGGCGTGAGGTCACGGATGTAGTCGGCCACCAGTTTGGCGCCCACCCTGCTGGCGGGTATGTCAGTCACCAGGTATGTGTATGTCACGGGCGGCTTCCTGACGAGTACTGTTGTACCGGGTACGACGGGGTGTGCGGGCTTGACCGGGGCTCCGGCTACTGTTACTCTTCCCAGGCGGCATGCCTCGGTGGCATCACTGCGCGATTTGAAGAGCCTGACGCTCCAGAGGAACTTATCTATCCTTTCCCCCTTCAGTGCTGTCATCACTCAGTTTTTTACCGGCTTTGTTGAATGCCGTCATTGTCAGCTCGCAGCCGGCAGTGACAAATGAAAGTATGAAATCAACAGCAAGCGGCAACCGCCGGGTGAGCACGGCGAGCTCACCTTCTGTCCATTCGCCAAGCACATAGTCTACCTGCCTGCCTCGGGGAAAGTCATCCCCGATACCAACGCGCAGCCTTGCATAATCATCCGTTCCCAGCGCTTCGCTGATGCTTGCCAGGCCGTTGTGGCCACCGGGGCTGCCTTTGGCCCGCAGCCTGATGCTTCCGGTGGGGATGGCTATATCGTCAGTTACCACCAGCAGGTTTTCAGGCGGGATATTCTCCTTCTGCATCCAGTAGCGCACAGCGTTGCCACTTCTGTTCATCAGGGTGGATGGCTTGAGCAGGATCATCTGTGCATTTTTGTGGCGCATCTCTGCCACCAGACCGTAACGACGGTCTGTAAAAGAGATACCGGACGCTGCTGTTGCAGCATCCAGTACCATGAACCCGACATTATGCCGTGTGTTTTTATACTCCTCGCCTATGTTGCCCAGACCGGCGATCAGGTATTTCATTATTTCCGGGGTACTGCCTGGGCGTTATTCTGCAGCCGGAGCCTCAGCTTCAGGAGCCTCAGCACCCGGAGCAACTGCTTCTCCTTCCTTGATGGAGACCCTCGAGACTTCTACAGATACAATCATTGCACGCTTGAGGTCAATGACCTCGAGCTTTTCATATGAGAGATCACCTATCTTCACCGACTGACCGATCTCGAGGTTCGAGATATCGATGGTGAGATGCTCGGGAAGGTCCTTAACCAGGCCTTTAACCTTGAGGTTCCTGCGTTTAACCTTTAGTTTACCGCCGGCTTTCACACCGGGAGATACTCCCGTGACCTGCAGCGGGATGTCCAGTATAACAGGCTTGTCATCATATACCTGCATGAAGTCGATATGCAGCAGAAGGTCACTGACCGGGTGGAACTGAAGGTCCTTCATGACGGCATTATAACTCTTCCCGTCAACTATGAGGTTAACAAGAAATACATCAGGGCTGTAAACCAGTCCGCGGAACGCGTTTTGATGTGCATAAAAATGCAGATTCTCCTTCTCCCTGTACATGACACAGGGTACATTACCCTCTGCCCTCAGGCTGTTTGCACCCTTTTTACCGAACTGATCGCGTGAGACGGCTTTGATCTCAATAGTCTTCATTAGTCTTTAATTAGTTGTGTTACTCAAGGTTACTTGCCCGGCAACCTCCCATCACACGTTTGACATTTTCAAAAAAATTGGCCTGCAAATATAGCAAAAAAGGTTAGAAAACAAAACCTGAACTGATTGAGCTGTTTGTATACACAGCTTTTATTGCCCCGGCGAATATCTCTCCTACCGGCAGGATCTTGATTTTCGGCGAATGCCTGAGTATGGGGATGCTGTCCGTTACTACCAGCTCCTCGAGGGGTGAGTTGTCAATTCTGTCTATGGCGTCTCCCGACAGTACGGGATGTGTCGCCACCGCCCTGACGCTGAGGGCGCCACGGTCTTTCATCACCGTTGCGGCAAAGGTGAGTGTGCCGGCAGTGTCAACCAGGTCGTCAATGATTACCACGTGTCGTCCCTCAACCTCACCTATAACCGAGATCTCCTCAACCACATTCGGTTTCTTTCTCAGCTTGTAGCAGAGCACCAGCTCGCTCTGAAGGTAACGTGAGTAGGCATTCGCCCTCTTTGAGCCCCCCATATCTGGGGCTGAGACCGTCAGGTTGGGCAGATTGAGGTTCCTGATGTACGGAGCAAAGAGTGCCGAGCCGAAGAGGTGGTCTACCGGGACATCAAAGAATCCCTGTATCTGGTCAGCGTGCAGGTCCATCGTAATAATACGGTCAACACCGGCTTTGGTGAGCAGGTCGGCTGTCAGCTTCGCACCGAGTGATACCCGGGGCCTGTCCTTGCGGTCCTGCCTTGCATAACCGTAATAGGGAATGACTGCATTGACCTTGTAGGCTGATGCCCTCTTGGCTGCATCAATCATGAGAAGGAGCTCCATCAGGTTCTCAGCCGGCGGGTTGGTGGACTGTATAATGAATACATGACATCCCCTCACTGACTCATCAAAACAGGGCTGGAACTCGCCGTCACTGAAGCTCAGGAGAGAACTCTTGCCAAGCGCTATGCCAAGATGGTCTGCTATTTTTTCTGCTATGTTTAACGATGAGGTGCATGAAAAGATCTTAAAAGGAGCTCTGCCGATCATAGTGGGAGATTTAAGGTAGGTTTCACTGAATGATGCCGCTAAATTAATATTAATGGCTAAATCATTTTTCTCTTTTGAAAAATATCATGTTCTCACTGATATATTCGAGCAGTTCCTCCCTGCCTGTCCCCTTCGTTGCTGAGGTGATGAAAGCAGGAGGGAGGCTCTCCCAGGTCCCCAGCATGGCCTTGTCATGCAGAGCCATGTTCTTTTCGGCCATGGCCAAGGATACCTTATCCGTCTTGGTGAAGACCCTGGCAAAGGGCACGCCGCTGAGGGCCAGCCCTTCCATGAAGGCCAGGTCAGAGGCCATCGGCTCATGGCGGGAGTCAAGGAGCACAAACAGGGAAATAAGATTTTCACGTTTGGTGACATAGGTGGTGAACAACCTGTCCCACTCGGCCCTCATCTTCTGTGATCTGCGGGCATAACCGTAACCGGGTAGATCGACAAGATACCAGCCCTCGTTGATCAGGAAATGGTTGATGGTCTGAGTCTTCCCCGGGTTACCTGAGATCTTGGCGAGCCCTTTTCTTGATACAAGCATGTTCAGCAGTGACGATTTGCCGACGTTTGAGCGGCCGATGAAGGCATACTCCGGCAGGTCCGGCGGTGGCAGCTGGTTAAACTTGGCGCTGCTTGTTACGAAGGTGGCTGACCTGATGATCATCACCCCTTGATTTTTGAGATGAATTTTTCGTTATCGATGATAAACCTCTCATGATGGCCTTCGCCGATAATTCCCTTTTCGTCGCTGGCTTCGACATGGAAGAGAAGTCTCCTGCCGTTAACCTCCTGGAGGGTGGCGGTGCAGGTCACTTCTTTACCGACAGCCGTGGCCCTGACATGCTTTACATTGATCTCTGTCCCGACAGTTCCTTCCCCTTCATCGAGGCAGGCTTCCACTGCTCTCATCGCTGTCTGTTCCATGAAGGCTATCATGGCAGGAGTGGAGAAGACATCATGGAGACCCGATCCGTAAACGGTGGCAGTATCACTCTCAGTGACCGTTTTGGAATTTGTGAGCCTTATGCCCGGTACAAGTATCTGTGACATTATATATTAATTAAGATCTTTATATTTAAGGGGAATGGCCAGTCGATAGTACAGCCTGTTTCCATAACCTGTCAGGTAGGCTGCAATCACAACCACCGAATCTGCATGGTGCCCCTGCGTCTTCAGCAGGTCGAGATATCCCGTTGTGGCTGTCTGGAGCAGAGGTTTGACCGAGTCAAGATCAACCAGTCCGTCAACCAGGTCTCCCCTGTAGTACTTGACATTCTCAGACAGATCAGTCATCTCGATGAAGAGCTTGAACATCCCTCTCTCCTCATACCGGTCGTTGGTCCTGTAGATTATACCCGGATACCCGGTCACTTTCTCGCCGTTCATGTTGTACTCCTCGAGTCCGGGCAGGCGTTTGCCGTTCATATAATCAAGCTTTGCCTTCACGCGTCCGCTCTTGTAATACTGTATCTGTGAGCCGTGGATGGTGTCGTTCACA
>Ga0209467_1003420_pt1 | contig 10326 bp, 7 predicted proteins | sample Higcelwee11metaG_FD_187175 | JGI IMG/M metagenome (GOLD analysis project Ga0209467, IMG submission 187175) | Freshwater pond sediment microbial communities from the University of Edinburgh, under environmental carbon perturbations - High... | ecosystem: Environmental > Aquatic > Freshwater > Pond...
ATCAAAATTAGAATTCTCAATAATAAAAAAGAATGCACAGGCTAAGACATTTATGTCGGTTAGAACTGCCAATATTAGGTTTGAGCCAGGCGGGAATGTATTATTAATTAAGGATATTGAGATATGATAAATAGTAAACAAGAACAGAAAGAGCAAATAAAGGGGGACTCGTGTTCTCTTAACTATTATCAGATAACCAGTCAAAGGAAACAAAATGAAAATGAGGAAAAAATTAAGTGACTTACCCATATAGGTATAAACTAACCATGACCAAAATGGATAGAAAGGAATAAATGCCAGGAAGAATAATTGAACTAATTTATTCATGATCGTTTAAAAAAATCTCTCACACAGTTGATTATGTATGCAATGCTTTCATCTGGTAGTTCATAATACAATGGTAGTCTGATAAGGCAATCTGTATAATGATCACTATTGGTTAAATGCCTTCCATCGTGCTCCTCTTGATAGTATTGGCTTCTATGAAGGCTCAGATAATGAAACACGGCATGGATTCCGTTATTTTTCAGGTGCTCTATCAGCAACGTCCTCTGTTCAAGATCAGTGCATACAAGATAAAACATATGTCCATTATTCGTTGCGTACCCAGGGACAAAGGGAAGGATTACTCCATGGTCACTCAGTGATTGCAGACCCTCGTAATAAGAATCCCAAATTCTCCGTCTCTTAAATTGTATATCTTCCAGGTTCTCGATTTGTGCATAGAGATACGCTGCAATGATCTCAGACGGAAGAAATGAAGACCCGGTGTCGACCCACCCATACTTATTTACTTCTCCTCTAAAGAATTCCGCACGGTTTGTTCCTTTTTCCCAGATAATTTCTGCTCGGCTGAGATACTTAATATCATTTAAAACCAACATACCTCCTTCACCTGAATTAATGTTTTTTGTTTCATGGAAAGAGAAAGCCGACATGTTACCGATCGAACCCAATGCTTTTCCTTTATAAAAGGAATCTATTGACTGTGCAGCGTCTTCAATAACAATCAAATTATATTTATCAGCAAGCTGCATGATGGCATCCATATCGCAAGCAATTCCAGCGTAATGCACTGGTACTATAGCTTTTGTCTTTGAAGTGATTAACTTCTCAATCCTATCTGTATCAATATTAGGATTAAGGGCATTACTATCAGCAAATACTATTTTTGCACCTTGTCTGACAAATGCCAATGCTGTAGACACGAAGGTATATGAAGGTATAATAACCTCATCCCCAGGCTGAATATCAGCTAAAATAGCGCACATTTCCAAAGCATCCGTGCATGAAGTAGTCAATAAAGCCTTCTTGAAGCCAAAGCTATCCTCAAAATACTTTTGACATCTTTGTGTGAATTCTCCATTACCTGAGATCTTGCCTGAATAAACAGCCTGGTAGATGTAATGCATTTCCTTCCCGGTCAGGTAGGGTTTATTAAAAACGATCTTCATTTTATCCATAAATGATACACATTTACAATCTCATTAATGTTAAAGCCACAGGACTCATAAAATCTACACGCAATTTGGTTGCCACGCTGAGTTACAACTTCTACACGGGTGATACTATTATTATGAAAGAAAGCAAAAGCAGAAGTCAGCAATTTTTTCCCAATGGATTTCCCTCTGAAGTTCTCATCAACTGCTAACAATCCAATGGAACCATGGCTTTCCGTGATTTTCAAGGTAATAAATCCGAGTATATGACCCTCTTCTTCATAAACAAAAACCTGATCGGCCAGCTCCCCGACGACTGATTTTCTAATCCATTCTTTATACAAGTTTTCATACTCGCTATTTTTGAAATTGGAATCAATTCTGAATCTCGAATGTACCCCACTTTGCAATGTTAATTTGACTAGTTCCGCTGATTCCTTATTATTGTTGTACGTCACAACTTGGTCATCAATATGGTAAATTTTCTGTTTGTCAATCGAATATGAATAGGTTACTTTTTCATCGACCAGAAGTCCGGAACAAATTATAATTGTATCATTTGAGATTGTATCCTCTGGCCTGATAAAACAATAAGCCAGCTTGTAATTCTCTTCTTTTAACTTACAGATAGTTTGCTCTAGCTGTGCAATACTCTGTTGCGAAAACTGTAAGAGGGCGATTTTATAACCAAAAAAACTGCTATCCCACTCCATTAATGAAAAGCTAACCATCACACCGTCTGTTTAATTGCTCATTAGTTTTTCAAGTGACTGAACATGAACCTCAGGTGAAAATAACTTCATCGCCAAATTCCGGCAATTCTGCGAAATCCTTGAATATTCGTCATCTTTCAAAGTTAAAAGTTCGTACAGACCTTCCGCCATATCGAAACTGTCTTTTAGTTTTGCCCGGTATCCTGTTTCACCTGTAAAAACCAGATCAAGCGAAACTCCTATTTCAAATGAGACAACTGGGACTCCGCACATAATTGATTGGTTTATCATCATGGGGCCCGAATCTTCAATTGAAGGACATAAAAAAATATCTGAAGCTTGGTAAGCAGAGGCTAATTCTTTCTCGTTTTTTAGAAATCCCAAATACTGGTATTCAAAGGGCAGTGATCCGGCAATCCCGTCAAAGGCTTCTCCTGCTACTAGTAATAATATTCTACGCTTCAGATTCGGTTCGTTGGTTCTAAGCTTTTTGTCAAGGATTTGAAGACTTTCTACTAGATACGTCATGCCCTTTCGTCTTTCAGTCAAACCTACTGCACCAAAAAATATAACTTTTTTCTCAATAGGGACATCCAAATTGATCCTCTGGTCGCTATTGAAAACCGGCTTAAAAACAGTTGAGTTAACTGGAATCAGCATCTTATGGACTGGCATATCCGCAAATAGGATACTCCGTTTTGCTTGTTGAAACTGTCCTTCAGAACCTGCAAGAACTTGAAGATTTGTTTTATGTAAGTACTTCTTCTTATAATTAAGGTTTTTGAATGTTACATCAAACGGGTTTTTGGAGTAAAGGCCTGGACACCTTCCACAACTATTTTGATATCCCACACAATCCCAGGCATAATGGCACCCTCCGGTGAAGGGCGCCATATCGTACATCAGCCAAAATACTTTTGCTTCTGTCTGTTTACATAACTCGTAGATGTTCCTGGCATTAATGAATTTATTGGCATATAGAACAATTATTATATCTGGCCGGATGCCTGCAGCCTTCTTTATCTTACGTGTAGAATAATATTTTTTATGTTCATTAAGCTGAAAAAAACAATAATCAGAATCCCAAAGAACTTTCTCCTTGATTTTAAGAAATCTCTTTAATTTATTTATCCTCCATTCGATTTTCACCATAATCAGCTTTCTCCATGCAGCCGATGACGATTCAAGACTAATAATTCCGTCTGGATAATCCTTGTTATAACGATTAACCAGCAATTTTACATCATGTTCTCTGCTTCTAAGCTGATTAAAGAGGTCCAGAGCAACAATGCCTGAGGCTTTGAATGGATTATGGGTATTGAGAATTAAGACCTTCATAAAATAGCTAACACTTCTTTGAATACAAAGCAATTAATTATTACAAAATCTCCAATGTGAGATCTATCTTTCTCATGACTAATTTCTTCTTTATTAAACATGCCGCTTATATGTAATGAATATCATTTATTCCAAATTCCTTTTGCTCTCCCTTCAATAATTTTCTTATATTGAATTGGGGACCAGATTGCACTTCCTAGTGCTAGTATGGAAGTCGCCATAATAATCCCATGTATACCAAGATATTTACCAAGTAATATTGCAAAGGGTATATTTAATAATGCGGCAAATATTCCGGCGTACAGCTGCAATTTTATCTTTCCAACGCCATTAAGAAAATAGGAATAGATTGCATTCCAAGTATTTATAATAACATAGACTGCCATAACAATTGAGATTCGGATTGGTACTTTTACTTCATCACCAATCCATTGTTTAAAAATGAAATCTGAAAAAACAAGCATAATTATTACAGCAATAATTAATAGTGACCATATAGACCTCAGTTTCTTCATTGTGTTTTTAATCCATGTCAAATCTTTTTTTGTCCATGCCTCAGTGAATGCACTCCAAAAAGGCAACATTATGATCCCGGATGCCATAGTAATTATCCCAAAATATCTGTAAGAAACATGAAAGGGAGTTACCTGTTCAGGACCATATAACTGAGCAATAATAATGTTGTTGGTCTGATACAAGAGAATTGCAGCAATCTGTATAATAAAAAACTTTAGTCCTAGTGTCATTAAATCTCGGGCATAACGAAACTTAACATATTTAAAGGAAGGAGCATATTTTTTGTATTGATTAGAATAAAACCATATGCTTGATAAACCCAAAACCAATACTGGTGCTATACTGAAGACTGTGCCCAGGTAAATCAAATTACCTGAAGTTGTTTTGGTAAGAACGAAAATCAGGCTTAAAGAAATAAGGTTGGAGACTAAATCGAAAATGGATGCTTTTGCAGGCTGTTGATTTGCCGTCAGAACCGTATTAATCAGACGCAGGATGAAGGTAACACAAAAGAAAACAAAAACTATAACTACCAAACTGCTTAATTCCTTGTTCATATCGGAAGGTGCATTCAGCATTTTTGACCAATCGAGTAAAGGATTTATCAACAAGAAGGAGACCAAAATAATTGCAATAATTATGCTCAGAATAGCGTAAGTGGTACTCACATAGATACGAGCTTTTTCGTCATCACCATTCGCAACAGATTCGGCAAACTTATTTCGCAACCCGTTGCCGAAACCAATATCAAAAAAACTAAACCAACCTATAATGGAAGTTAATGTCAACCAAATCCCATATCTGGTAGGATTGATATAATGCAGGGTAAGAGGTAGCATGACGAGGCTCATTAATATACTCAACCCCTTAACAATAGACAATATTAGAATATTTCTTTTCGCCTTTATACTTCGAGAATCACCCTGGGTAAAGAAAGTATTGATAGGCTTTGAAAAGATTAAAACGAGGTTTTGGAAATTCATAAATAGGACTCTTTTATAAAGGAACAATTTTACTGGGGAGGATCAATACAAATTAAGTTGAGAAAGATAAATTAAGATTAATCAATTCTCATGTTGTATTAAACTCCTGTTTTTGGCGAATATTCTTTTGATATAAAAAATCTGTAACAATTTTTAATTCATATCGTATAATGAATCGTTAGTCTATTATATTTGCACATTGGTCAAATATTATATCATATTCGTCAAATATATTTTTAACCCCCTAGAGCATGAAACGCCCCACAGTGCTTATCACTTTTGCTTTATTGCTTTTGAATTTGTCTATCCAAGCAAGGACATTTTATCTTTCCCCCTCTGGGAATGACGCTAATCCTGGCACTATTCAACAGCCAGGTTTCACCCTGAATAAATTATGGAATAACCTCGCCGCCGGTGATACTGTTTATCTCAGGGGGGGAACTTACCGGTACAACTCGACTCAATTTTTGACAGGCAAGAGCGGGATCGCAGGTAAATTTATCAATATCTGGTCTTATCCTGGGGAAAAACCCATAATTACCAAATCAGCACTATGCACTTATACCCATGCCAGCGGAATATATTTTTCTGGAAATTATTTCTATTGGAGAGGAATTGAAATTACCGGATTTGTCCAAGAGAGCGCCAGTATTTATGCTGGAATAAGAGTAATCGATGCAAGCAACAATACCTTCGAACAAATTAATTCCCATCATAATGGCCATGGATTTGTGCTTACCGGTAAGTCTGGAAACAACCTTATTTTAAACAGCGACTTCCACCATAATCAGGATCCATTAACTACACCTAAATACGACAATGCCGATGGTTTGGAAATATGCTATATACCTGCGGGGTTGACAAACACTGTAAAGGGATGCCGTTTATGGTGGAACAGCGATGATGGAATTGATCTATGGCAGAATGATGGGGTCGTCATTATAGAAAACACCTGGTCATGGAATAATGGTTATATACCTGACACGAATACCCCTGCTGGTAACGGTAATGGCATCAAACTTGGTATAACTACTGTGGACTATGGAAAAAAAGTACTAAGAGTAGTAAAAAATAGTGTCGCATTCAACAACAGGTCAAGGGGGTTTGACCAAAATAATGCTCTGTGCTCCATGGAATTATATAACAACACAGCCTACCGGAATGGAACAAATGGGTTTGTATTGAATTATATGGGAATTGTCTGCACGGTTAAAAATTGTGTTTCCTACAATAACCCTATAATGCCTGCCATATCAAGCTCTTCCAGTGCATCTAACAATGTATTCTCAGATAACAACATTTCTACACAAGTGCTGTTCGACAATGATTTTATCAGCCTTGATGGAGCTCAACTGATGAGAGCAAGAAAAGCGGACGGATCGTTACCAGATATTACTTTCCTGCATCCTGCTACTGGGTCAGACTTAATTGATGCCGGTATAAATGTTGGCTTGCCTTTCAGTGGCAAAGCTCCGGATATTGGCGCCTTTGAAGCAGCAGCCCCTGCTACTATTGCTGCAAACCAACCACCGGTTGTCAGTATCTCTTCGCCTTCAAAAAGTGTTTCCTTTACTTCACCTGCCTCAATCACTATCACTGCAACTGCTTCTGACCCTGATGGGTCAATAACAAAGGTGGAGTTCTACCAGGGCACCGTTAAAATTGGAGAGAAAGTAACTTCGCCATATTCTTACAGCTGGAACTCGGTCCCCGAGGGAACCTATTCTTTAACGGTAGTAGCCACAGATAATGCGAACTCAAAAACTGTCTCGGCTGCCGTTTCTGTTACTGTCGTTAAACCGGCCAACCCTGAAAATAAAGTGCCAATAGTAAGTATATCGTCACCTACCAAAGGCAGCCCAATCAACTCTCCGGCTACTGTTACTATTGATGTAAACGCTTCAGACCCGGATGGTTCCATAACGAAAGTGGAACTTTTTAACGGTGATGTAAAACTTTACGAGAAATCAGCTGCTCCTTATTCATTTACCCTAAAAGACCTCGATGCCGGATCCTATGAGCTAAAGGCAGTGGCCACTGATAACATGAATGCCGCTTCCACTTCATCTTCCATTGCCCTGACAGTGATACCCATCTATGAAGCCAGGGATTACTTCAATCTGTACCCTAACCCTAATGACGGCCGGTTTTCAATCGAATTCACCACCTTGCTGGATGCTGACATTTTTACAGTAACTGTTGTAGATTTGATTGGCAAAACAGTCTATCGTGAAGAGCTTTCAAGAGAGTCCAGCACACGGCAATTTGACCTGTCTCATCTGAATAGCGGCATATATGTCCTAATGATAGCTGCAGAACAGATCCTGCTTACTCAAAAATTCATTAAGGGATAAGCCTCGCTTTCAGTTCAGGATTATCAGCTTCCTTGTATAACGGTCCAGACCAGCAGCTTCAAGGGTAACTGTATATAGTCCTGATGCAAATTTTTCAGAAATCGGGATTTCCGTCCGCCCGAACTCTACAGGTCTTGTCAAGACTATTTTCCCGTTAGAGTCATATATTTTCATCGTCTGATACATCCTGGCCGGATCAGTCAATAGCAGATAAAAATCACCATAGGTTGGATTGGGATATATCAGTGTCATATTCCGGGGAAGTTCCTCCTCCTCCTCTTCTTCCTCTTCTTCCTCTTCTTCGTCAGCCGCTTTAAAAATGCGGGCCCCGACCTGCCAGATACCATTCTGGTCTTCAGTTCTTATCGCTGTCCTGTTCCATGTTGCATCAGTTGCCAACCCGGAAAGCAACGCAGCGCCCAGATCCTTGCCGAAATCCAACCTCGCGGCAGGGACGAAATCATTGAAATCGACGAATCCCGGGTTAATCACAACTGAATGCTGATCATATCCCATGGCCTGCCACATGGCAAATGTTTTGGTCTTTCCAGCTACCTGAAAGACCGGTTCTCCAACTTCACACCAGAACACATTATAGTCACTCTCAAACCCTTCGAGACACTCCAGATCCTGGATATCAATTGTAAAAATCCGATTCCTTGTATAAAAGATATTATTGTAAATCTTTGTGCCTTTGGACGGCGCATTCAGATCATTATCAGGGTTGGTATATATGTCAATTAAACCTCTATCGGTCTGATTTGATGTCTTATCACTGTAAAAGGTATTATTGTAAATTTTAATCCCGTTTATTCCCTTAACAGCAATACCCAGCTTAGGATTTTTAAGAATATTATAGGCAATTACTCCATTGATATCCGTCATCCCATTGGACTTTCTTTGTATTCCGTTAGGGGTATTCAGCAGATAATTGTACTTGATCACAACATCGAGGTTAAAGCCGGTAAACAGGGCATGGGTCATGCTTGTCGCATCGGTCCCGTTCCACGTAAACTTATTACCCGAAATTATTTCTCCGTCGAGGTTATTGTTGGTCTCGCCCGGGCCTTCATCACCTGCCTGCAACAGGTAACCGAAAGAATTCACTGAAGTCACAGTATTGTTCAGGAACTGAAGCATAGTTCTCTGACTCCTGGGAATGTTTATCCCCTGAGAAGAACCGGTCTCGGTGTCAATGAACTCCTGTTCCCTGATGACAAGGATTTCCTGGGGAAAAATGACAGCTGAATTTAGTAATAACAAGGTTACTAGCAGAGTATGCCTCATGTCAGATAATTAAAGTTACTAAGTAAAATGAACAGAAACCTATTTAATAACAATGAACTCCACCCTTCTGTTCTGGCGGCGTTCAAGCCAATCGGTATTCGGGGCAACAGGCCTGGCGCCTCCGTAGCCTTTTGCGATAAGCCGACTTCCGCTTATACCCCTGTTGACGAGATAATTAACTATAACCTGGGCACGGGTTTGCGACAGTGATTGCAATGTACCAGCCACTCCCTGATTATCCGTGTGTACTCCTATCTCGAGCTTGATACCCGGATACTTGTTCATTAGCATCACCACCTGGTCGAGCATCAGGTAGGCATTCGTAACCAGCCTGTTCCTGGTGTCGAAATAGGTGTCGGTCATGACGCCATAGTTCTTCTTCAGCACATTCAGCTCTCTTTCAGCAGGATCATCCAATACTGACAGCCTGACGGTTGTGCCCTTGAAGCCGTAGCCAAGCATCTCGGCATAGGCCGGTAACGCTGCCATGAGACTCATCTGCTGATCCACAACATAACTGTAACTCCCCTGTTCCGGGTAGTGTATTTCCCTGATGCTGTATTTTGAAGGAACACTCCTGAATAGCGGGTTGGTCAGCTCCATCTTCGTTTTGGAAGAGAGGATCTCCACCTGGAAGACAGCTTCCTTCATGTATTCTTCTTCAGCCGAATAGTATGAACTGATCCTGACATTTTCAAAGTTCCGCAGATCCAATACTTCCGGACCTGACGTCTGCCGTGCTGCAACAAATGAATCCAACTCCTGTCCTGTGGCAAAAACTCTTATCTTCTTCGTAACTGCTCTCTTGAGCACATCACCTGTTGAAGTCGAACGAAGCGTCAGCCCAAGCCTGACGGTGTACTCACCGCTCCTGCTGTAGGTATGCCTGACGGATGAGCCCGACGTCTGCGTCCCGTCGCCAAGATCCCAATAAAAGCCTGTGATCGTGTAACCGGGATTATATGACTTCGTACCGTCAAAATCCACCGTGTTGCCGGAAACAACATTATCCGGCGAGGTGATATAGGGCTGATCGTAATCGATGATCTCTATCTCATAGGTTTGTTTGCGGAAATAACTGCTTCCGGTTCTGCGGTCAATGAGATCCAGAGCAATGGAATAGTTGCCCGGCCCCGGGAAACAGTGCTGTACCTTTGCGCCGTACATTTTTGTGTTGTCTCCAAAATCCCAGAGATATTGCACTCTTAGCGTGTCTACCTCAATTACACCGGTGTCAGAGATGGAGAAACAATAGTTGTTCTCCTTCTGTGGTTCGCTGAACCATATCTGAAGCATGTTTGAGGTAAATTTGTAAATATCGACAGACCTTCCACTCCTGTCTGACGAGAAATAGCCTTGATTCATTGTGGGGCTGGTAACAATCCCGAAATCGTCATATTCAGAGTTCATCGGTGCGGCCAGTGCCACCGGTTCAAACCATCCGTTACCCTTCTGTTTGGTCACATAGATATCTTTCCCTCCCGGTCCTTTCCGGCCGTCGGATGCGAAGAAAAGTTCACCGGTCTCGTTGATGAAGGGATAGGTCTCATTACCCTCCGTATTGATCTCAGGTCCGAGGTTTACAGGGTCTTCCCAGTAACCGTTCTTCCAGTTACTGTAATAAATGTCAAGACCTCCTATTCCATCTGGCTTGTCAGATGCGAAATAAAGCCGCTTCCCGTCATGAGAAAGGCAT
>Ga0209467_1003421_pt1 | contig 10325 bp, 7 predicted proteins | sample Higcelwee11metaG_FD_187175 | JGI IMG/M metagenome (GOLD analysis project Ga0209467, IMG submission 187175) | Freshwater pond sediment microbial communities from the University of Edinburgh, under environmental carbon perturbations - High... | ecosystem: Environmental > Aquatic > Freshwater > Pond...
GGCCGGGATCTGAAGCGGTTTCGGGGTCTGGGCCGGGGCAAAGGGTTGCGGCGTGGCCTGGGGTTGCGCTGCGGCCGGGGGAGGCGTCTGGACCGGAGCCGGGGTCTGGGTCTGTGCCTGGGCCTGTGCCGGGGGCTGGGCCGGGGTCTGGACCGGTTTTTGGGCCTGGGCCGGAGCCTGCGTCGGACGCTTGATGGGGGTGTCCGAGCGCAGGGACTCGTACACGTCAATGGGCAGCAGCCCGTTTTTATCCGCGATTTCCTTCAGCGTCATGGAGGCCGGGGCGTCGATGCCGCCAGCTTTGAGCTTGTCGGTCATGCGGGCCAGATCCAGGCCGTATTCCTCGCAGATATCCGACAGGCGGCGCTTGCCCAGGCCCGGGGGCGGGTCCGAAGGCAGCACCACCGAGGTCTGCAGGCGCGGCGGCTGGATCTGGGCCGGGGCGCTGGTGGAGGGCACGGTGACCGTACGCGAGGCCTCCCAGGCGTGCTTGAGGGCCTCGTAGACCCCGCCGGGGGCCAGGCCGTTGTCCTTGGCGATGTCTTTGAGCGTCTGTTCCGTCGAGGTCAGGCGGATGTTTTTTTGGGCCAGGGCGGCCTTGGCCCGCTCCAGGTCGATGCCGAAGCGGCGGCAGAATTCGTCCAGCGGGGTCAGCTCGGCGTGGCCGTAAGGGGGTTCGCCGTAGGTCTCGGACAGACTGTCCTTGATGGCGGTGGACGTGTCGAGAATCTGGGCCATGGGCGGCAGCCCCAGGAGGGTTCCGACAAAGACGAAAAGCGTCAGGGCGAAGGCGGCCAGAAGCGGCCGGTTCAGGGCCTCGATCTCCCCGTCCTCGCTGCGCAGGCTCTCCAGGATGGAGCGCCAGTCGAGGACCAGGTGCAACGCCCCCAGGAAAAGGAGGAAAAAGCCCATGGTCACATGCACATCGATCAGGCGGTCCCGGGTCAGTCCGAAGATGGTCCAGTCGGCCCAGGCGGCCACCCGTGCATGGGGGGAAAGATACAGAAAAACACTGGTCAAAAAGATGCAGAAGAAGGTCAGGACCAGGGTCAGGGTCACGATTTTTCGAAGCATGGGGTTCTCCGGATGGTGGCGACGTGGACAGGGCTTACGCCGCGCGTGTCCGGGGAGCATAGCAGGAGTTTCGTTCGGTCACAATTTGCCGGACCCTGCCTGAAGTGGCGGGGCTCCGGGGAGGGCATCCCGGAACCCCGCACCATGGAGGGAGGGTGATCGACGTTTATCCGGGGAATCCCGGAGGGCCCATGTGGCTGTGTCCGCCGGGACCGCCAGGGGGCAGGATGACGCCGGTCTCCTTGATGACCTTGCGTCTGGCCTCGACCTTGATCTTCTCCAAGGCCGTGCGTACCTTGGAGATTTCCTCGATCTGGGCAGTGATGGCCGCGTCGTCCGACTTGACGTCCACCACCAGGGCCTCAAGCTTGGCCTTTTGCACCTTGAGCTCCTGGATCAGAGGAAAAAGCTTCGTTTCGGTTTCATCCATGATCCTGTCGATGGCCTGGCATTTCTCGGGGGGAACGCCGGGCATCATGAAGCTGGGCGGCCCGTCGGGACCGCCAGGACCGCCCGGGCCGCCAGGACCGCCGGGGCCGCCCGGCTGGGCCTGGGCCAGGTTGGCGACGCAAAACATGACGGCCGCGATCAGAAACAAGGTTTTCATATTTATCCGCATGGTCGTGCTCCTTTGCGTTTGACTGGGTTTAGCAGCATCCGTGCCAACGAATAAAGAGCCTGTTTTCAGTATGTTGCAATTTTATCTTGCTGCTTGTGCAGGATATTGTGCAATTTTCGGATGCTCTTCTGCAAGATGTTGCACAACAAGCGGCAGGGCGGCTGTGATTGCACAAGATGGCGGCCGTCCGGTTCCCGGTCAGTCCTGCGGCCCGCTGTTTCTCCGGGCAGGGGAGGCCCGACCAGCGAAAGGTGTATGGAGATCGAAGCGGCTGGCGAGCCCCCAGTGACGGGGGAGGCCCGGGGGAACGCGGTTTGACAAGGTCCGGCAAAGGCATTACTCGCCCGCAAAACGGCCGTCAGAACCGGTTGGACGGCTGACATCCCGTAAAGGAGCACGACATGCGCGAGAAGGTCCAGGCGGCGCTTGACAAGGTGCGGCCCACGCTTCAGGCCGACGGCGGCGATGTGGAACTGGTGGACGTCACTCCCCAGGGCATTGTTCAGGTGAAGCTTACGGGGGCCTGCCACGGCTGCCCCATGTCCCAGATGACGCTCAAAAGCGGCATCGAGCGGGTGGTCATGAAGCTCGTTCCCGGGGTCAAGGGCGTCGAGGCGGTTTAGGACGGCGTCCGCGTCGCCCGGCATCATAACATTTTGAGAAGGCGCCTGATCCCCATGACCACCATCGTCACCAGATTCGCACCCAGCCCCACCGGCCATCTGCATATCGGCGGGGCCCGCACGGCCATCTTCAACTGGCTTTTGGCCCGGGCCACGGGCGGCTCGTTTTTCCTGCGCATCGAGGACACGGACCAGGCCCGGTCCACCGAGGAAAATACCCGGGGCATCCTGGATTCCATGGCCTGGCTGGGCCTGTCCCACGACGGGGAGATCGTCTACCAGAGCCGACGCTTCGACCTCTACAACCAGTATATCGACAGGCTTCTGGCCTCCGGCCACGCCTATTATTGCTCCTGCACCCCGGCCGAGGTGGAGGCCATGCGCGAAGAGGCCCGGGCCAGGGGGCAAAAGCCCAAATATTCCGGCCGCTGCCGCGAAAAGGGCCTGGTCCCCGGCCAGGGCGGGCCGGACATGGTGGTGCGGTTAAAGGCCCCGCTTTCCGGGTCCACCGTGGTGCATGATCTGGTCAAGGGCGACGTGGCCTTTGACAACGCCGAGCTCGACGACATGGTGCTGAGGCGCACGGACGGTTCGCCGACCTACAACATGGCCGTGGTGGTGGACGACGCCACCATGGGGGTGACGCACATCATCCGGGGCGACGACCACTTAAACAACACCCCGCGCCAGATCCTCATCTATCAGGCCCTGGGGCTGCCGCTTCCGGTCTTCGGACACGTGCCCATGATCCTTGGGCCGGACAAGAAAAAGCTGTCCAAGCGGCACGGGGCCACCTCGGTCATGGAATATGAGCGCGAGGGCTTTCTGCCCGAGGCCATGCTCAATGGGCTGGTGCGCCTGGGCTGGTCCCACGGCGACCAGGAGATCTTTTCCCGCCAGGAGCTGGTGCAGGCCTTTTCCACGGACAACCTGGGCTCCTCGGCGGCGGTTTTCGACCGGGACAAGCTGTTGTGGCTCAACGCCCACTACATCAAGGAAACCCCGGACGCGGCGCTTGCGGCCATGCTGGGGGATTTTCTGGGACGCCTGGGGCATCCCGGGGCGGATGCGGCGTATCTGGCGCGGGTCGTGCCGCTTTTAAAACCCCGGGCCCAGACCATGGTGGAGATGGCCGAAAAGGCCGTGTTCTTCGTGGTCCCGGACGGGGAGCTGGCCCACGACCACAAGGCCGTGGAGAAGTTTTTCACTTCCGAGGCCAAGGGGCATCTGGCGGCCCTGTGGGAGCTTTTCAAGACCGTTGCGCCCTTTGACCAGCCGTCGCTTGAGGCGGCGGTGCAGGGCTATCTGGACGCCACCGGGGTGAAGTTCAAGCTTCTGGCCCAGCCCATCCGGGTGGCCATCACCGGAACCACGGCCAGTCCAGGGCTTTTCGAGACCATGGACGTGCTTGGCCGGGAGCGGGTGCTGGCCCGCCTGGAGCGGGCGCTGGCGCTATAAGATGATGCCGCCGGGATTCCCGGCGACCAAGGACGACTGACGGCCCGGGGAGCGATTCCCGGGCTTTTTTTTGGGTCTTGACGAGGGGTGGGGCGGGCGTTCATGTCTGCAAAACTCCGAGACGGATGAGGAGGGAGGCCATGTGGCGTATCACCGTCACAGAGCTGCGCAAGAACCTTTACGCCGTGCTTGGTGAGGTTGAGGCGGGCGACTCCGTGACCATCACCCGGCGTGGCCGGGCGGTGGCCCGTCTTGTGCCTGGAACGCGTCCGGATTGGCGGGAGAACATGCCGCCGGGGCCGAGGCTTCTGGTCCCGGTGGACGAGGCGTTTGCCCCTGTGGACGATTGGGGGAACTGAGCCGGTCTGATACAGAAAAACAAAAACCGCGCTTGCCGCCTGGCAGGCCGCGCCGCCCTCTCCGTGCAGTACCGCGCCGCCTCCGCCCCTTACGCCGTGCCGTCGTAGATGGCGGCGGAACTTCCCTTCTTGATGGCCGCCGCCAGGCGCAGCAATTCGTCGGACGGGATCTTGCGGATCACCTTGTCCGTGGCCGAATCGACGATTTCGGCCTGGACCGATCCGGAGTCGCCGTCCACGCGCAGGTGCAGGGATGTGGTGTCGGTGCGGATGCGGCTCTTGACGTCGCGCAGGGCGCTGGCGATGCGTTCCGCTTCAGCCGTGCCGAGGGTGTCGGAGGAGGACTCGGCGGTCGACCCGGCGATGTCCTGGGGAGTTTGTGCTTGGGCGGCTGATCCAGCCACCTTGGAATCGTTCCAAAACCGGGCTCTCGCCGGGTCGCCCCGGGCGGATTGTGCAGACGCGCCGCCCATGTCCCGGACGTCGCTCGACATATTTGCGTTGATGATGGTGTCCATCATGGCCGATCCTTTGGCCGTCGCCTGTCCGTTGGTGCAAGATGCGACTCCTTTTGCCTGTCTTATCGGCCTGGGGAGGGTCGTTCTTTAACCTACGGGCTGGGATCGTGGGCCGGATCGCCTGACGTGGAGCGGTTTTTCGCCGTCGCGGCAGGGGGATGCCCGTCGCTTTCGGATCAGGTTTTTTTGGGCAGAAGCGACTTGGGCACGCGCACGGCCTGCCGTCCGCCTTCCCAGATAGCCAGGAGCACGCCCAAAAGGATCAGGGCGCTGCCGCCGTAGCCCACGGGCGTGAACACCTCGCCGAACATGATCCAGGCCAGGCCCGCCGCCACCACCGGTTCGATGGTGGCCACCACCGCCGCCCGGGTGGCCTCCAGGTGGCGTAGTCCCGCATAGTAGACGGAATAGGCCCCGTAGGTGGAGCACAGGGCCAAAAAGGCGCAGGCTGCAAGGCCGGAAAGGCTTGGCAGACGCAGGTCGAAAAAGGGCAGAAGGGCCAGGGCCCCGATGGGCAGGGCGTAGAAAAAGATCGTGGGGGTCTTGTAGCGCGACAGGTACAGCTTGCCGAAGATGTAATACAGGGCGTAGGTGAACCCGGCCAAAAGCCCCACCAGCACCGAGGCGACGGTCACCGGCACGCTGCCCGCCACGTCTCCGGCCAGCCGGGGCCCCAGGCTGATGCCGGCCACGCCCAGGATGGTGGCCGCCACGGCCGCGATCTTGAACGGGCCCATGCGCTCCTTGAGCAGAAAAAACGACATGAGGGCCACCCAGGCCGGGGCCGTGTACAAAAGGACCGAGGCCATGGCCGCGCCGCCCAGCTTCACGGCATAGACGTAGGAGCCGAAAAGTCCGGCGATGCCGCAGACCCCGAAGGCCGCCACCGGCAGGATGTCCTTTTTGTCCAGGTGCAGGTCTCTGGAGATCAGGGCATGGGTTCCGAAAAGCGCCCAGGCCAGCACCGTGCGCCAAAAGGCCACCTCCAGGGGGGCCATGCCCGCCTCGAAGGCCAGCTTGGAGGCCGGGCCGATGAGTCCCCACAGGACGGCGGCGCACAGCACATACACATATCCGGCGGCCATGACATCTCTCCCTGAAACAGACGGTTTACGCGAAGCAGGGTTGCCTACCAGGAATCCGATGCGCAGGCAAAAGGATTTCCCCTGGGTTCCGGGGATGCATCCCGGGCCGGGAAGACCTGGCAACGACGCTGCGGGGCTGTACATAGACGGATTTTCGAATATATCTTATCATCTGAAACGCAAAAATGACCCGGGGCGCGACCCGCTGCGATGCCTGCCCTCCCTTCCCCGCATGCACGACGCATTTCGCGGCGCGACCCCCGGATGCAACACACGACGCCAAGGAGAATCCCATGTCCGACAAAGCCTGCCCCCCCGATTTCGAGAAGGCCCTGGCCGTTGGCCGTCCGCCCAATGTCGTGAAGCTTTTCCCCAATTCCAAGGCCCTTCTGGTCAGCGGCAAGGTCATCGACCGGGCCATGCGGGAAAAAGGCGGGGCCATGACCATCGCCGCCAACTGCCGAAGCCACATCACCCTGCGCGGCGTGCTGCGGGCCGCCAAACGCGCCGACGCGGCCGTGATCCTGGAGATCGCCAGATCCGAGGGCGGGGCCAACGCCTACTGCCCCGTGAGCCTGTGGAATCTGGCCCGCCAGGCCGACGCGGTCATGAACGAACTGGGCGTGGCCGTGCCCGTGGCCATCCATGCCGACCACTACGGCATCAAGGCCGAAAAGGATCTGGGCCCGGCCCGGGTGGAGATTCCCTCCCTGTTCGACGCGGGCGTCACCTCCATCGCCATCGACGCCTCCCATCTGCCCGACGCCGAGAATCTGGCGGCCAACCTCGCCCTGTCCCCCTATGTCCCGGCCTGGGCCGGATACGAGACGGAGGTGGGCGAGATCAAGGGCGCCTCGGGCCTGTCCACCCCGGCCGAGGCCCTGTTCCTCATCGCGGGCTTAAACGCCCACGGCATCCATCCCGACTGGATTGCGCTTAATAACGGCACCACCCACGGCATCGAGGCCAGCGCCTCGGGCATCCAGGTGGAGTTGACCGCCAGCATCCATGCCGCTCTGGCCAAGTACGGCCTGTCCGGAGCCCAGCACGGCACCTCGGGCAACTCCTCCGAACGCCTGCGCGAGATCGCGGCCAAAACCGCCACCACCAAGGCCAACGTGGCCACGGCCCTGCAGATGATTTCCTGGGGGGTCAAGGTCAACGACTACGGCAACGCCATCCTGGACGCCGTCGGCGACCTGGTGAAGGTGCCGGGGCAGGGCGTCACCGAGGAGCTGTGGGCCGAGATGAAGGCCTATGCCGACGCCCATGGGATCAAAGGCGGCAACTACAAAAAGCTCAACATCGTTTTCGAGAACAAGATTCTCGGGCAGGCCTCCGAGGTTCGCGAGCGCATGGTCCAGGCCGTGGAGGACTTCGTGTACGGCCTTTTGGCCGACGTCTTCAACGCCTCGGGCACCGGCGCCATCGGCCGGGCCCTTTTGGCCAAGGCCGGAACCTACGACCTCGGCCACAAGGCCGCCCGCCTGGAGGATCCGGCCGCGTGGACCCCGGAGAAGGCCGCCGCCCGGGCCAAAACCCTGTCCTCGGACAAGGGTGCGGAAGGGGATTTCGACGACTGATCCCGGCTGCGGCCAGAAACCGGCCGGGGGATGCGCGACGCATCCCCCGGCCGCAGCATCCGCCTTGGCGTGGCGTGGCCGGGCATCGCCTGGCGCCGGGCATTGAGGCCGTATCCTGGGGGCGGGTCGCATCGATTTATAAGTGGAAAAATCGACTATTCGTTGCGCTTTGAGGCTCTGGCCGGTAAGCATCGAGTACGGGGAGAGGGCCGGGCGGGAAAGTGGGATCGGGAAGGTCGGAGGTGCTGTGCGTTCAGGGGCAGGCAGGCGAGACCACGCTGACTGGCGGAAAGCCGGATGGTTTCCGGCGCGCCGCCGCCGGAGCCCCCCCGCCGTCAGGGGGACGTCCGCCTTGGCGGCGGTGTTTTTTTGGACGTTCGCCCTGGGGGTGGTCCTGGCGGGACTCGTGGTTCCGTCCCCGGTCGCGGCCCAGCCCAGGTTTCACCACGTCACGGTGGAGGACGGGCTTCCCCAGTCTTCGGTGCTCAATATCACGGTCGATACCCGGGGCTTTTTGTGGATTGGCACCTATGACGGCCTGGTGCGCCACGACGGCTACGAATACCGCGTTTATTACGCCGAACCCGGCAACCCCGACACCATCTCCGACGCCAATATCCGGGCCGTGTTGCCGGATCACGACGGTTCCCTGTGGGTGGGAACCAAAAGCGGCGGCCTGAACTTCTTCGACGCCAGGCACGGCCGGTTCCAGCACTACCGTCATGACCCGGACAACCCCCACAGCCTGCCCCACGACGAGGTGCGGGCCCTGTGCCGGGATGCCTCGGGGCTGTTGTGGGTGGGCACCTTCGGGGGGCTGGCCGTCTTTGATACGGCCGGAAAACTGTTTACGACCTACCGCCAGGCGACGGCGCCGGATCAGCGCCTGCCCGCCGACGAGATCCTGTCCCTGGCGCCGGGCCCCGGCGGCATGCTCTTCGTCGGCACAAGCGCCGGGCTGTTTGGGTTCGACACGGCGACAAAGACCTTTTCACCCATGCCCCTGGACACCCGCCAACCGAACGCCGGGACCGGTGGGACGGCGCGGGTCGGCCCGTCGGTGGTCACCAGCCTGTACCTGCAAGGCGGCAATACGCTTTTTGCCGGGACGGAATGGCAGGGCCTCTACGAAATCGATCTGCAAAGCGGCAGTGCGGTGGGGCATCTGCCGGGGCGGGCCGTGTCCTCAACCTTCGTCGACTCCCGGGGCGGGCTGTGGGTGGGCACGGACGCCGGACTGGCCCAACGGGCAAAGCCCGACGGCCCGTTCGTCATGTACACGCACGATCCCACGGATCCCATGAGCATCTGCGGCAACGACATCCGGGGCATCGTGGAGGACGCCTCGGGCATCCTGTGGTTCGGCAGTTTCACGGCCGGACTCAGCAAGCTTTCGCCCAAGACCCGGGCCTTCGACCTGTATCGGAAGAAATCCGGCGACCCCCGGGGACTCTCCGGATCCGAGGTCAGCGCCGTGACCATGGACACCCGGGGACGCCTCTGGGTGGGCTCCCGGGACGGCGGCATCACGGTCATGGACCGCAAGGCGGGCACGCGGCAGGTCTTCCGCCATGATCCGAACGACCCCGGCAGCCTCTCCCAGGACGAGGTCACAAGCCTCCTCCGGGACCGTTTTGGCCGGATATGGGCCGGAACCGCCGACAACGGCCTGAACCTGTACGACGAGCCCTCCGGAACCTGGAAGAAGTATCGCCACGATCCGGATGATCCCGAAAGCCTTTCCCAGGACAAAATCTGGTTCGTGGCCGAGTCCCGCGACGGCATCCTGTGGATCGGCACCAGCAAGGGGGGCCTAAACCGCCTGGACCCGGCCACGGGGAAATGCCGCCGCTACAAACACGATCCCGGCGACCCCCAAAGCATCAGCCACGACGGGGTGCGGTACATCACCGAGGCCGCAGACGGCGCCCTGTGGATCGGCACCAACAAGGGCTTGAATCGCTTCGACCGGGTCAGCCAGACCTTCCGGCATTGGGACAACGACCCTTCCGATCCGCACAGCCTGTCCAATGACCGGGTCACGCCCATCGTGGAGATGCCGGACGGTATGCTGTGGGTGGGCACGGACAACGGCTTAAACCGCTTTGACCCGAAAACCGGGACGTTCACCCGCTTCACCAAGGCCGACGGCCTTTACAACGACGGCATCCAGGCCATCCTGCGCGACGAGACCGGGGTGTTGTGGATGAGCACCTTCAAGGGCCTGAGCCGATTCGATCCTGCGGTGGCCGAGTTTCGCAACTACACGGCCAAAGATGGTCTCCAGGGCGTGGAGTTCTGGATGAATGCGGACTACCGCGACCCCTATTCCGGGGAGATGTTTTTCGGCGGGGTCAGGGGCCTCAACGGATTCATTCCCGGCGAGGTGGAGAAAAACCCCCACATCCCGCCTGTGGCGGTCACCGCCATCGCCATCACCGACCATCCCTACGCCGGGCCCGACGCCGTGGATTTTGCCCAGATGATCGAACTGTCCCCCCTGGACCGGGGGTTCACCGTGACCTATGCGGCCCTGGATTTCGCCGATCCGAGCAAGAACCAGTATTCGCACAAGCTTGAAGGGTTCGACCGCGCCTTCAGCAAGCCCTCGACCCGGCGTTTCGCCACCTACACCAACCTCGATCCGGGCGACTACGTGCTGCATATGCGGGCCTCCAACGACGACGGCATCTGGAACGATACGGGAACATCCCTGCTCGTCCGGGTGCTCCCGCCGTTTTGGAAGACGTACTGGTTCCGCCTGCCCACTCTGGCGGCGATCCTTGGAGCGGTATGGCTGTTTTACCGGCTGCGGTTGTCGCGGGTGGAGCGCAAGCGGCTGGAACTGGCGGCCATGGTGGATGAACGCACCCTGGCCCTGCGTCGGGAGATCGAGGAGCGCAAGGCGGCCGAGGAACGCCTGCGCGACGCCAAGTTTTCCGCCGAACAGGCGGCCATGGCCAAGTCCGAGTTTCTGGCCCGCATGAGCCACGAGATACGCACCCC
>Ga0209467_1003422_pt1 | contig 10309 bp, 6 predicted proteins | sample Higcelwee11metaG_FD_187175 | JGI IMG/M metagenome (GOLD analysis project Ga0209467, IMG submission 187175) | Freshwater pond sediment microbial communities from the University of Edinburgh, under environmental carbon perturbations - High... | ecosystem: Environmental > Aquatic > Freshwater > Pond...
TCAGATCGCCTCGACCTGACCTTCAAGCTCCAGCGCAACTACTGGAACGGCCAGGAGTCGCCGCAACTCGTCATAGTGGATGCAAGAAAGACCGAGTAGAGGCGCCCGCGACTGCCGGTCGCGGCGACTCCTGGCGCCATGGATGGCGCGCCCTGCAATGCGCGAACATGCGTGTTCGCGAACGTCATGGATGACGAGCCGCCGCAACTCGTCATAGTAGACGCAAGAAAGACCGAGTAGAGGCGCCCGCGACTGCCGGTCGCGGCGTCGAGGTGACAATCGAGCTTTTGTTTGCTATACTGATTTGACGCGCGATCCATGGCGGTCGTTCGCCCTACCTGAATCAGTGCCATCCGCGCGGTGGCGAGGAGATACCATGCTCGAGACCAAGGTGCTCATCAATCTTTCAAATCGTCATATCCATGTCAGCGCCGATGACCTGCACGCCCTGTTCGGGCCAGACCACGCGCTGACCAAGACCAAGGACCTGATGCAGCCTGGCCAGTTTGCCTGTGCCGAGACCGTCACGATCAAGGGCCCCAAGGGCTCCTTCGAGAATGTCCGCATCCTGGGGCCGGAACGCAAGGAAACCCAGTGCGAGATACTGGCCAGCGACGTGTTCAAGCTCGGCGTCGTCGGGTGCCCCACACGCGAGTCGGGCAAGCTCGATGGTTCCTTTGCCTTCGACATAATCGGTCCCAAGGGTACCGTGCACAAGGACAAGGGCCTGATCATAGCCAAGCGCCACATCCACTTCGACCCCAAGAGCGCCGAGCGCTTCGGCGTCAAGGACACGGAACTGGTCGATCTGAAGACCGACGGCGAGCGTGGTGCCATATTCCTGAACGTGGTATGCCGGGTCAACCCGAGCTACGCTCTGGAGTGCCATCTGGACTTTGATGAAGGCAACGGGGTTGGCATAGGAAACGGCGCCATGGGAACGGTAATTCGCCGGACCTGATGGCTGGGTGATTTTGTCGCGGGGGCCTCCATCGCGGCGGCCACCGATGAAACGGTCGTGCGTCGCGTTGTGGAGGAACCCATGAACAAGGTGATACTGAAGGCTCAGGATCTGGACGGTTATCTGACAGATGACGACAGGATCATGATAGAGCGGATGGACGGGCTGTATCGCAAGGCGATGCTGTCGTTCAGCATCCTGTCCGCGGTACATGGCGACGCGGAGCGCAAGAAAGAGGAGGCCAACCTCATCGCGCTGTACAACGAGATGGGCGGCCTGATGCAGGAGATATGCAAGGCCGAGCCGCGCATCAAGGTCTACTCGTTCGAGACACCCCCTGAACACCACGGCGAGGCTTCCAGGCTGATAGCCAAGCTGCGAGACATCAATACCCAGCGCCAGGAATTTACCTATTACACCCAGCGCGCCTACGAGCTGCTCTTCGGACTGGCGTTTGGCGGGGCCAAAAGCGAGAACAAGAACTACCTGATTCCGCGTACTCCGGTAACCAATCCGGTGCAGAATTTCGCGGTGCACAAGATACCGAACATAGACGACCGCATCGACAATACGGTGATGTGCGTGATGCTGCGTGGCGCCCTGTTGCCATCGATGATCCTGTCCAAGGAGATCCAGGAGTTTTCGTCAACGGGCTATGTGACTCCCTTTGCGCTGTTCAAGATCAAGCGTGACGATACCAAGAACGAATCGACGATGGAATACGTGCTCGACCTTGACCGCTCGTACTTCCGCCCCGAGGAGCTCGACGGCAAGGACCTGATCTTTGCCGATCCGATGAACGCGACCGGCGGCAGCCTGGTCACCGTGGTCAAGTACATACTCGACATGGGCGTCAAACCGAAGTCGGTGCGCTTCATGACCATCATATCCGCGCTCAAGGGCGCGCTGCGGGCGGTCAGGGCTGTCGAGAACATGACCGTCTATACGTTGTGGATGGACCCCGCGCTCAACGAGATGGCCTACATCATGCCGGGCCTTGGCGACGCTGGCGACCGTATCAACGGCAAGGACATCGACGACATGCCGCGCGACATGATCCAGCTGATAGCGGATTATGGCTCGAGCATTGCCAGCCTGTACCGGGCACAGATCAGGACGATAGAAGAGACGGTGCTCGGTCGATGATGGCCTTTCTGCAGGCTGCCTGTCGCCACGCCGCTTCGGGTGCGCTCGCCATGGCGCTCGCCATGGCGAGCGCCGCAGCGATACTCACGGGACTGTCATCATGCGCCACGGACCAGTCGCAGCGGCAGGCGGTGGCCTGGACAGAGATAGGCAATGCCTGGTCTGAACTCGGCCGCTGGGACAAGGCCGGAGACGCCTGGTCGCGTGCCATGGCTATCGATGCGGGACAGGCCGTCGCCGGGTACAACCTGGTCAGGGCACTTGCCGAGGCGGGCAAGTACGACGAGGCGATAGCCACGGCCGACCGGTATCTTGCATCCGACCCCGACAACGCCTCGGTGCTGTCGATCAAGGCCTACGCGCTGCACAAGGCCGGCCGCGACGACGACGCGATAGTCGTATACCGCCGCGTCGTCGTGCTGAACGGTGGCGATGCGGCCAGCCAGTACAACCTGGCCGTGTTGCTCGAATCATCCGGCCAGACCGACGAGGCCCTCGCTCTGTATGACGCGATACTCGCCGCCAAGCCGGATGACGCCGGTGCATCCTTCCGCAAGGGCATGCTGTTGTCGGCCAAGGGCAATGCCCAGGAAGCGATTCCACTGATCGAGCGCTACGTTGCCGCACATGACGCATCGCTGGAGGCCCACCGGGCGCTGGCCCGCGCATACGAGCGCGCCGACCGCTTCGCCGACGCGATTGACCACTATGTGCTGATCACGGGGCGCGACGCTGCCGATGCTGCATCATGGTTCTCGCTTGCGCGCCTGAGGCTGACGGTCGCGGCCGATGCGAAGGGCGGCCTCGAAGCGCTGAAGTCTGCCCTGCAGCATGGTTTTGTGGACAAGGAACAAGCCGTCGGACTGTTGGCCGCGCCAGCTCTCGTCGCGGCCGACGAAGTGCGCGCCGCCCTTGGAGCGGCCGGGCTGCTTGCCGATCCGGAATCGACCGGCGCCGTGGCACCAGGGACCCCATAGCTTTCTCTTGCGTTCTGGCCACGATTGCATATCATTGTGTGTCATCAGGTACTGAGGAGGCAGCCAATGCGCGGAAGCACGTCCAGAACGTGGCTTGTCGCCCTGCTCGCCCTCGCCGTCCTGGCGCCGATCGGCGCACAGGCCCCGGCGACCGTCGCGCTCAGCGACTTCGTCGTCAATTCAGCCAACCCATCGTATTCGTACCTCGGCAAGGGCTTTGCGGAGATCGTTGCCTTCGAGATAAAGAAGGCTCCGCAGATCAAGCTTGTTGACCGCGAGCAGCGCAACAAGTTGCTCGATGAGATGGAGTTCTCCCTGTCCGGCCTGACCGATCCATCGGTACAGCTGCAGATGGGCAAGCTGCTGTCGGTACAATACCTGGTGTCAGGCTCGATAACCGACATGGGCGGCCCGCTCCTTGTGAGCCTGTCTATGGTCGATGTGCAGACCGGCGTCGTGGTATGGAACGACCAGATCACCGCATCGGGCGGCAAGTACGCATACATTGGCGCCTACTTTGGCAAATCGCTCCTCAAGCACTTCAAGGCGACCATCTCGAAGCAGACCGAGCAGACGCTGGCCGCTGCCAAGGAAGGCGACGCCGCGTCGGTGGTCGCGCTGTCCAAGGGCATAGCGGCGTTGGACGCCGGCAACAAGGACGAGGCCAAGAAGGAACTGGCAACAGCCAAGCGCATCGATCCAACCAACGCGGTCGCGCAGGCCTTCCTGGACAAGCTGGCCACCGCGTCGGCGAAGTTCAAGGTCGTGCCGGAGCGTTACGTGAGCTACTACAACCCGGCCTACCTCGGCGGCATGGCCAAGGACAGGGTGTATGGCTCATACAACTATGTGATGCCGATTGGCTACTATGATGAGCACAACTCGGAGACGATCGTCAGGACCGACGATCTCCAATGGGCGGCCGGCGAGCGGCGTTCCGGCGGTTCGCTTGGATACCAGTATCCAGCAACATCGAAGTTGGGTGTTGGTGTTGAATTGATAGTATCTTCATGGAAGGATCTCATCTGTGAGTATCAGATCGCAGATTGGGTAACAATAGCCAATCAATATATGGATTACGACGGGATGATCGTTGACTTCGGCTACGCTCTGAATCCGCGGCTGAGCCTCGGCGGAGCAGCGATCGCCGCATACGGAAGTCGCAGCTATTATGAGGATTCATGGGGTGGAGGATCGCCATACAAGGACGAGTCCCAATGGATATTCGGCGGAGTCCTTGCAGCCGTCGTCAAGAACGCATACGGGAATTTATCCTGGGATGTGGAAGCGTCATGGTCATCCGAGCGGCTCTACTGGTTCGATCTGACCATTCCCACCTTCGTGGAGAACCGCGCGCCCGTGTATGTGGAACAGACCCTGAATATGGCATTGGCGGACGGTTCCGTCCTGCTGGCCCTGAAGCAGGCCAACGACATCTACACCGAGCGCGACCTGTACTATGGCCGGGCCACGCCGATGGTCGAGATATGGCCACTGCCGTACATCGCGCTGCGTGCCGGCGGCGAGGGTAGCCTTATCATGCGCGACGGAGACCGGGCATTCGGCTGGGGTGCTACCGGAGGCCTGTCGTTCAAGATCTGGAAGGCGACCGTGGACCTGAACTACACGTTCCGGCAACGGCCGGCACGGACGCTGGCGGACGTTGTCATACCAGAGTCGATTTTCTTCGTCACGGTTTCAATGGACGGACTCCTGGTACCCTGAGCAGGCGCCGATGAAATTTTCATTGCCCCATTTTCCGCATGGATGTAGAATCCTCTATATTGTTGCATCCAGGAGAGGACATCCGGAATGAAAGCACTTGATCTGTCAGTCTACGGGATTTCCAATGTGCAGGCCTGCTATCGCAATCTGGGCTTCGAAGAGCTCTTCGAACATGAGACCGCCAACAACCTGACGGGCTTTGAGAAGGGTTTTGTGACGAACCTCGGAGCGGTAGCCGTCGATACGGGCAAGTTCACGGGGCGCTCGCCCAAGGACAAGTACATAGTCGACGAGCCGCTGAACCGCGGCAACATATGGTGGGCAGGGCCTGGCCGCAAGGGATCGGACAACAAGCCGATGTCCGAGGCTGTCTGGGCGGATTTGTACCGGAATTCTGCGGCGCAGCTTTCGGGCAAGACGTTGTACGTGCAGGACGCATTCTGTGGCGCCAACCCGGATACCCGTATAGCCATACGCATCATCACCGAGGTCGCGTGGTTTGCCCACTTCGTAAAAAACATGTTCATACGTCCTACCGAGGCGGAACTGGAGCATTTCAGGCCGGACTTTGTCACCGTACACGCCTGCAAGACGAGCGACCCGCACTGGAAGGAGCACAAGCTCAATTCCGAGGTCTACGTTGCATTCAACCTCAAAGAAAAGATGTGCGTGATTGGAGGCACCTGGTACGGCGGAGAGGTCAAGAAGGGCTTCTTCTCCATCATGAACTACTACCTGCCGCTCAAGGGGATAGCCGCGATGCACTGTTCCGCCAACATGGGCCAGCAGGGTGATACGGCCATCTTCTTCGGGCTTTCGGGCACCGGCAAGACAACGCTCTCCACCGACCCCAAGCGCAAGCTGATAGGCGACGACGAGCATGGCTGGGATGATCATGGAGTCTTCAACTTCGAGGGCGGCTGTTATGCCAAGTGCATCAATCTCGACAAGACCAAGGAACCGGAGATATATGGCGCCATCAGGCGCAACGCGCTCCTGGAGAACGTCGTCTACAACAGCACGACCGGCGAGATAGACTTTGCCGACGGTTCCAAGGGCGAGAACACCCGCGTGTCGTACCCGATCGACCACATCGCCAACATCGTCAAGCCGATATCCAGGGGCGGCCACCCGAAGAATGTGATATTCCTGTCTGCAGATGCGTTCGGCGTGCTGCCACCCGTTTCGAGGCTGAGCCAGGACCAGGCGATGTACTATTTCCTGTCGGGATATACCGCCAAGGTCGCGGGTACGGAGCTCGGCGTCAAGGAGCCGCAGCCGACGTTCTCGGCGGCCTTCGGCGCTCCGTTCCTGCTCCTGCACCCGACGACATATGCCGCAGAGCTGGCCAGGAAGATGCGGGAGCATGGCTCCACCGCATGGCTCGTCAACACGGGCTGGATAGGAGGGCCATACGGCGTCGGCGAGCGCATCGGCATCAAGCCGACGAGGGCGATCATAAACGCCATACTCGACGGCTCGCTCGACAAGGCCGAGTTCGAGACGCTGCCGATATTCGGGCTGTCGATACCCAGGGCCATTGCCGGCGTCGACTCAAGCCTCTTTAACCCCAGAAACCTGTGGAAGGACAAGGACGCCTACGACAGGCAGGCCAGGCAGCTCGGCAGCGCGTTTGTAGACAACTTCGTGACGTATACCGACACGGAAGAGGGCAAGCGGCTGGTCGCCGCAGGGCCGAGGCCCTGACGGGCAGGGCTAGTCCTGCCCGCCCAGCTCCAGTATCAGTTCAACCTCCCCGCGCGACAGCTTCACCGCGCGGGCGATTTCCTCGACCTTCCAGCCCTGGTGTGCCAGCTTGCGTACAGTCTCCTGTACCGACAGGTTTGGCGCACCCTTGTCCTTGCGGCCGGCAGCCGGCTCGTCCTTCAGGATATCGTTGAGCAGCTTGAGGTGGTCCTGGGTCTTCTTGTTCAGCTCGTCGAAGCGCGTCTCGGCACGGGCAAGCCACTCGCGGGCTTTCTGGAGCTCGGCGGCGCGCTTCTCCGCGTCGACCAGGACGCCGTCCACCTCATCGAGCCTGACGACCGTGGCGTCGAGCTTTGGCTTCCATGCCATCACCTCGTCGAGCGAGCGCTTGAGGTCGATGACCCGGTCGGGTATCTCGCGCACCTGGGCGTCTATGGTCCTGACATTGCGTTCTAGCTCGCCTATCGCCTGGAAGTTCTTGTCGACGGCGTCGGCGGTCGCGTCGAGTATGTTCGACTTCTTCTCGACCCGGTCATACTTCTCGGCGGCTTCACCGGCGACGTCGGCCAGCCTGCGCATCTCCGCCTGAATCTGGGTAATCTGGTCGTTGTTCGCCGTGACCGACGCGAGTTTCTGGTCCACCGCCTGCGACAGGGCGATGAGGCGCTTGAAATCGTCTTCCATTGCGTCGAGGCGACGCTTCTCGGCGAGGAAGCGGGCTATCTTCTGGCCAAGCTCATCTTCAAGTCGCTTGACACGGCCATACTGGGTCTCGAGTTCCGCCATCTCGGCGCGTCTCGATTCGACCCTGGCCATGTCGGCCTTCATCGATTCCATCGACTCTGCCAGCGTGGTTTTCAGCTCGTCGGCCCGTTCGAACAGCCGGGTCTGCGCCTGGAATGCCTTGACCTGCTTGTCCACTTCTTCGAAAGCCTTCTCGCGGTTCTTTTTCTCGTCATCCATCGAGGCCGACATCTGCGCCTTGGCCGAGTCGAAACCTTCCAGCAGTCCGCGGGATTCGCGCTTGTAGTCCTCTATCGCGGCGTTCATGGCGACGACCGACTCGCGGGTCTTGCGGGTGGCATCCTGTGCGAGCGCATCGTAGGAGCGCGTGAAGTCATCAAGGGCCTGGGCTGTCTTCTGCGCAAGCTCCTGGCGGAAGCGGCCGACCTCGTCCGACAGCGCCCGCACGTCGCGTGACAGCGCGTCGCGCTCGAGCTTCGCGGATTCCAGAACCTTGCGGCGCTCCTTTTCCCAGTTCTCCGCTATGGCCGCGACATCGTTCTTGAAGGACTCCGCCAGGGCGGAGACAGCCACCTGGCGCTCCGTCTCGGCCGACTTCATCGTGGCGGCGAACTGCGTCTTCCAGCCGTCGGCATTGGCGAGCAGGGCCTTCCTGGCCTCGTCGAAACGGACGCGTGCGGCCTCGGCGGCTTCCGCAAGCGACCTCGTATCGGTCTCGGTCTGCCGCTCGGCGACGCGGACGCGCTCGCCGACTTCGTGCTTCCAGCGCTCGAGCTCGGCGTTCATGAACGCGTCTGCCGCGGCACGCGCATCATCCAGGTCGGCCTTGACCGAGGCCTTGAGCGACGAGAGCGCATCATCCGCCTCGCCGACACGCGAACTGATGGCTGACCGGTGGGCGTCGACCTGCGCGGTCAGCTTCTCCAGCTGATCCTGGATGCGGGTCTGCGTTTCCGTGAGGTGGGCGCGGGCTTCTTCCGACCAGGCGCGGTCGGTCTCGGCCCTCGCAGAGTCAGCATCGCGAATCGAAGCCGCGAGGTGCTCGTCCATTTCGGCACGCCAGGTGCTGAACTTCTCGTCGGCATCCTGTCTGCGCGTGCGCAGGTCGGCGAAGAACTCGTCCTCGAATATCTTGAGCTTCTCCGAGACGTCGGCATAGGCCTTGGACTTGAGCGCGTTCAGGTCGTTCTCCAGGTCCTTGACGGCGGCTCGTACGCGGTTTGACTCGCCGCGGAACTCCTCTTCGAACGTTGACTGCCGCGCGGCCAGATCCTTGCCGAACAGCGAGAAATCTTCCTCGACGCGGCGCTCCACGCCGGCCATCGCATCGCGCAGTGCAGTCTCCATCCTGTCGGCGTCTACCCTGACCGATTCCAGGCGCGACAGGCCGTGTTCGACCATCTCCCTCAGTTCGGTGGCCCTCATCTCGAAGCCGGAGAGCACGCGCTGCTCCAGATCGGCGCTGCGGTTGGTGAACTTTGCGTTCAGGGCCTCCAAGGTGCCGTCCGCCTTGATCTCGGCATCGGCCATCCTGGCGTCCAGCGCGGCCAGTCGGCTTGCCTGTTCCGCAGCAGTCTCCTCGATCTTGGTCCTGAAGGCCGCGATCGAGTCTGCCAGTTCACGGGCACCGTTTTCGGCCTCCGCCTTGGTCTCGGCTACGCCTTCTTTTATTGTGGCTCGAATCGCGTTTTGGCGTGCGACGATATCATCCTGATAGGCCTTGAGCGAGTCCTTGACCTTTGTCTGCAACGCCTGTGCCGTCTCCAGGGCCTTGCCCTCGACGCGAGCGTAGCGATCCTCGTACAGCGCTTCGGCCTTGGCTACCCGTGCCTCGGCCTCGGCGATCCGCTGTTCGGTTGTCTCGAGCACCTCATGCGCGTCGGCCTTCGCCTCGGCAAGGAGCGCATCGGCATCCTTGCGCCAATCCGTCTTGAACGTCTTGATCATGCCCTGTGTTTCGGCAACCCTCTCCTTGGCCTGGTCGCGCAGGGTATTGAAACGTTCATCTATGGCTTCGCCGAGTCTGGAGCCGCGCTCATCGATACGCGTCCGCAGTTTCTGGAAGTTCGCTTCCTCGAGCTGTTCTCCGGCCTCGCGCGCACGCTTGAAGGCATCCTTGAGTTCAGCCTCGATGGCGCCATATCGCTCCTCGGCTGCGCTGACCGCCTGGGCGTTCGTTTCGGCTACTGCATCAGTTCCGGCCTTGGCCTGTTCCCGCAACTCCTCCACCTGAGCCTGTGCATCATCGAGCGCCAGCCTCAATTCCTGGGTAAAGGCGGTCTTCAGTTCGTCGATCATCGCCCTGGAATCGGACCTGATACCCTCGCGCAGACCCGGAATGGAGGCCTTGAGCTGGTCCATCTCGTCCTTGCTTGACTTGAGCGTTCTGGCGACGCCATCGACGAACGCGCTCTCCTCATGGATGGCCACCAGGTTCTCGTCGACGCGGGCGCTCATGTCCCTGAGCTCGTTCAGGGCCTTGTCGTACTCGGCTATGCGGGTGGCCATGCCGCCTATCGCTTCGGCGCGGGCATTGAGGGCATCCTCGGCGACTTGCACGCGCCTCAAGACTTCCTTCGCCGCCTGCTGGTGCACGTCCAGATCGATCGCATAGGCTTTCAGATCATCCGCGCGCTGATCGGCATAGGCCGCCATATCGTCGCGGAGCTTGTCGGCATATCGTTTGACCTTTTCAAGACTGCGGTTGTCACGATCCAGTACACGGTATATGAGCAACAGGATCAGCGTGATGCCAATGGCCACCAGGTTGCCAAGGTCGAACATGATTGATTTCTCCCATTTTCGATTCCGCCCGGGCACGTCATCGTTGGCGCACCGGCGATCGGGCCGGGCCCGATCCGCTTGAGTATATAGCACTATTGTCGAATAATAAAGAATAGCTAGTTCCTCGAACCTTGTGACAGAAGAGAGCAAGCGTTCCGGCTTCTCGAGGCGTGATGCCGCTGGAGGCATCATCGTGCAACCACCATTCTGTCCCAACCCGCGCTGTCAGCACCATCGTGACAGCCCGGATTCGTATCGGCCCTAC
>Ga0209467_1003424_pt1 | contig 10307 bp, 8 predicted proteins | sample Higcelwee11metaG_FD_187175 | JGI IMG/M metagenome (GOLD analysis project Ga0209467, IMG submission 187175) | Freshwater pond sediment microbial communities from the University of Edinburgh, under environmental carbon perturbations - High... | ecosystem: Environmental > Aquatic > Freshwater > Pond...
TCGCTTTTGGTTTTCCAAAGAGAACCGCCTGAATAAAACGGAGCATATATGCCGCCGAAAGAACGATGCAAATGCCAGCGACCAACGCCGGGAGCGGACCCACAGACCACAGAGAAAAAAGCACTAGAAATTCCCCAATGAAACCCACAGTTCCTGGCACCGCAAGAGCCGCGATCCCTGCGAATCCAAAGAAAAAGCTAAACACCGGATTGCGGGAAACAAGACCACCCATGTCATTCAATTGCCGCGAACCGGTAAAGCGTTCTGCTACACCCATCAAGATAAATTGTGAAGAAGCAGAAAGGCCGTGAGCTACCAAAAGCACCAAGACCGCAGCAAGTGTCGAAGACGAAAGCGTAAAGAGCCCTGCGACCGCAAGACCCAAATGGCCCATGGAACTAAAAGCGAGAAGTTTCTTCGCATCCTTAGCGCGGAGTGCCATTAAAGCCCCATAAACGGCGGTCAAAAGACCAAGCCACATCATCTTATCTGCCACATGATCCATGGGGAACAAAGGAATCACCCAGTACAGGAACCCGAAAACACCTGCTTTAGACATGACACCCGTGAGAATCGCTGAAAGCGGAGCCGGAGCTTCTGCATAGGTTTGTGCCTGCCAACCATGGAAAGGGAAAAGAGGTGTCTTAACCCAAAACGCAATGATGAAACACAAGAAAAGAATACTTTGGACTTTCGCAGGCAAAGACTGAATCGCAAGCATCAAGGCAAACGGATTGGAACTTCCCGCTTTGGCAAGAAGATACCAGAGTGCAATGGCCATTGGTGCAGAACCCACGAGAGTATAAATCGCAAAGTTCAAAGAGGCGGATTTGCGGTCCTTTCCACCATAAGCTCCGATCAACACGGCTGCAGGGATCACCATGGCTTCAAAGAAGAAGAAGAATAAAACTGCATCTCCCGCAAGGAACGTTCCATTCATCGCCCCCACCAGTGCGAAAATACCGACCGCAAAATTGCGGTAGTTTTCACCAAAGGCGGATTTCCCCGCAACTAAAGCCGCAAGAGAGACCACGCAAGAAAGAAATACCATCCAAGCGCCGAAACCATGAGAAGCGAGCACATAATAAACCGTCGCATCACATCCGGGAATAAAAAACCATTCTACCGGATTCGTTGCCGTGGAACCTGCAAGAATCAAAAGAACACTCGCTACCACTAAACCAGAACCCAAAAGAATCGCTAAGCGCGAAGCCGATTTCGGATCACGGCCCGAAGCCGCCACCATCAAAAGTGCGGCAAGAAACGGAGCAAAGACAAGAATGTGAAGTAACATTAGAGCGACCCTCCGTAAAGAGCGACAAACACAATAACAAGAATCATTCCGAGAATGCTGAAACCCATCTGCAAACGAATCTTACGCACCTGGAATGTACGAACTCCGTCACTCAAGATGATGGCAATCGCACCCACAAACCATTGCAAAAGCATTATGAAACGATTGACTACGACATCTAAGAACCAAGCAACCAATCGCGTTTCCTGAATGCCACAAATGTTATGGAATTTATCAAAGAAGAATGTCCAATCCGCAGCCTTGCCCTTCGGAACCGTGTCGTCTTTAGGGGCAGGGACATTACCAGAATAAAGTTTCCAAGCGATCGCTATGCCGATCAAAGCGGCCGCGGTACCGAGACCTGCAAAGATCCACGGAGAAACAGGAGCACCCTCATGAACTCCCCCAAGAGCCATCGTCTGCGCAGTACTGAGTACTGGAGCAAGCCATTCACGGAAAATTTCTGCCCCCGGAATAAGCCCCGCCCAAAGAAAACCGGCAAAAGCAGAACCCACGGAGAGAATCAGCATAGGAATCAGCATACTCGCCGGAGCTTCATGGATATGACACTCGGCACTCGCATCACCACGATACTTACCGAGGAAGGTAAGAATCATGAGACGCGTCATATAGACAGCCGTAATCACAGCAGTCAAGAGAGCGAGACCATAAAGAATCGGGCCTGAAACCGGATCGGAAACATAAAGTTTTTCAAGAATCATGTCTTTGGACCAGAAACCAGCAAAACCGGGGAACCCGATAATAGCAAGCCATCCAAAAATCATCACCAATGCAGTGAGCGGCGTTTTCTTCAACATACCGCCCATCTTCCGCATGTCCTGTTCACCCGAGAGGGCATGAATCACAGCGCCAGCACCCAAGAACAAGGCGGCCTTGAAGAACGCATGGGTAAAGACATGGAAAATGGAGACATCAAATGCGACAACGCCCACAGCCATGAACATATAGCCCAATTGAGAAATCGTGGAGTAAGCGAGAACCTTCTTGATGTCGTTCTGGAGAAGCCCTGTAATAGCGGCCCAGAATGCCGTAGCAAGACCCACAAAAGTGATGACCATGAGCACTTCTGGAAGAATGGCATACAAAGAAGAAAGGCGCGCGAGCAAATATACACCAGAAGTCACCATGGTCGCCGCATGGATCAATGCGGAAACAGGTGTCGGACCTGCCATCGCATCGGGAAGCCAAGTTAAAAGAGGAATCTGTGCACTTTTGCCGGTGCAGCCAAAAAAGAACAAGAGACCCGCTAAAGTGAGAAGCGGCATGCCCGCCATCAGTTGTTCCCCCATCGCTGGGTTCACAAGCCAAGCAGCAAGTTCCGGGTAAGAGAGGAGAGAAATACCACCGACGGAAACCAGCGCAAGCATTCCCAAAAGGAAGCCCAAATCGCCCACACGATTCACAATGAAAGCCTTATTCGCTGCTTTGCAATTTTTCAAATCCGAATTCCAGAAACCGATCAGCAAATAAGAGCAAAGTCCCACCCCTTCCCAGCCGAGGAACGTAAGCGGCAGAGAATCAGAAAGAACAAGCATGATCATGCTAAAAAGGAACAAGTTGATGTAGGCAAAGAAGCGGGCGAAACCGCGATCCCCATGCATGTAACCCGTGGAATAAAGAGTAATCAACGTGCCGATGCCCGTCACAAAGAGAAGCATCGTGCGAGATAAACCATCAAAGAGGAAACCGAAATCGGCGCGAATCGCCTGGATATCAAACCAAGTGCATAGCGTTTCGCGATAACCGGCATCTGGCAATCCAAAGGAAAGGAGAAGCACCATCAAAAAGGCGAGCGCCGGGAACAACACAGCAATTCCGCCGACAAGACCTTCATTCGCCCCTTTTTTACTGGTCGAAGAAGAAATCGAAATCACGGCGAGAATCAGCGTACCCACTAATGGAAAAAGCGGAATGAGCCAAAGAGGAATCATAATATTTGTTACCCCTTCATGTTAGAATAAGTGTCAATATCCACGCTATCCTGACTACGGAAAATCAGAATAACCACAGCGAGACCAACGCACGCTTCAGCGGCAGCGACACCAATCGTGAAGAGAGGAATGATTTGGCCTGTGATACTCGTCATAGCAGGGAGCGTTTTTGCAAAGCCCACCAAGCTTAAGTTCACTGCGTTGAGAGCAAGTTCAATGCCCATCAACACAAAGAACACATTGCGACGGGAAAGCGTCACCGCAATTCCCAAAGCAAAAAGAATCAAAGCAAGAATTTGAATGTAAACTGGCTGGAGTTCCATCAGTGTACCTCCTCAGAATCAGAAGTTTCAGGAGAACCTAATTTTTTCTTCGCAAGAATTACCGCGGTCGCCATGGCGGAAAGCAAAAGCAATCCGATCGCTTCGAAAAGCAGAAAATAGCCGGGGCCACTCGCCGAAGTATCAAAAAGGGTCGCCGCAGTCAGCGAAACCGTGCCACGGGCGGTATCTGGATTAAACACGAGCGGAGTCCGGAGAATCAAAAAGCTCAGCATCAAAGCCATGAGAATGATCGCAGGAATCACAAAGAGTGAAATTTTGTCAAAGCGGGGCGTCCGATTATCCCTCGCACCATTGAGCACCATAATGACAAAAGTGAGAAGCATCATAATCGCTCCCGCATAAACCATCACCTGCACGACGCCCACAAAGGGGCTGCCGAGGAGACCGTAAATACCTGCGAGAGAAAGCATGGTCACCACCAAAGAGAGGGCTCCATACAAAGGATGTTTGGAAAGGAGCACGCAAAGCGCACCGCCCACAGCGATCACACCTAAAATGAGAAAATAAATTAGCGCAAGCATTAGTGTACCTTCAGTCCCCAAGCTTCAAGAGCTTGCTGATTTTTACTGCCGCCCGGAGCCACCTGACTCTGAGTGTCATTCTGAGGATATTGTTTAGGATCCCATGCGGTGAGATCATACATCGGCGTTATAAAGTCTTCACGATTGCGATGCACATAACTCGTGTCCTGAGTATCCATTCGAATGGCATCCACAGGACAAGCTTCTACGCACAGACCACAAAACACGCAAACCAGATGATCAATATCAAAACGCACCGCGCGCTTCTCAATGCGACCATCTACAGAGGGTGCCGCTTCAATATAGATACAGTGAGCAGGGCAGGCCGTCGCGCACATGAAACAAGCGACACAACGCGGGGTCCCATCCGGGCGAAGCATCAAACGGTGTTTCGCACGATAATCTCTCGGAATTTCCGGTTTGATTTCTGGATAAGGAACCGTGGGCAAAGTTTCATAGCGAAAAAGACCGCGAAGAAAATGTTTCAGCGTCGTAAACAAACCGCGGAAAGCCTCAAAAATATAAAGGCGCTCTACCCAGTTCATCGGCGTTTGCTTAATTTGGCGAACCATTAGTTGCCTCCTAATACGAGCTTTGCTACCACTGCAGTGATCACAAGATTGACGAGGGCAATATTCAAAATAACCTTCCAACCTAAATTCATCACATGGTCATAGCGGAATCGGGGTAAAGTCCAGCGCACCCAAATCCACACAAAGCAGAAGAAACAAGCCTTCACCAAAAGCACCAAAATCTGAATCAGCGCCGTGCCAAGAGCAATTCCAAGTCCATACACCGCTTTTCCATCCACCAAGGTGAATTCCGGGTGAATGAATAGCGCAGAAGCGATGCCGATGACAGCCAAAGCAGGAATAGCCACCCAACCCAGTAACTTGTACAAAGAATATTCGCGAAGAATCACTGTTTTATTCGTCGCGGCACTGGTCTTGTACCAGCGAGAATAGCGATAAATCATGTGCAAAAACGTAAGAATCAAAAGGATAAATACGCCGCAAAGTACAGCGAGAGAATAGCCCATGTTCGCCTGTATCGTCGTCTGAGAGAAGAAAGGTACAGAGTAGCCGCCCAAGAACAAACAAGCGACCAAAATACTATTGATTCCTATGTGACTATATTCACCCATGTAAAACAAACCGAACTGCATGGCGCCATATTCCGTGTGGAACCCAGCAACCAATTCCGGCTCGCCTTCAGCAACGTCAAAAGGAGCGCGCCCGGTTTCCGCAATCATGGAAATCAAAAAGCAGAAGAAGGCAATTGGCTGAGCCACAATGCCCCAAACGTGAGCTTCTTGCCAGGCAATGATATCGTCGATGCGGAAACTACCCACCATCAGCAACATGCCCATGATTGAAAGACCGAGACAGACTTCGTAACTAATCGTCATCGCACTCGTGCGAAGACCGCCGAGTAAAGAATACTTGGATTTAGAAGCCCAGCCAGCAAGCACTGCGCCGTAAGCAGAGAGGGACGAAAGACCAAAGAGCAATAGAATTCCCACTTCGGAATCCACCGTATTCCCGGAAACGCGAACGACCTGATCGCCCATCGTGAAAACCATCGGCGCGAACCAAGGAATCACACAAGGCGAAATAAGCACAATCACAAAAGGAATTGCAGGCGCGAGCGCAAAGAGAATTTTATTCACACCGCTCGGCGCATAAATTTCCTTCGTGAACAACTTCAAGCCATCGCACGCATTCTGCACCCAGCCAAAAAGACGAATGCGACCAAAGTACGGCAGCCAGAAATAAGAACGATTCGGGCCCTGACGATCCTGTATAAAACCAGCGCCACGGCGTTCCATAGGGATCAACAATAAAATGAACAGGACTGGAACAAAAGCAAAGGCGAACTTAGCCACAATCAGCAGCCATTCAATCCAGTGTTTCGAATTAATGATTTCCATCATGCCTGCACTCCATCGAGCTTTGCGCCCGTGCTACGGATGGTTTCATAAGAAAGTCCCGAGAGAACCGGAACCTCTTTCGATGCGATTTTGAATGCTTCAAGCGCTTCGGTGATCGGAGTTCCTGCAAATGTGGAGAGTGCCTGAAACGTAGGAATCAGTTCTGCATCAGGGGCCGTGGGCGCCGCCGAAAGCTTTTGCAGAATGCCATTGCAATTCACCATGGTGCCCGTAACTTCGCTCCAGTGGTTCACGCCAAAGACGACGTTTGCCTTGTGGGCAGTCTCCGTGTTAAACGCAGCGACAGCAATCCTATTCTCAATTCCTTCGAGGGCTTTCGCCTGCTTGGCATCATCGCCCCAAAGGTCATTATTGATAGTCATGAGCGTATTGAATTCAGAAGCGCGTTTCACCAAATCCGCAACGTTATCTGCAGCAAGGCCCAAAAGTTTGAAGCCCGCGCGATTCGCCACCGGATCTCCGCTTTTCGCGATGCCATCAGCGGCAACCACCGGGCGGAAGGAACCCACAAAAATTTCTGCGCGGTCCCCCAGAGATGCCTTCAGCATTTTCAATGCGACGATATCTTCGAGTGTGCATTCACCGCCAGCAACGAGAGCCACTTTTCCTTGAGTCTGTAATGCTAACTTCACGGATTCAATATCGGAAGCCGGAAGACGATTCTCTGCGAATTTTTCAAAGGCGAGGCGACTTGTATTGGAAAGCCAGCTACGGTTCACTTCGGGGTTACAACGCGGCATCAGACGCCAGACATGTCCCTCATTGTGATCGATCCAAATGTTCGCCCCGAGAGAGTCGTCCATGGAAACGGAAGGCGTGCGGGAAAGCATCCAGACGCGCTGCTGGAAGCGGAAATATTTGCCCGTCAAGGCACCCGTGGGGCAAATGTCCGTCACGCACAAATCATATTCGTGATCCAGTTTTTCACCAGGGAACGTCGTAATATAAGTATGATCACTGCGAGCCGCTAATTGAAGTTGCTCATCCCCCGCCACATGGCGCATAAAGCGTACGCAACGGTCACACTGCACACAACGTTCTTCATCGAGCAAAACGCGAGGGCCGAGATCCACGCGCTTACCGCCGCGAGTCTGACCCTTGGAATCCACAAACTCGTTGTCTGGATTTCCGTGATAGTGCTTCCCCACTTCACCGCGAAGGCGAGATTCGTTCTGACCTGCTTCCATGTAATTTTTCTGCAAAGTGCATTCGCCCGCTTTATCACAAATCGGGCAATCCAGCGGATGATTCACCAGCATGAATTCCGAAACCGCCTTGCGAGTACTCTTCACACGCTGACTGGAGGCCGGTGTCGCCACCACCATACCCGCTTTCACGGGAGTGTAGCACGAAATCACCAAGCCCATACCGCGAGGGCCTTCCACTTCCACCAAACATTGGCGGCAGTTACCGGAAACGGGAAGATAAGGGTGATAACAAATGTGTGGCGTTTCAATACCGACGGCCTGAAGGGCCTCCAGCAAATTGGTATCGCCGGGAACCTGCACGTCCTTACCATCCACCTTGATTGTCACCAAGGGGCTGCTAGAAGACGGAAGATGCGGCATATTATAATGGTTGCTCATAGGATTACCAGAATGCTCCAGGACGAATTGTGGCATTCACGCGGGGAGAGGCGTGATTCGGATTTTTGGCGATGTATGCTTCAAATTCCGAGCGGTACTTACTGATGAACGCCGTGATCGGCATTCCGAGGGCGGGAGCGAGAGGGCAAATGGTAGTCCCGTTATACTGATCTGCAATGCTTAAAAGCAATTCCAGATCCCCATCGTGACCTTCTCCGCGCAAAAGGGCATGCATGACGCGGTTCGCAAAGCCTGTTCCTTCACGGCACGGCGTACACTGCCCACAAGATTCATGGGTGTAAAAATTACCGAGAGTTCCCAGCAATTGAACCACATCACACATTTGATTGAAAGCGATGATCGCCCCGGAACCCAGCATGGTTTTAAGAGCCGCAAGGCTTTCGTAATCGAGAATGGCTTTTTCGCATTCCGAGGGCAAAAGTACTGGAGTAGAAGAACCCCCCGGGACAACCCCTTTGAGCGTGCCCTCAATACCACCCGCATATTCGGAAGACGTGAGCATTTCCATCAGCGGAATGCCGAGAGGCGCTTCATAGACACCCGGATTTTTCACATTGCCGGAAACGCAAAACACCTTGGTGCCGTTGGAACGCGGCGTTCCCATGGCGGCGTATGCTTCTGGGGAGTGTTCAAAAATCCAAGGCAGAGCCATCAACGTTTCTACGTTATTGACACAAGTCGGCAACTGCCAAGCCCCATTCACCGCAGGGAACGGTGGCTTCAAACGCGGCTGTCCTTTCTGCCCTTCAAGAGAGTTGATCAATGCGGTTTCTTCGCCGCAGATATAAGCTCCTGCGCCACGGTGCACAAAAATATCGAAACTGAATGCAGTGCCACCAATATTCTCACCCAACAAATGCTCCGCATAGGCCTCATTCAAAGCCTTATTCAGCGTCTCTATGCTAGGAAGAAATTCTCCGCGCACATAAATGTAAGCCGAACGAGCTCCCAACGCCCAGGCAGCGATAATCAAGCCTTCAATCAAACGGTGGGGGTCTTCCAGCATCAGGCGGTGATCCTTAAACGTGCCACCTTCGCCTTCATCTGCGTTCACCACAATGTAAACGGGCTTTCCCGTACCACGCGGCACAAAGCTCCATTTCATCCCCGTCGGGAACCCGGCACCACCGCGGCCCCGCAGACCGGAGCGCTGCACGATATCAATCGTTTCAAACTGGGAAAGATCAAAAAGACGCGAAGAAATATTGGCGTAGCCACCCAGCTTGCGATAAACCGCAATATCCTGTGCTCCTTTGCCGAAGTTTCCCGTACAGACTTTCACTGTTTCTGCCATGATCAGCCTGCCTTCTCTATAGCCTTGGCCACAGCCGAGGGTTTTGCCACACGCGCGCCGCTGGTGGCGATCATACGATATTCGCTGCCCGCTTTACCTGTGGCATCGATGAATTCTTTGTCCTTAAGACCTGGCGCACCAATTGATTTCCAAGAAGTTCCCTCTAATCGTTCCACCGCAATCTGGGTGAACTCCGGGGCTCCTTTCCAAGTGAGCGTCACTCCCGCTTCAGAAGCAACGGCCTTCACGCCGAGAATCGGGCATGGGGGCGCATAGTCTGCCACTTGCGATTTTGCGGAGGCACCGGGGGCACCGGGGTGACCCTTATGACCATTGACAACACCGCCTAAAGCATCGCGCGATGGCTCCACTTTGAATTCCGCTTCGCGGGCATAGCACCACTTGAGAATCTTATCGATGCGTTCCGAAGTGAGTCCCACTCCCGGCTTCAAAGTCAGTTTGCCGTTTTCCACATCCGTTGCAAATTCATCATTCACAAGCATCACGGGCCCGTTGCCACACGCCCCGAGGCATTCCACCTGCACCAGCGTGAAAAGGCCATCGGGAGTCGTTCCACCCGTTTTGATGTTCAAAGCCCTTTCTGTGTAACCGATCACATCGGGAGCGCCCATCACGTGACACGAAATATTGCGGCAGAACTGCAACAAAAAGCGTCCCGTGGGAGCATGTTTGTACATGGTATAAAATGTGGCGACACCAAAAGCATGTGCCGGAGAACAACCGCAAATACCCGCTGCCCAGCGAATCGCTTCGCGAGGAACCCAGCCCAACGCTTCCTGAGCGATCCAAAGCACTTCGAGCAAAGCACCCTGAGCTTCCGGATAGCGCGAAAGCATATCGGCAATGCGGGCTTTCACTTCTGGACTTTCAAGCTTCGGCGCGATTTCCTTCCAGGAAGGCTGCGCTACGGGAGGATGTTTGTGACCCAATTGATCTGCAGGGTTCGGCAGTGTTTCTACAACGGCCGAGGGACCCTTATCCAACGTGAGTGTATTGTTGGCAACAAAATGGAGATGCCCTTGATATTCATTCATCGGTCAAGTTCTCCCGCAATAATATTGAGACTCGAAAGGGTAGCCATGGAATCCGCAAGCAACACCCCTTCTACTAATTCATGAAACACGGCAAACTGGGTCAAACAAGGGGGACGCACCTTCACGCGCCATGGTTTACCGGAACCATCCGACACAAGCGTAAAACCCAGTTCCCCGTTGGCCACTTCAGAACTCGAATAATATTCACCCGCAGGAACATGAATTCCTTCATACACGGTCTTAAAACGGCCGATCAAAGATTCCATATCCTGATAAGTATGCGCATGAT
>Ga0209467_1003426_pt1 | contig 10297 bp, 7 predicted proteins | sample Higcelwee11metaG_FD_187175 | JGI IMG/M metagenome (GOLD analysis project Ga0209467, IMG submission 187175) | Freshwater pond sediment microbial communities from the University of Edinburgh, under environmental carbon perturbations - High... | ecosystem: Environmental > Aquatic > Freshwater > Pond...
ACGCAGGCCTTGCCGACGCGCTGACCGTGAACCTGGCCACCCACGCCGCGGCATTCGACGCTGTCTCCCAGGTCCTCTACGAGATCGAGAACGTCATCGGCGGCGGCGCCAACGACAGCATCACCGGCGACAGCAGTGACAACCGCCTCGTTGGCGGCATGGGCGACGACAGCCTCTTCGGCGGCGCGGGCAACGACACTCTCTTCGGCGGCATGGGCGGCGATTCCCTTGTCGGCGGCGACGGGCTGGACGTGGCTGATTATTCCATCGACACCGACGGCCTGACCTACACAATAGGCGCCGCCACCCTGGCAGGCGATACCCTCAGCAGCATCGAGGGCATCATCGGCGGCAGCGGCGGAGACAACCTCACCGGCGACGCGAACGACAACTACTTCGTGGGCAACGACGACGGCGACACCATAACCGGCGGCGCAGGCACCGACAGCCTGGACTACAGCCAGGAGTCCGGGACCAACGCCATCAGGCTCTATAACGACGGCGACGCGCAGATCGATGACACCTACGGCATCTCACACGACAACGTGAACGGCATCGAGAAGATCATCCTGAACGACGTCGACTATTCCGGCGGCATCACGGGCGGCACCGGCATTTCATATGGGCTGCTGCACAGTCTCATGGACGCCACCTCCACCGCCTTCACGCTGGACGCCTCGCACCTCACCGGAACCAACGCCTTGAGCTTCGACGCCAGCGCCTTGAACTTTGAAAACGGCATCCTGGCGGTCCAGGTCATCGGCGGCGCAGGCAACGATTCCATAACCGGCGGCGAGGGCAACGATTCCATAACCGGCGGCGCGGGATACGATTCCATCAACTGCGGCAAGGGCAACGACACCGTGTACATGGGCACCGAACTGGATTCAAACGACACCATCAGCGCCGACACATCGACGGGATATTACACCAGCACCGACACCCTGCACTACACCGACAGCACCTACGACGTGAGCCAGTTGACCAACGTGAGCTACTTCGACACCATCGTGTTCGACAACACCGACACCAACGTGCGCGAGACGCTGACCCAGGACAACGTCAGCAATCACCTGATCAACGAGTACCGGACGGTGAACATCGACGCCTCGGCCCTCACCACGGGCACCCTGACCTTCGACGCCAGCGGCGTGACTGAGGGCTACCTCTACATCAAGGGCGGCGCTGGCGCGGATGTCATCAAGGGCGCAAATTCCAGCGACCACGACTACGGCTACGCCAACAATATCTTCGGCGGCGCAGGCCAGGACACCATCACCGGCTCCACCGGCAACGCCGACATGTTCATCTACCATTCCAGCAGCGAGGGCGGCGCCAGCGGCGACACCATCACCAACTTCGAGAGCCACGCCAGCGGCGGCGAAGACGTGCTGGCCTTCCTGAGCACGGATGCAGGCGGCAACTTCGGCTACAGCAACACGGCCGACGCCCGGGCCCACGTGTACACCAGCACTGCGGACTACAACGCCGCCACGACTGAGACCTCTGCCAGTTGGTATCTGGACAGCACCGCGCACACCGTGATGTTCGATGCGGACGGACACGGTGCAGGCACCGCGGTTGCGGTGGCCACGGGCATAACCCACCTGGCCGCCACCGACATCGCCATCGTCAACGCCGCGCCTTAATAAGTAAGGCTATCGATTTTCCAAAAGCGTAAAATACGATTCGTGCATGCAAACACGCGCAAGCGGCCAGCCAGGGCTCAGGCCTTGGCTGGGCCCATTCCCTCACTCTTTGAGTTAAGGCAATTCATCACAAGGAGGGGCATTTACTCCGCCATTCTGCCGCTTGTGAGTTTGTTCAATGTGTTTGGGGCCGTAGAGAGTTTCTGAACGGAGGTTGTTCTCGAGTGCGACGCCGCGTGGGATTATTGCTCGTTGGATTATCTTTCATCTTTCTTGCTCCTCAAGCTCATGCTGGCAGTTTTGAGGATGGCTTCAATTCATATATTGAGCATGATTATTCCGCATCACGTCGGATTTGGGAACGGCTTGCTGCCAGTGGCGATTCTGTAGCCGCGTATTATCTGGGCATGATTTATCATTTTGGCCTCGGAACTGCGCAGGATCAAAGTCAAGCTATCAAATGGTATAAAGTCGCTGCCACTAAAGGGCTTGTAAACGCCCAGTACAATTTGGGGCTTCTCTTCTGCCCCAGCGGGCTCTGTACTCAAGAAATGGCAGCAGAGGCTGCTTTTTGGTTTAGAAAAGCAGCTTCGCGGGGTTATGCAGAGGCGCAGTACCGGCTTGGTCTGTTGTATAGCCAGGGTTTAGGTGTGCCCAAAGATGGAGTTGAGGCGGGTGTGTGGTTTTCACTTGCGGCAGTGCGGGGACACCCAGATGCCGGAGACTCACAAAGGAGCCTTGCTGCCGGGTTGAAGCCAGAGCAACTCCGAGAGGTACAGGTACGGGTGCAAGGCTGGAAGCCGAGCTTGGAGTGAGTGCGTGTGGTGAGGACGAGCTGATTTTGGGCTTATGGATTGCAATCGATTGCATCAAGCAACTGGGATCTTTACATAAGGACAATTCCCTACCTACCCACGCAGGAGGGAGCAGAGAACTCCGCAGAGCAAAATGCATGTGTGAGCATTGGAGCCAGCGCGGGGAGTTGAACCCCGGACCTGCTGATTACGAATCAGCTGCTCTGCCAACTGAGCTACGCTGGCTTTCTGTGAAGTGGCTTCCACGTGATGTGTGGAGTCACATGCTTGACGTTTAAATGGTGGACCTGGAGGGAATCGAACCCACGACCTATTGCTTGCAAAGCAATTGCTCTCCCAGTTGAGCTACAGGCCCACGTTGGAGCTGGCGGGGAGAATCGAACTCCCAACCTGGAGATTACAAATCTACTGCTCTGCCAATTGAGCCACGCCAGCAAATTTGACTTGTTTCGGTAATGTCCACACCTTCTTCTGTCAAGATATAGCTGACTATGGACTTGTGACCTGCCCGGCCCTCTAACCATTGCTTCTGGCTCTTTTCTCTACGGCCTTTCTCGGTTAGACTGACCCCCATGATATACCTTGCTGGCCCACTATTTACGCATGCGGAACAGGTTTGGCTCCGTGGGGCTAAGGCCGAGCTTACGCAGCGAGGGTACGATGTCTGTTGGCCTTTTGAGCTGTTTAAAGATGGTCAGATTGAGGCCTGGGGGCTCACCGCTCCCCGCCGAGTCATGGAGCACTGCCGTGATGCACTAGACAAGTCGGAGTTTGTGATCGCTTGGCTTGATGGAGCACAGGTGGACGATGGCACAGCCTGGGAGGTTGGCTATGCTCACGCTAAGGGCAAGCTGATTTACGGTATCCGCACGGACTCTCGCCAAGCCGGTGACACCTCTTACTCTGTTGTTAACGCAATGATTGAAGCGTCTTGCATTATCATTACGCGCTCCATCCGAGACTTGTTTTCTGCCCTGAAGCGATGACCCTGGGGCAGTCTTTCCTCGAGTGCAATCGATTGCATAGTCCTTTCGTCTTCAGGCAAGGGGACCCAAATGGTGCTGGCGCCGATCGGGGGACGCCTTTGCGTGGTCCTGGCCGGAGTTCCTTCAAACTACTTGTTCGGAGTTTCCGTGGTGAGCCTGTTGACCTCCATCTCTAGTCGCCTTTGCCCCTACATCTACAATATCTGTCAGCTAGGCTAGCAGTGCGTGGAGTCGCCATGCTTAACGACCTCGCCGAACGGAGGCTTGTACCGGGCTGGAAGCGGAATCACTCATGGACATGAGTGTGCTTTGCCAAAAAAATGGGTAAAGGAAAAGGCGGACCGGAGCCCGCCTTACTGGTGCTCTTCAGCTTGTTAACGGCTTGCTGAAGACCTCGTTTCTCTTCCTGCTACGGAAGAGTGAGACTACGTCTATGCGCATGACATTCTTTTGGCAAGTTGAGGAAACGTATGGCTTACCGGCTTGGGCTGAATATCGGCACCAATTCAATTGGGTGGTGTATTTTAGACCTTGGCCTGGGAGACTGCCCCAGCTCCATCCTGGGGGCTGGGGTGCGTATCTTTCCTGACGGACGGAATCTTAAGAGTAAGCTTTCTCTTGCGGTCGAACGAAGGTTGGCACGCCTGACCCGTAGGCGGCGCGATAGGTATTTGCGTCGGCGTGAGCAACTGATTCAGTCTCTTATCCATCTGCGGATGTTTCCGGCGAGCCTAGGCGGGCAGAAGCGTCTTGAGAGCATGGATCCCTATGCACTCCGAGCAAAGGGGCTTACTGAGCGCTTGAGTTTGCTTGAGTTTGGCAGGGTTTTATTTCATCTAAACCAGCGGCGTGGCTTCAAGAGCACCCGGGCAGTGGAGACCCACGCGGCGGTTGGCAAGATCCATCCCGCAGTAGATCGGCTCCGTATGCTTATGCGGGAGAAAGGTTCTCCCACACTTGGGGCATATCTGCATATGCGTAGGGAGCAAGGGCAGTCCGTCCGCGTGCGACTCCAAGGCGTCGGTTCTGAGGCGCTGTATGAATTTTATCCCGATCGAGCTCTTTTGGAGGAGGAGTATGACCTTCTCTGGCAAGTGCAGACCCAATATCATCCTCAGCTTGCGGAATCCGCCCGAGAAAAATTACGACGGATCATCTTTTCTCAGTCTTCGCCAAGGGCAGTGCATCCTGGGCACTGCCCTTTTGAGCCAACGAATGAACGCGCGCCGTTGGCACTTCCCGTCGCGCAGCATTTTCGTATATATCAGGAAGTGAACCAGTTACGCATCACAACACCGGAGCAGCGGGAGCGCTCTCTTACCCTGGGCGAACGTGACATAATCGCGAACCTCTTGCTTGCAGGCAAGAATGTTTCGTTCAACTCCATGCCTGGCAAGCTTGGTTTGGAACCGGGTCACCTAATTTGTTTGGAAGGCTCTAACAAAATCAAGCTAGAAAAGGATCTTACCAGCGCACTGTTGGCGCAGAAGGGGCATTATGGCCCGTCTTGGTTTCAGTTAAACGATGTTGAGCAAGAACGGCTTGTGCTTCTCTTGCTCGAAGAAGAGAGTGTGGATCTGCTTGTACAGGAGCTCGTTGACAATTGGGGGCTCTCTGAAGATCGCGCCCAGGTCCTCGCACTGCTGGATCTCCCCGCTGGTTATTCTCGTCTTTGCCGTGAGGCGCTCGCCGCAGTCACTGCCCAACTCAAGGCAGATGTTGTTTCTTATTCGGAAGCGGTGGCTCGGGCTGGCTACACCGCCCGCCCCGAGCCTCAATCAGGAACGGTCCTAGACCGCTTACCCTATTACGGGATCGTGCTTGAGCGCCATATCGGATTCGGCAGTAATCTCCCGACGGATAACCTCGCGGCTTGCTACGGGCGGTTAGCTAATCCCACAGTGCATATCGCATTGAACCAACTCCGACGTGTGGTGAATGAACTTATCAAAGAATTTGGGCAGCCCAAACAGGTGATATTGGAGGTTGCCCGCGATCTCAAGCATGGTTTGCAGGCTCGCCAAGAGATTCAAAGGCGCCAAGAGGAACAACATAGAGCCACGGAGTCATGGCGTAAGGAATTACGCCGGATGGGCCTCCTTGACAGCTATAGCAACGTCATGAGGCTCCGGCTGTGGGAAGAACTCGGGGATGCTCCGGTCGCGCGTTGTTGTCCTTACACTGGCGAGTGCATTTCCCCTGCGATGCTGTTCTCACCAGAGGTAGCGGTGGACTATATTTTGCCGTTTGCTCTGACCTTGGATAATAGCCCCGGGGGCATGACAGTATGCCTGCGCCGAGCAAAGCTCTACAAAGGAAGCCGTTCACCATATGAGGCCTTTGGGGGATCCCCTGACGGCTATTCCTGGGAGGGGATATTGGGCCGGGTGGCAACTTTGCCTAAGTTTAAACGCTGGCGTTTCAGCCAGGATGCGCGGACACGGTACGAAGAGAAGGGTGACTTTTTAGACCAGCAGCTCGCTGATACCCAATACATTGCTAAGGTCTTTAGGGAGTATCTCTGTGCAGTGTGCGACTCGGACAATGTTTGGGCAATCTCGGGGCGTCTCACCAGCCTGTTCTCCAGACAATGGGCTCTTCCGCGAAAGAGTCGTGATGATTACCGTCACCATGCTCAGGACGCTATGGTCGTTGGGGTGACAGATCTCACAATACTTCAGTCGGCCGCGGCGCAAAGCGTTCACAATATTCATTTGGGCCCGGAACATTTATTGGCCGGTCTGGAAGCACCTTGGCCTGGATTCCGGTCTGAGGTGGAGGCGCTCCTTTCACGGATCATCGTGTCGCATAAGGCTGATCACGGTATTGCAGGGAAGTTACATAGCGATACGGCCTATGGTGTGTTGGCCCCCAATGGTGAACCCGACAATGGTCAGCGTAGAGTACCAAGCACGGCGATTACGGAGCCTGTGCATATCTTGGCCGTTAAGGGGACGAGCCTCCGAGCCCAGCTATTACGAGCAGTAACAGGGCAGACTTTGTCACAATGCCATGCAGAATTGATGGCTTTGGCTACTCTCCGTGCGAGTGAGGTGAAGGAGCGTCTTAGGTCTTTGGTCCCGCTTTCTGCTACGGCTTTTGCTGACCGGCTGAATGCTTTTTTGGCGAGGAGGGGCATCCGCCGGGTGCGCATATTGGAAACCTTAACGCTCATTCCCATCAAGGACCGGCAAGGGCGTGTCTATAAGGGCTTCAAGGGCGACAGCAACGCCTACTACTCTATCCACCAAGGGGCTACTGGCAAATGGGTTGGGCGTACAGTCTCCACTTTCGAAGCGAATAGCCCAGGAGGGGAGGGGGACCTCCAAGCGTTTCCTCTGGTGATCAGGCTATTTCGCCACGATATGTTGGAAATTCAAGATAACGGTGAGCGGAAGATTGTATACGTGGTGAAAATTTCCAGGGGGCAAATAGCCTTGGCCGAGCATTTTGAGGCTAATGTCGACAAGCGGGCTCGCGACAAGAAAAAATCATTTAATCTAACCTACAAAGGAAGCCCTGCCACGTTGCAAGCGTGTCACGCCAAACCAGTTTTTGTTAGCCCGGCCGGTAAGCTTCGCTATGTGAAGATAACGGCTTTGGCAAATGGAGTTGAGGTTCAAGTATGAACGGCAGGGAGACGGTTCAATCACGGGAAAAGGGCCGGCAATTGGTCAGCAGGATGCCCTAGCCAACCTCAGAAGCCACGTCTGTGGACACGAACGTCTTGGGTTGTGCCGATCTCATGGTGGAATAGCTCAAGCGTAGCAGGAAGGGAAACGGGGTCAAGCCGCAACAACGTGGGCGAAAACGCTAACTCTTTTTAGCATAGCAAAATTTTGTTTGAGGTCAAGGGGCGAGATCATATGTCAGGGGCACGTCCGTCAAGGTGGTGTAGATTCAGTTTGCCCTGAAGGTGTAAATTCTTACGCCGCTCGGGGTCGAATTTCCAGCAAGCTGTTTGCGTTGAGTCTGGGTGTTGATTCCGCCATGGCCTCTCTACGTGTAGCGGTGCTGGAGCCGCTGCGAAGTTGGAATGCGCCAGATTTACTCGAGTGGAGATCTCCCGCGCAATTGAGAGCAACTGACCCGGCAACATCCGGCGCGTGCTTGAGTGCTGGTCTACCGGAGTTTCCTCCATTCGTTCCACGCGAGTCTTTTCCTGGTGTCTGCCGGCGCATGCTTGAACTTCTCAGCATAATCGTCCTGGGAGTCTCTTTGGAGTTCCAGCCACCAGGCCTCAATCTCTAACGCCTCGAGCTCCTTCAGCTCACGCTCACGGGCCTCATTCCTTGCCCGTAAAAGTTTCATGCGAGCCTGAACAGGCGACTCATACCCTGCAGTCGGAGTTGCGTCTCCGCGAACAATACAAGCACGCAGATAGCGCAAAGGCTTCGAGTTGATCTTTTTTATCCACTCCGGCTGTCCGAAGTTGTAATCCAAGATAGCCATGTCCTCCTCGAAAAGCGAAGCTGAGATTCCCCTCTCCTCACGGTTCTCGAGATCTTCGAGCAGCATGTCTTCTGTCAGCCCTACATCCACGAGGTTCGGCCACGTGTCCATCTCTTCTGGAAGATTAGATAGATAGAGTTTTCTCAATCTATCTAATCTATCTAGAGAGGCTGAGTATACCTGCCCAGGCACACCTTGCTGGGCACACTCTGTGCGGTATGTCTGCTCGGGTACACCTTGTGAGGTGTACCTATCTCGGTGTGCCTGTTTGGGTATACCTACTAAGGTGCACCCACTCAGGTACGCTTGGAGTTCTTCCTGTGTTACTCCGAAGTCTTCAAATTTTGAAGGGTCAACCTTCAGACATATGTCGTTACCGCTCACGGTTAGGGAGGGCTCATGACAGCGAACCACAAGGCCCCGCTTAACTAGACGGTAGTAAGCATTTTTCGCTGTTGTCAACGGCATCGAAAGCATCCAGGCCATCTTGCTCATGTTCGTTGAAAAGGCATAGCCTGGGTGGTTGAGAGACGACAGCGCGGCGAGCATTCTTCTTTCAACAATGCCTATCCTTGACGCCGAGGTGTGCCTGCCTGGGTATACCTGCCCAGGTGTGGTGGCTATAGTGGGCTTACCAGAGGGTACCTGCCCAGGTATGTTTGTTTGGGTATCCCTGCCTGGGTATGCTTTAGCCGGTATACTTGTTGGGGTGGGGTATGCGGGTATACCTGGGTGTACCTGAGCAGGTATACCCGAGTGCACCTCCGCCGCCAGGTATACCTGCTCAGGTGTACCTGGGTGTACCTGGGAGTTAGAGGAGGCCATCACCTGAACGGGAGCAGTCGAGGTCACGTGGCCGACCTGTTCCAGTTGCTCAAGACGATCCTGGTCTTCAGGGGGTGCCGGTGATTTTGTTTTGCTAGGCGCAAGAGTACCCAGGTTCGCTACCGTCTTCTGCAATATCGCAACAGAGGGGCCGCTCGCCTCCATGAGCTTGTCAGCAAGAGTCTTATGCTTTTTAGGGATATACTCGTTCACGACTTACTCCTTGGAGTTCAGTATGTCCTCAATCTCCAAGGCAAGTTCTCGATATGCCCTTGCTCCAGCCGTCTTGGGGGCATGTCGGATAACAGACTTTTTGAAGTGCTCTGCCTGCTGGAAGGCCGCGCTTACGGGAATCGTTGTTTTGAAGATGCTCTCCTCCCCAAAACTTTCAGCCAATATTCTCAAACTGACACGACTCATGCTGGTACGCATGTCTACCGCGTTGACCAGGAGGCGCAAAAATTTCAGGTCCGGGTTGCTTGTCCCCTGGATGTTCGTGATGAGCGCGATGGCCCTACTAAGTCCCTCAACCGAATAGGCGCTACCAGCAAGGACCGGGACTATCACGAAATCAGAAGCGTGCAGGGCAGATATTACGAAAAAGCCCATGTTCGGAGGAGTGTCCAATATCACATAGTCAAACTTATTAACGGCATAGTCGCGTAGGCGCTCCCGCAGAATCTTGAACGACTGCTGCAGTCCTTTCATTTCCAAAAGCTCAAGTTCAAGGGCGCTCGTTTCTTCTACGTTGGGAAGGAGCTTCACCTGTTCGTATTCTGTCGCATAGATTGCGCTTTCTATGGGCATCCCCGGGTCATTAAACAGATCGTACAGGCTGGTTTTCGCAAACCCTTGCTTAAGAAGAAGACTTGTTGCGTTGCATTGCGAATCAAGGTCAACAACGAGCACAGATTTGTTTAAATTCGAGAACGCGTGGGAAAGATTCGTTGCTAGGGTCGTTTTGCCAACCCCACCTTTGTTGTTACAGACCGCTATGATCTTTCCATTTTCGGACATATTTAACCACCCCAGTCCAAACTATTTAGGCCATGGATACATGGACCACTGCTGTAAAATCAAGGGGTTTTTGTCTAGATTACACTTTTTTGAGCTCGCACAAATGTATCTATTTGTATTTGTTGCCAGGCTCTAGACTATTTATTGTCGAGTTCGGATTTCAGCCATTCGGTGACAATCGGGCAGCCCAGTTCCCAAAGTCTGCCATTTTGCACGAATCAAGGCCAACAACTTCACAGGCCACAAGGCTGAGCAGGGCACCCGCGTAGGCCTTAGCGGGGACATCGGAGCTCTCTCGGATCTGAATCTCGCAAGCCATGTAAGCGTCCAGGGCGGTAACTCTCGGGCTAGTGTGGCTCATGATGGTCTCCTTATTGCTGTTGACGTAGTTTGCCCCCATATGTTCAATATAACTAAATAAGTTTCGGTCACGTCCGTCAAGGTGGTGTAAATTCCGTTGGTCCTGAGGGTGGAAATCCTTACGCCGCTCGGGGTGGAATTTCCAGCAAGCTGTTTGCGTTGAGTTCAGGTGTTGATTCCGCCATGGCCTCTA
>Ga0209467_1003428_pt1 | contig 10293 bp, 10 predicted proteins | sample Higcelwee11metaG_FD_187175 | JGI IMG/M metagenome (GOLD analysis project Ga0209467, IMG submission 187175) | Freshwater pond sediment microbial communities from the University of Edinburgh, under environmental carbon perturbations - High... | ecosystem: Environmental > Aquatic > Freshwater >...
GAAAGATTCGTCTCATCTCTGTTTTTCAATTTACAAGTATCATCGATTGGAACATAGGATGTATCCTTGTTTGTATCTCAATGTACTTAATTATCATTAAAACGGTTTGATCGGGGAGTGTCAAGGGGGCACACTAATTTTATGCAAGCAACAATGTACATTCGCAAGAAATTTGACAAGCTGATTACTACTTAACTAATGGCGGTTCAAACTTAACCGTCATGATCCATTTCAATTCTTAAATAACAGAGTTCGCTTAATAAAATGATAAATAGAGTCTTCTGTCTGATCCAATTTCTGCGCATGTCGAGATATTTGGTAAAGTGCATTGGCCAACACATGAATCTCTTTGTCAGACATATCCAGTGCGAGTTTTGGCGTGAATGTCGTATGAGGCAGAGGACTTTTCACGCTTTCAAATACATCTGTGTACATAGGATACCATGTTGTATTTAAAACCCAACCCGCACCAGCCTCTAATACGGGAGCCCATTTCCTAATAAATGAGTCGTTCAAAACATAAATAACACACAAGTCTGTTTGTCGTGTCGTATTAATAAAGAATTCTCTCAAGTATCCGTATAAATCTCCGTATGCGGCAAACCCCGATTCATAATGGTCCGAACTTGTGTAAAGTATCTCTTCTTTCGCAAATCCACAGAAGTGTAAAACCTTTTCAAGTTCATCAACTATCTGTTTGTCGCTACTGTTATGACTTATCATGACCTTTTTGTAAGTCTCTTTAAGTATATCTTTCAACTCCCATGCTCGTTCAAGTGAGTCTTTTATTGGCTTTGAATCTTGAATGACTTTTATAAAGTCAGGATTATCTATGACTTCCTTGATTGATCGATCAAATTCAGCCTTAGAAGATTTAGCTTTGTTGAGTTTTTCACGGTCTCGAACGTAGTTTTTAACCTTTGTTGCCTCCGACTTCAACTCAAGAATCGGACGTAATGCATGCTTTTTTATTAGTTCCAACGTTTTTTCATATCTGAGATCGTCCACCTTGTAACCTTGGCGATTACTAGATGCAATATCCGGTAATTCGGTTTCCTCCAATAAATCAACATAAAACTGGCCTACCACATATGATTCGCCCATTCTATCTGTCGAGATATCTGGTAAAATGTCAAATTGTCCAAGTTTATCATTTGCTATTATTGAAATATGATTTGTTGGAAAATCAGAATTTCTCAGTCTTCCCGTTGTTGTGACATATGTTGAAATCCATCCGGAGATGACCAGATCATAAGATTTGGTATTGCCAGAATTGGTTATCAAAATCAATTTTTCCCTTAATGATGTTTGCGCTTTCTGTAGAACTTTTTGTGCAGGAAGCTCATCCGGGGGAAGCTGATTTCTAATATCTCTATAATGACGATCTTTATCAAAGGAGTTATGAAGTCCCCTCAAATAAGTATTGTATTTACTCTCCTCGTCTGAAAAAGTTATCAATGCATCCGACAACGTTACGATTTCACTCGCCGTATCATCTATAGACGTTTTCTCATGAGTTGTTAAATTCTCTATATGGATCTTGAAATCTTTGGAAATATAGGGAAATATCAAAGAAATGTTTCTTTTGGCCGACGCAATTGTTTTATTAATTGAGTATCTAGAATTCTCCATTATTATAGCAGAGCCACTCTTCTTTTCATTAATCCGTAAAAACGCAATCTCTTCCTCAGGGATTGCTGGTATCTCATATTTTCCATCTTCATTTTTAAGTGATATTTTCAGTGTCAGAATGCACCCTGACTTATCTCCATCTTTAAGGGATATTACTTTGACTCGCTCGGCTATCGAAAGCGCTGCAAGTTTGCCAATCCCCTTTCTTCCCATCCTTTTACGTTCGCCTGATTCAGAAAATGTATTATGATCATCAGTGCGGCTAGTTACCCCCATTGGAAGATATCGCTTGTTGAACTGCTCATAGGACAGTCCTGTACCATCGTCTTCGACGATAATTGTGTTTTTGTCAGTATCATATAATATGTATACATTCTTGGCATCCGCATCGTAGGCATTAGCGATTAGTTCACCTAATACATAATAGATATTTGTATACAGATTAGGACCGAGTAATTGTAATAATTCGGGACCGAAATCAACATAATATCTCTTATCTTCCATTGTCATTTCTCCTTACATACTTTCTTTTGGTAATGTGTTGTTGTATGCTCATGCCAATGATCTCACCAAGACGAGGAGGAACAGCATTCCCTATGTGCTTAGCGGTATTCCGAAACGATACTTCGTCGCCCACACGAATGAAATTGTAGGTTGCGGGAAAAGACTGCAGAATTGCTCCCTCACGTATTGTTAAAGCACGATCCTGCTCTGGATGACCAAATCTACCTGTACCGTATCCGATAAACTGCGTAGTGATTGTTGGAGAGAGATCATCCCATTTCATGCGACCATATACAGAAGAGTATGAACTTCCTCCGCTCTTTTTATGGCAGTCACAAATTAGATCCTCAGGCCAATCCCTCCATGTTCCACCTGGTATGGAATTGCGAATACGTTTCATATTTATCGGAGAAAGCTTACTGGCAATGTGCAGGACATCAGTTGTGTTTTGCCCTCCCGCAGCAACTGGTGGTAAGCTTCCTATTGCATCACGCACAGTAATATAATTGGGATGCGTTGGATCTATTAATTTGATTTCTTTAATGAGTGATGCCAGTACTATCAAACGCCTACGACGTTGCGGTACGCCATAATCTGCCACGTTAACAACTTTGCAAAATATATGATATCCCTGTGTTTCCAAGGTAGCTATAAAATCCTTAAAGACCTTCTCTTTTTCCAACTCTGGTACGTTTTCCATAGAAATAATATGGGGTCTCGATTCTCTAACTAATCTTGCAAACTCATATAGTAATTTCCAATCCTTGTGCTTCTTTCTATCTTTCTTATTTTTGTTATGATTTGAAAACGGCTGGCAAGGAGCACAGCCAACAAGTATCTTGATGTCCGCACCTCCTAAGTATTTATTAATCTCTTTAGGGCTCACATCATCAACACTCTTATTGACAAATTCAGTTTGGTTATTAAATGTGTAAGCAAATTCACATGATTTATCCAAATCAATGCCCGCGACTACCGGTATTCCTGCTCTCTGCAACCCATATGTTAGACCCCCAACGCCACAAAACAGATCAACAGCCTTAACTATCATGAGAATCCCCCACATTTACAATCATTAAACACGCTCAAAATTTCTAGTGTCTATCATACGGTTAAATCGAGTGGAAGATCACTAATATCTTTGATGCGTTTTCCTTCTATTAGTATCTTCAGCATTTCAATTGAATCCTCAGCTCCCGTTGCTTCAACTGCTTCAATAAGTTCATAGAGAGCAAAGTGATACATACAGTCAATATCGCCCGTTCCAAGAGCAAGAGAGGCGAGTCTTCCGGGCATAGGTTCACCAGTTACTACCACGATATGAGGCAGATGACCTTTTCGATTACGAATTAACCCCAGGGCTTCTGTCCGACTATTTTGAGCTCTATCACTTCTCATCGTCCACTTAGCGGATATTGAGGCGTGTAAAATAGGCATTCCGCCATTCTTTGCACGAATATCGGCCATAGTACACACATTATCATCAAGTAACACAATAGGTGAATTGATTTCTTCATCTGATACTACATCACGGTAAATTACGACATCTGGCGCAATCATATAATCGTTTCCCAAACTGGCAGCAAGACGTGCATCCGTATTGGTCAAATGACTAATGTAATCAAGATGTTCATATTGAGCAAAGCTGCTTGTTCTTATTGAATTTTTATTACCTAATTTTGCTATATGCCAACTCCCTGGCCTTAAGTTTTGCAACTTTGGAAAGGTCTCTAATAAAAACTCCATGTTAAGTAATTCGAACCGCGCCCCAGATGTCTGTCCTACAGTTTTTTCATGAGTTTCCGCTAAAAGGTGATCTGCGATCCCCCTAGCTATGGAAACTGATAATTTTGATGCCGAGTCAGCATTACTTGGTATTCCTTTTTCATCTATAGTGAGAACACCTGTTTCTAGTAATCCCTTATGATATTTTTTTCGAGCTTCAGATATTATCGCATCCATTCTCTAATACTCTCCTTATTTCTATCCCTACGGCATATGCAACTGGCGGAGGAAAGGCATTCCCTATCATTCTACACGCAGTTGTCTTTTTACTTCCAAATGTCCATGTATCAGGAAATCCCTGTATCCTCGCTATCATTCGTGGTGTTAGCCTTGGAATCCCTTGAAAATCTTTTTCTGGCGCCTCGTCCGCTATACCAAGACCATCAACTCCGAGAACTGACCATGCCTTTCTTGCACGAACAGGACCTAGATCAGGTCCCCCGTGTTTCTTTGATCCACCAACAATTGTTGGTGCTATGGAATTTGCATGCCTGATCCACGCATCAGCACCACGCCATCCCTTTTCTTTCATTAGGTCAGCCAGAGTATGGCCAACCGTAGGCGCCTGCTGTGGCTTTTCTAAAGGATATGTAAACTCCTTCTGTATATCTTTTCTTATCCCTACAATTACAATACGAGGCCTAAGTTGTGGAACGCCATAATCTGATGCATTCATCAATTTTATCTTCACATTGTAGCCCAATGCTTCAATTTGATGCAGAATAGACTGACGATAATCAGCAAATACAGAATCGAGAAACCCTCGTACATTTTCAATCATTACCGAACGAGGGTTGATTTCTTCAATAAGCCGGATTGCTTCGGGAAAAAGATCTCTTTCATCGGAGTCTCCTAATTGTTTACCTGCAACAGAAAACGGCGGGCATGGTACGCCGCCAGCGAGCAAATCAATTTGATTCCTATAGGGCAACCCTGAAAAGTCCTTAACGTCCTTACACACAACATCCCATTCCGGCCTATTTTGTTTAAGAATATTGCAGTACTTGCTCTCGTATTCCACAAGAGCAACATGTGTAAAGCCGGCCATAGCTAAACCCAGTGCTTGCCCCCCTGCGCCCGCACATATCTCAATACTCGTAAGCAAGTTTATCTTTCCTCCATCTAGTATATCGTTTTATCGCTTTTATCATCAAATGATATAACACATAGCAATATTTACAGTTCTTTATCTTTCGATTTCCGAGTCTTCATACTGCCTTTGCTCAGGGTATAATTTTCTGATATCAATTTGAGCATACAATCCTGAGTCATCATTCCTGAAGAGGTCTAAGTGTCTCTGAGCCTCATCAAAAGTATTATACACATATTCTTCATCGGGTTTCCCATCATTTCGAACAAAGCGAACTACAAATAACTGATTCATTTTTGCTCTCCTATTCAAACCGTTCAATTTATAGTGATATTATGCTTCTGTTTTTGATAGCATTATACAGACTGGACTGAGACACTTGAGAGGCGGTGCAGATTTCTTTAATAGTCAGATTATTACTATCATAAAGGGCAAGCGCTCGTCTTATTTGTGATGGAGGTAACGGAGGCCGTCCTCCTTTTCTCCCGCGGGCACGGGCGGCAGTGAGTCCTTCCTGGGTGCGCTGGACGATGACGTCGCGCTCGAATTGGCTCAGGGCCATAAGGACCGTTGTGAAGAGCATGCCGGTAGGCGTGCGCGTGTCGATCTGCTCCTTGATGCTGACGACCTTCACGCCCTGCTTCTCGAAATGATCGATGATCGTGAGGAGGTCTTTGGTGGAGCGGCCGAGGCGCGAGAGGCTCTCGATGACGAGGAGGTCGCCGTCGTGGAGGAACTGCTGGAGCTTTGTGAGCTCCGGGCGTTCCTTGGTTGTGCCGGAGATTTTCTCGACGAAGAGGCGGTCGGAGGGGACGCCATAGTCTTCAAGTGCGTCGAGTTGACGATCAATGTTCTGGGACTGTGTGGAGACGCGGACATAACCGAATATCATTGCAAATAACGCTCCCTTTTATGGGATTTGTTTTACAGAGAAGTATATAGATTCAGAATGTACTTTTTCGAGACGTTCGTCAAGGCAAATTCGTTATTGCAAAAACTTCTATCTGCTCGCGAATCACTTCTGGATTCTCCTTGTACGTCGGCGTGGGTGTAACTATCGTTGCCTCGGATGTCAATGGTTATGCCGTTTCGATCGTTCGGTTTAACTGCTTGATAGCCGACCTACAACAATAGGAGTACAAATACGCTCATAATACCTATTGTCTTTCTTACGTTCACTCCTTCTCAAACTCTCTCTCGATGACATTCAGATATTTGAATACGGTCGGATATGAGAGGTTACAAAGATCAGCAAGCTCTCGTTTGTTGATGTCCTTATTCTTGTATTTGGGATAATATCGGTAAAAAACCGGCGGGATGGAATCCGGTGATGTGACTGGACGACCGATCACCTTCCCTTTGGCAACCGCGTTCTGAAGACCACTCCTTACACGATCGCTGATCATATTCCTTTCGATCTCCGCAAATACACCCATCATCTTGAGCATCCCTTCCGTCATCGGGTCGAGAGTTTGGGAACAATCCACGACAAGCGTGCCGAACAGAAAACGAAGATGCTTACTTTTGGCGATCTCCAGGATCTCACAAAGCTGCTGTGTGCTTCGGGTGATACGACTCACTTCCGTCGCCAGAATCGTGTCCCCTTCCTGAACGATGTCTAAAAGCTTCTGTAGTTCCGGTCGATCCGTCTTTGCCCCACTTAAGTATTCAAAGTAGATCGTCTTGTCCGTGGCGCCACCGGCGCGTAACTCCCGTAGTTGCCGATCAATGTCCTGGCGTGACTCATTGGTGGAGCATCGTGCGTATCCGTAGATCAAGGTCATCCTCCTTCAAAAAAGCAGCCCATAATATAAAAGAAAGGGCTTTGCGTTTTTGTTTACATATTAAGCCCTTCTTTGTCCGTTTCTCGGGACAAAAAGATATGTTTTTCCGTGTGAAGGAAAAGAGATGTTTTTCTTACACACTTTTGCCGGTCTATTATTGGAGAAATCGACATTAAACACATAATTAGCTTTGCGCATAATCTATCCTAATACGTGCGAACCTTTCCTTAGTTATTGTTGTCAGCTGGTTGAATGCAGATATCGGAATTTGCGTATTATGGAGACAAGAAATAGAAATATACTTAGCATAAATACGCTCTCCATCAAAAATAGTACAAGCGGATATATTTTTATCCTATATAATATTTTCGCAATATTATATTTCTCTATTACCACTAAAGTAAAATGAAGTTCGCTTAAGTAAGGAATTTAGAAAAGTAATAAATAATGATATCGTATCATTCGTAAAAATTGATGTTACGAGAAATGAAATTCAGGCAAGAGTATCCTTTAACGTGTAGCATCGTAAAGTAACGATTTAAGTTGCAAGAAGAGAGACGACTATCGAACCTCATTTGCTAAAGCTATTTTTTATATGTATCAGCAAACACCTCCAGATTGTCATTTATAAAATTATTTCATTCATCAATACATCCACTAGCGAATAGGAAGCGTTCTGATTTGTTAGCTTATTTAGCATTTCTTCATCAACTGCTATATCATTGAAATTCTGAATTCTTTTAATAACCGGTATTATTTCTCGTATTTTCCTTGATGATTCTATAGATTCATTGATGTTTTGATCATTCAAAATGAAGTTGTAAAAATTATCAGAATAACACTTTGCACCCTTTGTTGGTTTAACGTAATCAGGCATACACGCAATAATTCCTGCTCTGCATTCACGTCCGTTTGAAAATGACGTAACCGGACTATTAGTCCTACACGTTGCCATTATGTATAACCAATACTCAAATGAGGGATCTGAAAAAACGGGTTTGATTGGTATTTTTTTAAAGTTCGCGAGATCAATTAATCTCTGTCTATGTTTACTTGCCTCCCTCGGATCATGCTCATCACGCAATCTATCAAAGTCCATAATATAAACAAAAATATCATTGTGGTGCTTTATATCATTCAGATTTATGCCAAATTTGTCCTTAACATGTTTTACAAAAGATATTTCAATGGTTGATATATTTGTATTATCGCACAATAAAACTACATTCTCAATAGATGATAATCGAATTGGAATTTTCTTCTTATTTATATAAACACAGAGTTGATCTAAGAATTGCTTTTCAGTAACTGCTCCCTCATAAATTACGAATATTTTGCGTTGTAAAACAAGATCTTTTTTTACAAAATTAAAGAGGTCATCATTATTAGCATTCTTCTTTCTCATCGTTAAGAATCCTTTCAATGTCTAATTCAGGATAACCACCAAATCGATTTTGTCTATACCAGCGCAACCAGTTATTGCGGATGTCAGACCGAAGCTCTGAAAAATCTGCAAGTGAATAAACCTCGCTATACTCATCAATCGTTTTATTAACAATTATAAAGTTTTTCTTAGCAAGGCACTTTTTCTCAAGAAGATATGTATTATGTGACGCCATTAATGTCTGCCCTTTTGATTTATTAAGAACAAATAAAGGAAACACAGAGTATATTTCTTCATGTAAGGATGTTTCAAATTCATCGAATAGCCAAACATGACCACTATATTTTTCGTCAAGTAACATAGCCATTATGTTAATGATTCTCATTGTCCCCGTGGATTCCATACTTTCATCAAGATAATATAAATTTTTATGTTGCAATTCCATTGTATAAAACGTTTGATAAGTTTTACTGTTTCTTAAATTTGCATCGCTTGAATTAACAAATGGCCCAAAATTAGGTACTTGAAATCTCTTTTTTACTATTTTTATGTTAGTGATTGGAATCCCAAGAGCATTGATCACTTTCACTATTTTGTTTATCAAATCATGATTGCCATACAACAATTCTGCACTACTATGGTCATTAAATTCAATATGAATGCATTTGCTAAAGAACTCATATACATTACTTATATGTTTTGCAAAAAGTTTATCTGATAAATCAAATTCGTTATTCAATTTCTCAATAATTGACATGTTTTTCCAAACATATGTCGATAACCTGCTTACCTCAGTCTCATTCAATTGTGGGAAATAATTATTAGCCGAATCAAATAAGCATAATTTTTCAGTACCTTTTTTTGTTCGTTTAATATGAGTAAGTTTTTGCGAAACAAATCCCTTTTTAGCATTTAAAACAATCAGAATTTCATACTTATTGTTATTGTGTTCAAATGATAATCCAAGAATAATATCGGAACGTTCCTCTTTAAACCGATATTCATAATTCTTTGCAAATGATGCTGGATCAATGACATTTCCGATAATAAGGTTCTTTATAAAGTTAATTAAAAAAAGTAAATTCGTTTTGCCTGATGCATTCTTCCCAAAGATTATTGATGTTGGCTCAAAATTCACTTGAATTAAATCATTGAAAGATAGAATGTTTTTTGCAACTAGTTTGTTAATCATATTTTTCACCTCGGAAATGGTGTTTGAATTAGGGATATTTTATCCTGTTTTCATACATTATGCAACTTGATTTTTACATCGGCTAGTTAATTGATTAAAACATAGAAATGAATGAAGATGGTTTTTTTATATGGCTTGGACTGCCATCTGCGAAAATTACTCAAGATTATTTCGCCAGTTCTCGCAATATTGAGAAATTCGAGCATCATGCATTCTTGCTAATTGGACATGACGATACCACCAGATGTAATTCCATAGAAAATGAATTTTGCGCATTGCGGAGATAAGAAATAGAAATATACTTAGCATAAATACGCCCTCCATCAAAATAGTACCAACGATTAAAATTTGCGTCTATATGATATATGCGTAATATGATATTTTTCTTTACCACTAAAGAAAAAGAAGTTCGCTTAAGTAAGGAAGATTAGTAAAGTAATAAATAACGATAGATTTATGAAAGCCTAAATCCTGCTTGACGAGAAACCAGAACCGGTCCATTCTGAATACATAAACCTTACCAAAAAACAAATTGCATAAAAGGCGTGATAAATGTAATGATCTTTGGTTGTGCCGGAAATCTTCTCGACGAAGAGGCGATCGGCAGGAACACCGTAGTCGCAGAGAGCGTCAAGCTGCCGATCGAGGTTCTGAGACTGTGTGGAAACGCGAGCATAACCAAACAACATAAAAAAACCTCCATAAATGCAAATAGATAAATGCAAAAGAATATGGAATCAGAATGAACTACCAAGGGAGGATCGTCAAGCTGAAAGAAGTGTTACAAAAAACTAAGGAACCGCTGATTAATCGTATTTTTTGATTTCGGTTGATCGAGAACAAACGTTTTTGTTCGAAATTTCAGGGAAAGACCGTTTCTTTGCTCCGTTTTAGTGTTCTTTAGCTTGTTTCCAGCGGGATA
>Ga0209467_1003429_pt1 | contig 10292 bp, 8 predicted proteins | sample Higcelwee11metaG_FD_187175 | JGI IMG/M metagenome (GOLD analysis project Ga0209467, IMG submission 187175) | Freshwater pond sediment microbial communities from the University of Edinburgh, under environmental carbon perturbations - High... | ecosystem: Environmental > Aquatic > Freshwater > Pond...
CTTTGCCTTGCTGGTACTGGGGAGATTTGTACAGGAAAATCCGTTGCAGTCGGAATCGGCAGGGACATCGGCACTGGTGCGCTCTACAGTCAGCAGTTTCCTTACCGAGCAGTTGAACCGCTTAGGATCCAGCTTTGTGCCGGGTGTGGAATTGAACTTCGATATCCAGTCGTACGAAGATTATCAGAGTGGCGATGCAGAAGGAAGAACGCAGGTGGAAGTCGGGCTCAAGAAAGAATTATTCGACGATCGCCTGACGGTGGAAATTGGCGGTTCGGTGGATGTGGAAGGTGAAAAAGCAAAACAAAATTCCGCCAGCGACATCACGGGCGATGTAACCGTAGAATATAAACTCACGAAAGACGGACGCTACCGTTTGAAAGGATTCAGGCACAATCAATATGAAGGGGTTATTGAAGGGCAGCTGGTAGAAACCGGTGTCGGGGTGATGTATGTGAGGGATTTTAATAAGTGGAAAGAGCTGGTGAGGAAGCCGGAATAGTTGAGAGTTGAGAGTTGAGAGTTGAGAGTGATGATATAAAATGAACATTTAAAACCTGTAATTATGAAAAGTATTGTTGGAGAGAAATCGTATGCATTTGCATTACGGATGGTAAAGGCATACAAATATTTAACAAAAGAGCAACATGAATTTATTTTATCGAAACAATTGTTGCGAAGTGGAACTGCTGTTGGCGCTTTGATAAAAGAGGCTGAACATGCTCAATCGAAGGCTGATTTTATTAACAAAACGAATATAGCTCTGAAAGAAGCTAACGAAACAGAATATTGGTTAATGCTTTTAAAAGACAGTAATTATTTAAATGATAAAACATATACTTCAATACATAACAATTGCGATGAACTCATCCGCTTATTAGCAAGTATTGTAAAAACATCAAAAAATAATGTTGAAAAAAAATAACTCTCAACTCTCAACTCTCAACTTTCAACTTTTGGTTCTCCTCCTCTTGGTTGGTTGCAGCGGAACAAGACATTTACCGAAAGGCGAAAAGTTGTATGTTGGTGCTGTGACGGTATTGGCTACCGATGAGAAAGTTGATGGCCGGCTGATTAAATCGGTGGTTAAAGAGGCTGTGCGACCGGAACCGAACAGCAGGGTGTTGGGCATGCGGCCTAAACTATGGCTATACCAGACGGCAGGAGAAAATCCGAAGGGGAAAGTCAAACAATGGCTGAAGAAAAAGGGTGAGGAACCCGTATTGCTGAGCGACGTAAAGCCGGCAGTGACGGCAGCAATTATAGATGCGAAATTATTCAATCTCGGTATTTTCAACAGTAAAACAACTTACGAGACGAAGGAGAAAGAACGTACCGCAAAAATCATTTACACTTCGCACATTCACGCACCTTACAAAATTAAAAGTTACAATATTGAAATTACTGACGACTCCATCAGCCGGCTCATACAGTCGCAAAGCACCAACTCCCTGATAAAGGTAGGCTACCCTTACCAACTGGCAAACATGCAAAACGAGAGGAACCGTATCGATGCTTTGTTGAAAGACAGCGGGTATTTCTATTTCAGTCCCGATTATCTGATTTTCGAAGCCGACACCTCAGTCACGGATCAGGGCATGACATTGCGACTGACCCTTAAAAAAGAAACTCCCGCCGACGCGCTCAGGGTTTACCGCATCCGTAAGGTATCTATCGATCAAAATTATTCGCTCGATGAAGGTAAAAACGACAATGATACAACGATGTACGGCAATGTTGTTTTTATGGGTAAAAAAGAAAAGATGAACATTCGTCCCGAAGTCATTCTGAGGGCAGTCTTCCTGAAACAAAACGAGAACTACGACCGTCAAAACCACAGCATAACGCTGAACCGTTTGATGTCGATGGGTAATTTCAAGTTTGTGCAGGTGAAGTTTGCCGACAGCGACAGTACGGGTTATCTGGATGTCACGATTCTCCTGACACCACTTCCCACCAACACTTTCCGCGCGGAAATGGATATCGTGACAAAATCGAACAACTATACCGGTCCGCGCATGAATATCAGTCTGTTGAACCGTAACACTTTCGGGGGTTCGGAACAATTGAACCTGAATATGGCAGGTTCGTTCGAAGCACAACTCAACGCCCTGAATCAGGGATTGTTCTCCTACTCTTTCAATCCACAGTTGGAACTAACAATTCCACGCTTGCAGGTACCCTTTAAGTTGAAATTGTCGAACAACACCTATATGCCACAAACTCGTTTCGCCCTTTCATATAACTTCATGAAAAGGGTGAACTATTTCGACATGAGTACCTTGCTTTTCAGTTACGGCTACAAGTGGAAAAAGAACGTGAGAGTAGCACATGAACTGACGCCCATCAACGTTAGCAACACGGCATTGAGCAATGAATCGGATGACTTCAGGGCGCTGCTGACTGCCAATCCTTACCTGAAAAAAAGCTATGATGAGCAGTTCGTGTTAGGCGCTAGTTATTCTTTCACCTACAATGAACAGCCGGTCCCGGGCAAAACTTTACAGTATTATTTACAACTGCATGCCGAATCGGCAGGGAGTGTTTTTTCGCTGATAAATATAATCGGTGGAAAAGATCCATCATCTGTTCATCCTTCCACCATATTAGGAATGGTCTATTCGCAGTTTGTAAAATTCAGTGCCGACGGAAGAGCGTACATCAACTTTAGCGACAAAGATAAGCTGGCATTGCGCTTCAATGCCGGTATCGGCAAAGCATTCGGCAACTCCTCTTCCCTGCCCTACAACAGGCAGTTTTTCAGCGGCGGACCGAACAGCATCCGGGCATTTGCCATCAACTCGGTAGGACCTGGTGATTATGAACAACAGGCTGCCGGCGGATTTTTGCAAACAGGGGGCGACATCAAACTGGAAATGAATGCCGAATACCGTTTTGATATCTACAGCTTTCTGAAAGGAGCTGTCTTTGTGGATGCGGGCAATGTATGGTTGCAGGCTTCCAATCCTGTCAGCTTGGGCAACCCGTTCCGGTTCAACAGTTTCATGAATGAAATTGCGGTAGGTTCGGGCATCGGACTGCGATTAGATGTTTCATTCTTTGTCCTGCGCTTCGATCTGGCTGCACCGCTGCGGAAACCATGGTTACCCGCAACCGACCGCTGGGTCATCAATGAAATAAATCCTTTCAATGCCGACTGGAGAAAAGAAAACCTGATGCTGAATATCGCGATTGGGTATCCGTTCTGATAAAAAATAACCGCAGACATTCACCTGCGGTTATCTTTCAAAATACTAAGAAGATTAATTTTTTACGATCTTAACAGTTTCTCCATCTACATCCACAAAATAAACGCCTTTGCTCATAGATGATATATTAATTTTCGTCTGACTCTCTTCTGTAGCGAAACTACCAACTATACGACCATTCATATCTGTGAGGCGGATATTTTTACCGATGGTTGTTCCAGCAACTATCAATAAATCATTTGCAGGATTCGGGTAGGTATGCAAGCTGATTGTATAGGCAGGAGTTTCGGTTCCCGATGCTACCGAATAATAATAAGTTGCCCGTTGTGATTCTGCCCAGGCGCTTCCATTCCAGTCCGAACGTATCTTGAAAGTTATGTTTCCCTGATCATTCCTTAAAAATTCAATTTTATCAAGGTATCTCCAGGTATTGTTTCCTTCATCCCAATCGGAAAACACCTGAAGTATCTGTTTGTTGTTGGCATCATAGGAGGTTTCTCTTTTCCATGTAAAATTGGCAATCCATGGATCAGCACTAGTATTCCGGCGCATCTGCACGAATGATATTTCTAATCCATATTCATTATACATATATTCTGTTTTTCTGACAAATTGCCAGTCACCGGTAGAATTATCCCAGTCACACACAAGACTGTATGTTTCACTCCACCAACCACCTTCATTCCAAAAATAATGATTTTCAGCTATTTTATTTCCATGCTCATCATATGCAAATGTTTCCTTTGACGTTCCCACCCATTTAGCATTCGTGTCATTCCATTGATAAAATGCAAATAAAATCCGGTTATTATATATATCATATGCCGATTCTTCTTTTGACACTTTGATCCAGTCTTGTGTACCGTTGTCCCAGTCATAATGAGTCTTGATGGTAATATTCTCATTAAAGGAATATTCATAGGCTTCTTTCGACTCTCCCTTCCACGAACTTGTACCTGCGTTCCAGCTATATTTTGTCAGCATGATACAATTGCCATTGGCATCGTAGTTCGAGCTGTTTTTCTCAATCCACCTATGCTCACTTTCACCCCAGGTATATGAAACTTCACTTAAGATCAGAGTTTCATCTTCATTATATATATATCCCATTTTCATACTGCCTATCCAGAGCTTGGCTTCATTATCCCAGTTGTAATCCACCTGCAGCAGATCACACCCTTCTTCATCGTAAAGTTGTTCGAATCTCGAGATCGGCACCCATGAACCTGTGACATCATCCCAGCTATAATTAACAATATATTTGTAGTAATTGGTGCTTCCCTGAAAAGTAGCTTCATTCTTATTTACATTTTTCCAGATTCCATTAACTGCATCCCATGTAAAATATGTACGTACCTCCGTTGAATTATTATATTCATCCTTACCATGCACATATTCATATTTATTGGTTCTCTGCCAACCGGAAGCGGTTGTATTCCATGTATAATTTGCAGAAAGGATCTGCTTACCGTCGGTATTATAACGATATTCGGTTTTCGACAAATTATTTCCGCTGGTATCTTTAGTCACGATACTGTCTAACAGCTCTTTCTCAACATTTTCCTGTCGGGAAGCATTATAAGATTGCAAAGTAATTTTTTTTGATACATGCGCTTTATTTTTCACGCTTTTACCTTGGTTGGTCAGAACAGAACTTTCATTTGAAAATTCAGTAAAATCATTTTCCGGAAGTGGTTCCGGAACAAATTTCTCAGCATTTACAGATATTACTGTAAAGCTCAACACTAAATAAAATAATACTTTTTTCATTAGAGTTTTTTTTAACAGTTAATTATAAGTTATTGTATGACTACATTCTGAGTGTAAAGATGAACTCAACTGATAGCTTGCAAATTTATATAATATATTTCAGAAGTCCATACATTTTATCAATATTTTGTTAATTTATGTTCTAAAATAAATAAAAACCCTATTAATTGATGACTCGTTGGGAGAATAATAGTTGATAGAAACCAGGACGTAAATATTTTACAGGATATGTGAAAATGAATTTGTACTTTTGACTGTCATTTTACAAAAAAACATTTTCCATTTATAACAACTTTATCTTCAAAACATGTTGAAAAGGCACTTTATTCTATTTTCACTTTGTATCCTACTGATGGCTACCGGCTGTTCTTCCGACGGCAAGAAAAAAAACAGCAAATTATTTTTCAAAGGTCAGCACGAAAAAGCTGAGGAAAAGGAAGTAACGGTAGTCGACACACTTGTCTTTCAACAAAAAATAAAAGCTTTGGCCAATGGTGACACTACCGGTTTGTGGCCTATAAAAAAACAACCCTATCCTTTTGAAGGAGCCATACTTCCTTATAAAAGAGTTATAGCTTATTATGGTAATCTTTATTCAAAAAAGATGGGAATTCTTGGAGAATATCCACCGGCAGAAGTATGGAGAAAGCTCAATGCCGAACTCGAAGCATGGAAGCTCGCCGACCCTGCCACACCTGTGCAACCGGCCATCCATTACATTGCCGTAGTAGCTCAGGGCAGTCCGTTGAAAGACGGAAAGTACCGCACCCGCATGCCGCGTGCTCAGATAGATTCGGCGCTCAGCATTGCCCGCATAGGAGATGCCATCGTATTTCTGGATATTCAGGTGGCGTTAAGTAAGGTACAGGATGAAGTGCCGTTGTTAGAAAAATATCTGCTCATGCCGCAGGTTCATCTGGGCATCGACCCTGAATTTTCGATGAAGGATGGCAGTAAACCCGGCACTAAAATCGGCTGGATGGATAACACTGACATAAATTATTGTGCCGACTATTTGGCAAAGTTGGTACGCGAACACAATCTTCCGCCCAAGATACTCATCGTTCACCGCTTTACACAGGGAATGATCAAAAATTACAGTCAAATTAAATTGCATCCCGAAGTACAAATCGTCATCAATATGGATGGATGGGGTGCTCCCGCATTGAAAAGAAACACCTACAAACAATATGTTTATCGCGAACCAGTTCAGTTCACCGGTTTTAAGCTTTTCTACAAAAATGATTTGAAACCGGCACCCAACATGATGATGACACCGACGGATCTGATGAAGCTGAAACCGCAGCCGATATACATTCAATATCAATAGGGGCATTTGAATATCAGACGATTATTTCTCCGTATCAATACAGACCGATCGTTCAATTACAGCTGATTTTCACTCCGAATCAATAAGAGGAACACATTCAATTACAGCTGATTTTACTCCGTAGGAGTAGTCTGTGCATAACCCCCAGATTTATCTGGGGGAAATTGAATCAGGTGAAAAAATAAAACTCCGTAGGAGTTTCCTAAAGATAAACTAAGATTGGGCAACCTCTACGAGGTTGTTTTTTGTCTGTTGCATTTCTACCCCCGGATAAATCCGGGGGTTATGCATAGAAAACTCTTACAGAGTTTTAATTTCGGCATCAAATGTAAGAACAATTTATTGTGTATCAACAATTCGCTTTTGAAACATCTATTCTAAAAACCTGCGTTTTATTTCAGGTGTAGGAACAATGCAGGTATCCCGTTTCCCAAAAATGTGATACCGCGTTTTGGCAACGAAGTCATAGATGAAATCTCTCATAGATTCAGGAAAAACAATGTAGACATACAATACTTCCCAAAGCCCGCCCAATGCTTTCAGCACAAGAAGTCCTGCAGTGGATTTAGTATAATATTTATCCCCACTTATAAGTATGAATGTATCAAGATCTGTTGCTGACAAACCAAACTTTTTGAGCAAAGCCTGTCCACTTTCCGATTGCAGGGCAGCAAATCTGAATTTTTCCTTTTTATCTCTTTTGATAATGAATTTCACAATGCCTGTGCACAAATTACAAACTCCGTCGAAAAGGAGGATATGCGGAGTATTATCAGCAGACGTTGTATTATCCATCAAAATATTTTTATTGGTATATGTACTCTGAGCATCCATTAATCTGCTATTTTTTGGCTGCAAGCCAAATATATAATTAGCCCGGGGCAACGCTCCGGGGCTAATGTTGATGAGCAGAATATGCGCCCTGTAAGGGCAATATTTTTATTTGCCCTTACAGGGCGCATCACGTTTTTCATTATTTATAAACCCAAGGCGTTGCCATTGGGCTATGATAGATTGCCACTTCGTGGCGTTAAGAAAGGATACCAAATATTTTTATTTAAAATTCTTATCAGATGATACGTTCATATCTCAAACTCTCAGCAAACCCCGAAACGCTCTGGCAGCATAGTAAGATTCCGCGCCGTTATGATACATAAAAACATGGTCGTAGCGACGATCACAAAAGATGGCACCCCCGTGTTTTCTGATCTCGGCAGGTGTTTTCACCCAGCTCGATGTTTTCAAATCGAAACTCCCAAGTTGCTGCAACTCCCTGTATTGTTCTTCGGATAAAAGTTCAACACCCATTTCAGCAGCCACATCAACAACGTTATTCACAGGTTTATATTCTTTTCTTGATTCCCACGCTTCACGGTCGTAGCAAAGACTCCGGCGACCTTTCGGACTTTCAGCCGAACAATCACAAAAGATGTATTCGCCCGTCTTTTCATCGTAACCGATAACATCCGGTTCACCGCCGGTGTCTTCCATTTCATTGAGTGACCACAGTTTATCAGTAGCAGCTTCCAGTTTTGCCTGTACATTTGCCCACTGGAGACCTTTGTGGCGGGACATATTTTTCTCGAAACGACTTCTTAGTGTGTTGATAAGTGCTACTTCTTGATCGAAGGATAATACTTTTACATCTCCCATTTTCGTAATATTTTATTTTGGTTTGAATTTAATATTATAAACTCTTACAAATACAATATTGTTCAAAAGAAGACAAATTTCGGTAACAATTTTTCTATTTCGTCAAGACTGTTGATAGCACCTGGCAATTTGATGAAACATATACTACAACAGAAATACTTCTCTTTGCAAGCCTCAAATCGATTTCGTACGTAGTTATTATTTTAATTACTTATAGCCCCAACATAGTAAAATAACCTGTTAAGCTTGGTGGTTTATCATAATTAAAATCTAAAACCTAAAGTCAATGTAAATAAATCAACTTTTGCTTCTCCGTCTAAATCTTCAGATTGTACTGATGACTTCATTACTCCATCAAGATCATGTTTTCCCAATGCCAAATAATCAATGGAAATATATGTTTTTTTATTAATCATGATCCCTCCACCAATTTTATAACCGATACTGTTAGCTAATTCCATTTCCTGTGATACGATTTCATCGTTTGCCTCTATTTCCATATTTGTTATCTTTAAAAAATTCAGAGCCAATCCGGCATTCGCAAATACTCCTATATTATCGTCTGCAATATAACTATAGTTCAGTCCGGCAGTAAGAGGCACATTAATATAGTTGTAGTATTTAATATTAGCATTGTATGTGCCCGTACTCTCAATATATTCTTCCATATCATCTTTGACATCTTCATTTAATCCATTAAAATTAAAATCAATTCCACCAAATATTCCTAATCCATTTTTTGATAAAGGATATACATATTGTAATCCAACGTTTATACCAGTTGCAGCCCCACCAGCAGCATCATCGTCAAAATCATCAGAAGCAAAGTCATATACAGGAAATGACGGTCCAAAATGAATAGAAGTCCTACCTCGTGAATAGACATTATTTGATAATAAAATTGATAATAAAACGAATACAAAAAATTTCAAGTTTTTCATTTTCATATAATTTATAAGTTAATAAGTAATAGGATGAATATAATTTCGTATTTTGATTCTTATTGAATATACTGTTGTTTTTTCGTTCTATTGCCCGCCACCAATTTCTTTAATTATCGTCTCAATTTGCATATTGTTCTGATCTATTTGTTCCTTGTATCGGTAGGTATTTTCCGAAATCATTTTATAGAGTAACTCGAAACTTTTAATTCGCAATTCACAGTATTCGGTGAGAAGGCGGTTACGGTCTATTATTTCATCCGGCAGATCCAGTTCATCAAGACTATCAATTAACTTCATGTTTTCATTCCAGAAATAAATTCCCCTCTCTTTAATTTCATAGAGTATTTTGTCTTTCGGCGTATTTTCAGGCATTTTATATACTTCTAATGCCATTGCTTCTAATGTGGTAAATTCTTTCATTTTTGCATCATAGGCTCCAAAGTCATTCGGTATGCTTTTGTACACAAACAATGAAGACACAGCGATAAGAATAGTCACGAAACCTATTGTTGTGAATTTTAATTTATTCTCCTGAGGTTTTTTCAGGCTTGGTAAAAATGCGTAGCCAATAATAATCCCGCCAAGCAAACCCCCAATGTGAGCCGCATTGTCAATACCACCCTTAAGTCCAAACAACAAATTGTAGCCAACGAAAACCGCTATACTGGTAAGTAAGGCTTTACGTGCAGTTTTTTCGATGAGATTGGTAGTTAACATGGCAAGAAAAACCCCGTACATTCCAAAAATCGCACCCGAAGCACCAGCACTAACGGTCAGGCCATGCCACCACAGACTTGCAACACTCGCGGTAATTCCTGTCAATAAATAGGCTGAGAGAAACCGGATTTTACCCAAAAGCGGTTCCAATAAAACGCCAATATACAAAAAGGCGTACATGTTCATCAGAAGATGAAAAATGCCAATATGTAAAAAGCAGTTGGTGATCAATCGCCACCATTCACCCTGCAAAGTCAATGGTCGGAAATTCGCGCCCCAACTCAATAAACTTTGAGTGTCGGGCAACAGGATATTTACGCCGCTTATTGCCATCAATATGAAGATTATAATATTAATATCCAACAAAAGCGGCGTTATCAAAAACTCTTTTTTGGGAACAAAGACAGAGATAATATCCTTGATATTTTCAGTAGTTGTTGCAGGAGGTAATTTTAAAATATCCTCTTCCTGCGAAACAAGCGTTTTCTGTAATTCCAGATATTTTACATCAAGTTCCTCATTTGTCAAACCTGCTTTTAGTTCTTCAAAAGCCTGAATGAACTCCCGACCTGGGTTTCAAGATTAAAATCTCCCATTTTGTAACCAACAAGGTTTATTTCACCCAAAAACCTGTAAGTGAATTTTTGCCCCAACTCTTTCGACAGTATT
>Ga0209467_1003430_pt1 | contig 10291 bp, 9 predicted proteins | sample Higcelwee11metaG_FD_187175 | JGI IMG/M metagenome (GOLD analysis project Ga0209467, IMG submission 187175) | Freshwater pond sediment microbial communities from the University of Edinburgh, under environmental carbon perturbations - High... | ecosystem: Environmental > Aquatic > Freshwater > Pond...
TGAAGACGAAGCTGTACGCAACGTCGACAAAGCGGTTTGCAACAAGGACTGTGCAGTCTTAACCGACGCCGTCGTTGACCAACCGCTCGCTGCCGTGACGATGCCAAGACCGGCAGACGTCACGTTAACGGCAGAGATCGTCAACGATGTCGTGTTTGTCGAGTTGAAGAACACATCCAACGTTGTGGTTGTGCTGTTCAGCAGGTTCGTGCCGTTGAAGGTCGAGTCAGAGACCAAACCATCAAGCTGTGTACGAAGAGCGTTATACTGCTCAGCGTAACCAGTTAGCGTCGCCGTATCGGAAGTCTGCAACGCGGAGTTCACAAGACCTTGCATCTGCGTGATGACTTCTTCGGTTGAGTCGATTGCGTCCGTCGCCGATGTAACCGTTTGAATAGCGGTAGACATGCTATCCTTCAGGTTTGAAAGGTCGTTTGCACTGTTCAAGAACCCTGCCGACGCGAAGTACGCCGAAGCGTCATCGAGCGAAGAGTTGACTTTTTTGCCCGTGGACAGACGAGTCTGCGTTTGCTCCAAGAGATCTGCTGTACTTTGGAGGGCTTGCAGGTTCGACCGTGCGGAGGACGATAGAGAGATGTCACCGATAGACATGATAGAACTCCTTTCAAGGATTACCGCGGACTCCTTCCGCGAGGGTTGATGCTGTGAAGATGAGCTTCAATCGTGAAGATCGACTTAACAGCACCAAACTACATGCGAGAAGCGTGCCAAATGAATACGTTAGCAGGCGGTCAAGGCGTTAGGCCCTTTTGGTAAGTCATTGGTTAATGTACGGGGCTAAAGAAGGGCTATAGCTAGGCAATTATTGCCTACTTTGTGGCAATGCGGGAAAAAATGACTAGGCAAAAATAACCTAGTCGCAGGCGACATGAAGTAATTTTTCGTTCTGCGGGCCCCAATCCCAAGCCTTGATGCGCGCCGCGACCTCAAGCGCTTGAGCCCGAGCTTGCGCACGCGATGTGTAAAGGCCCTCAAGCGCGGCGACGATTTCATCTGGATCGGTTTCGCCCCAATCGTCAACGCTGAGCGAAGAAGCCGGAACGCGCACGGCGCGTTGTGATGTCAATGCGCCGCAACCGAGCAAATCGACCAGATCCTTTTGCCCAGTGTTGTTGGACACAAAGGTTGGCACGCCGCACGCCATGGCTTCCATGGCGACGAGGTTTGTGCCGCCCTCGCAGCGATTGGGAAAAATCGCGGCATCGCATTCGCGCAAGACGGAAGGCATCAGCATGTTGGGTGTGTAGCTGATGTTCACAAAACTACCCGCAGGCAGGCCCATGGCTAAAAGCCATGGATTAAATTGAAAGCCATCTGGATCATGCAGCTCGGGAAGCGTTTGGCAATAGCCTGCCATTTGAAACGGCTCGAGCGGCAGCGGCATAAAATTTTGCCAACAGGTTACGAGAAGCGCTTCGGGATGCCGTGCATGAAAGCGTTTAAACGCTTCGATGACGATGTCCTGTCCTTTGCGAAACTCAAATTTACCTCCAGAAAAAATGATGAAACGATCGCCCCACAAGCCCGTGCGCGGGCCGGGCATAAACAAGCTCGTGTCGATCCCTTGCAGGCAGAGATGGACGGGCCCGACATCAAGGCTTTTCAAAAAACGTTCGTTCCAACGCGAGATCGCGATCAGCACGTCGTAATTTTTAGCATAGTCGCGCGCCCTGGCGCTAAAGGCGCAATGTTCAATCGCCGCACAGCCAACATTGCGCGAACCTGTCACACGATCTTGTCCTGAAAACCCTGCACATTCATTGCCCACAGCGTATAAAACGGGATGATCGAACGTAAAGCGTTCGTTTGGGTTTTCGCGCAAAAGTTTTGAGATCTTATGGCCCAACGCTAAAACAGGCTCAATCCGAATTTGCGTGAGCGTCGGCATAAGCGTGGGGCCGGGCTCAAACGTGGGAATAAATTTTTCACCGCCGCGCCGGAAAAATTGCAACGTGAGTTGAAGTCCGTAGATTCCATATCCCGAGATGGTTGAAAGCGACCAAGTCAGTGCGAGCGGTTTCGGGGGCATGTCGTTTTTCCTAACGTAAAGTTAATGACGGCGCGCGTGAGGCGGGAAAACGCATTAAAGAGCAGCCCCGCAAAAAAAGAAAGCCCAAGGAAAACAGGGACCCCACATGAAGAAAGGATGAATGTCGTGGATCACAGCAGGTTTAGCTTGTCAAGAGAAAAAAAATCAGGTATAATGAAAAAGATGGATAAGGATGTATGCGTTTTCGAACAAGGGTCTTTACGATATCGGATTAGTTGATAGAGTGTAATAAAGGCAGTTTATGCGCGCGGGTGGTCCGGGCGTAGGCATGAGGCGAGAAAGCCATGGTCGAGACTTTTAGCATCGGTGGAGAGACTTCAGGCGCAGACGCTTTGTACGCGGCGAAAGCCGTCGCACAAACGGCATCAAGCGCAACGGCGACGCAAGTCCAGACTGACGCCGCCCGTCCGCTTTCGCCGTCGATCTATCTTGATTCGACGACGGGCGTTTTGGTCACGGAATATTACTCGACTGATGGGCAGCTGGAGAACCAGATTCCGTCTGAAGCTGTGATGGCTTATCTGCGGACTGGCTTGGCTGCGTCAGGCGAACCGCAAACCGACGCTGCTGCGCAGCCGGATGCGACCGCGATTGCGGCTCAACCGTCTGTGGTGGCCCAAGTGCAGGCTGCCGCATCGGGAGCTGAGGCGTCTGCGCCCAGCACGATGGGTATGAATGCCTAGAAAAAACGGAAAAGAAGTCTAACGCTTCAAACCCCGTCCGCTTTGGACGGGGTTTTTGTTTGCGCTAGACAAAGGTGGCTTAACGTTTTTATGCTAGGGCAGAACAGATCGTTTCCGAGAGACAGAAAAAAAGAAACGGGACCCCCGCTTTCGCGAGGGTGACGCTTAAGAGGGGGGCGTAATAACAAACCCCGTCATTCCCGCGAAAGCGGGAATCTCGTTTGGTTTTGAAAATGGTCCAGAATGACGACAAGGCTTCTCTTGGCTTAAACAAAAAGGATCCGCCCGTGCCCGATTTTATGACGCTTGACGATCTGGCCTTTGATGGCAAAACGGTGCTCTTGCGTGCGGATTTAAATGTGCCGATGAAGGATGGTGCCGTGAGCGACACCACGCGCTTAGTGCGGTTGATCCCGACGTTGAATGATCTCACGTCTTTTGGGGCTAAAATCGTCATTCTCTCTCATTTTGGGCGCCCCAAGGGCAAGCGTGACGAAGCGTACAGCTTGCGGCCTATTGCGGCGGCTTTAGCAAAAGTCATTGGGCGGCCTGTGGCTTTTGCCTCCGATTGTATTGGCCCCGTCGCGCAAGAGGCGATTGCGGCGATGACCGTGGGCGATATCCTTGTTTTAGAAAACACGCGCTTTTATCCCGGCGAAGAAGCCAACGACCCAGCGTTTGCACAGGAGCTGGCAGACCTAGGCCAAGTCTTTGTTAATGACGCCTTTTCGGCGGCGCACCGGGCCCATGCCTCCACGGCGGCTCTGGCTCATCTTTTGCCTGCGGCAGCGGGGCGGCTTATGGAAGAGGAGCTCAGTGCCCTTTCGCGTGCGCTTGAGCATCCGCTTAAGCCACTTGCAGCGGTTGTCGGCGGGGCTAAGATTTCGACCAAACTAGATTTGCTCAATAACCTGACGGCTTCGGTCGATTATTTGATTTTGGGCGGCGGTATGGCCAATACCTTCTTGGCGGCGCAGGGTTTTTCTGTCGGCAAATCGCTTCATGAGCCGGAGATGCTAGAGACGGCGCGCACGATTATGGCCGAAGCGCAAGCCAAGGGATGCGAGATTGTGTTGCCGCAAGATGTTGTTCTCGCGCCAGAGCTGAAGGCCGATGCGCCGCTTAGTCTGGCCCTTGCCACACAGGTGCCCGCCTCGCAAATGATTTTGGATCTCGGCCCACTCAGCACAGAAGAAGTGAAAGGCAAGATCTTTGCTTGCCAAACGGTGATTTGGAATGGGCCTTTGGGCGTTTTTGAAATCCCGCCCTTTGATAAGGCCACCAACGCGATCGCGGTGTATGTGGCCGAACAAACCAAAAAAGGCAAACTGCTTTCTGTCGCTGGCGGCGGCGATACCGTAGCGGCGCTAGCTCATGCGGGCGTTTTGACCGCTTTTTCCTATGTTTCTACGGCAGGCGGCGCGTTTTTGGAATGGATGGAAGGCAAAGCTCTTCCGGGTGTTGAAGCCTTGCGCCACAAAGAAGACTAACGCGGCTTTATTCGGCTACGGGAATCTCATCGCGTGAGATTTCGTGGATCTGGCCATGTTCGAAGAAGAAAAAGCGATTGCAATAGGCTTTGACGAGATCGCTGCTGTGCGAGGCAAAAACGAAGATGCCGACCGAGCGGATCAATTCTTCCATACGCTTTTTGGCATTGACCTGAAACTCGGCGTCGCCTGTGCCGAACACTTCATCGACAAGTAAAATATCGGGCCGCGTTGACGTGGCGACCGCAAACATAAGCCGTGTGGCCATGCCCGAAGAATAGGTGCGCACGGGCAGTTCAAGGAAGGAGCCCAGTTGCGTGAACACCTCAATTTCTTTGATGTGCTCGGGGATCACGCTTTTTTTCAGCCCCAGCAGCATGAGCATGCGCGTGATATTTTCATACCCCGACAGCTCAACATCCATTCCCATGCCAAGATCGAGCACGGTCGCGATGCGGCCTTCGCGCGCGATGGTGCCAGAAACGGGCGTGTAAACGCCAGCCATCGTGCGCAGCATCGTGCTTTTGCCTGCGCCATTATGGCCGATCAGACCGACGGCATCGCCTTCTTTGATTTCAAAACTCACATCGCGCAACGCGGTGACGATCTGAATATGTCCGGCCTCGCTCTCAATCCGGCCACCGGTGCTGATGCGCACCAGCTGGTTGCGCAAGGACATGGCGCGGCTGTTATAGATCGGATACTGAACGGTGACGTTTTCAAAGCGGAGAAGAGCTGTCATCTTACACCCACAGCGCGATGCGGTTGCGCTTTTTGTTGAAAAGCACAAGCGTGATACTGCCGCCGACAACCAGCATCGCCAAGCATCCGCACACGGCCATAAGCGGTGGCGCTTCGCCCAAAAGGGGTTGCCGGACAATTTCGATCATATGAGCGAGCGGATTAAGCCAAATGAACAAAGCCGTATAGGGCAGGGCCGTTGGCCGATAAAGCACGGGCGTAAAAAACATCAGCAAGGGCATGACTGAGCTGATGAGATAATCCAAATCTCTAAACCGCGCGCCCAAGATGCCGAGGAACAGCACCATCCAAAACAAATTGAGCGACACGAGCACCAAACTGGGCAAAACCCACAGGCAATTCCAGTTCAAGGGCGAGCCCAAACACAAAACGACAAGGAAAAAGAGCGGAATATTATGCGCCAGATTAATGGCCTGTTTCAAAACAAGCTGCGCGGGATGCATGGACAGCGGCAAATTGAGATTGCGGATCAGGCCCGCTTGTTTGACAAAGACGCTGGACGCTTCCGTCAAGCTGGACGACAAAAACTGCCAAAACACGAGCCCGACCGTGAGCATGGGGATATAGGTGCGGCGTTCGAGCTTGAAAAGTTCGCTCCACACAAAGCCCAACCCAACAACGCCAATGGCGGTGCTCAGCGTAATCCAAAAGGGGCCGAGCACGCTGCGTTTATAGCGCGCGCGCACGTCGCTCCAAGCCAGAAAAAGCACAAGGCCTGGATTTTTGAACATTTGAAGAATATCTGCGGTACCGGGCGACATAAGGGCAAGATCCGATTTTCACAAAAACACGCTCTGGTTAGAGCAGGCCGCGCTTTTGAAGTCAATCCACGATGCGCAAAAAGAGGCTTGGCTTAGGCTTTAAGGGCTATCCCGCTGACGGTGTCCAAAAGGGTTTTGGCTGTGGCAAGCATGGCGTTATCCCATGTGCCGACGGCGGTTTCATCAGCGCCATCTGAGATATATTTCAAACAGCAAAACGGAACATTCTGCCCCGCGCAGACTTTGGCCAGAGCATAGGCCTCCATATCCACGACATTCCAGCCATGCATGACGCCATCGGTGACAAAGCTGTCGCCGCTCCCGCATACGCCTTGCGGATAAGGCTCGCAGCGCAGCCCGGCGGAAAATACGGGCGAGGTATCTTCATTCGGCGTGGCATAGCGGCAATGGCCAAAGACCGAGACATCCATATCGCGTTGAATGAACTGCGTGCAATTGACGATGGTGCCACGCTTAAACAGGTTCGATCCCGCGCTTCCTACATTGAGGACCAGCTCGGGATAGGTTCCGTGCGCCTCTTTCCACGCCGCCAGCCCCAGCATAAGCTGATAGGCGGCATTGACCTTGCCGATCCCGGTATAGATCGTATGAAATCCCTCAAAAAGCCCTTGGGCTTCGCCCTCAAGCGCAAAAACAATCAACGTCGAATCGCGAGGAGCAGTCAAAGAAGCCATAGCGGAACAATCCTTTGTGGTAAGAGGGCCGAAAAGGAGCCTAGCAAAAGAGATTTAACAAAAAGCGTAAGCCCGGGCATGCAGGGGGATGAGGGCAAGCTTGTCCTGATGAGGCATAAAAGGGTGGTTTATGCCTCATGATTATGCTATATTGTGAGGCATAAAAAGGGAGTTTATAGCTCATGATCTGGAACTGGCAGCAAGCGGAATGGCCTAATTTTTCGTATGAGAGCAAAGCGTTAGAGGCTTTTGAAGCCTCGTTTCTACGCGAATCCGGCCTGTTGCTCGGCTCCTATCGGCATATTTGTGAAGCCGATCAGCAAACCCTCATGATTGAGTCTATGAGCAACGAGGCCATGAAGACGGCGGAGATTGAAGGAGAATATCTCAATCGCGATAGCTTGCGCTCATCAATGCGTCGCCATTTTGGCTTTGCTGCCGAAACCCGGAAAATTCCTCCTGCTGAGCGTGGCATGGCGGCGATGAGCACGGATTTATACCGGACATTTGCCGCCCCGCTCACGCACAAAAGTTTGTGGGATTGGCATGAACACCTTATGAGCGGTCGCGATGATATCGAAGTGAAGGGGCATTACCGGACGCATGAAGAGCCGATGCAAATTGTCTCTGGCCCGTTTTCGAAACGCAAAGTCCATTTTGAAGCGCCCCCGTCTCAAAGCGTGCATCGTGAGATGAGTGCGTTTCTGAAATGGTTTAATCTAACGGGCCCCAAAGGAAAGGCACCGCTGCCTGCGTTGGCGCGTGCGGGAATCGCGCACATGTATTTTGTGAGCATCCACCCTTTTGAAGATGGCAACGGGCGCATCGCACGGGCGCTAGCCGAAAAAGCGTTGTCGCAAAATCTAGGACAACCGACGCTGATCGCGCTCTCACAAACCATTCAAAGCCATAAAAAGCGCTATTATGATCAATTGGAATTGAACAATAAAGATGGCGAGATCACAGACTGGCTGTCTTATTTTGCGCAAACAATTTTGGCCGCGCAGAAGACAACGCAACAGGCCATTGACTTTTTGATTGAGAAGACAAAATTTTATGACCGTTTCAAAGGACAATTCAACGAGCGACAAGCAAAAGTCATTGCTCGCCTGTTTGAAGAAGGCCCCGCCGGATTCAAGGGCGGACTCAGCGCCGAAAATTATATCAAAATCACAGGCACCTCCCGCGCCACAGCCACCCGCGACCTGCAAGCCCTCGTCGAAAAAGGCGCTCTCGTGCAGAAGGGCGAGCGGAAGGGGACACGGTATGAGGTGAGGGTGGGAATTTTTGGAATCTAGCTATTAGCTAGTCTGGTTACAATTTTTAGCTGCTTTGATTGCCGCTTTAAGTACTTCTTTAGAGGCACAAATAGCTGCAAAATCGTTCCATGAAATTTTTACGCCATGAGCCTTTGTTGTTTTCCCTTCACACCAAATCAATCCGGTCATGCTTGCGTAGCAGTCACCAATTTGTGCTTTTCCGTCTGGACTGCGCACTTCAAGCTCAATATCATTTTTTTGACTGGCATATTTGTAACACGCCCCCTACGAATACATTCCCGCCGAGAAATTGTGCCGCTTGCGGCGCGAGGTGCCGCGCCAAGGGCGCATAGGCACCGTCCTCAGCACACACCGTAGCTTGCGAAGGTGTGGCAATGAACCCAAATCAGCTAAATGGTTGAAAGACGTTCAGAATTAGTATTTCGATATGATGAGCAGCGGTGTTTTGCCCGATTTTTAACGAGTTAGGGTGCCCACAGCCATTTCGACGATCAAGGCAATCCTTCAATTCTTTTTTGGTGTTTTTTCCGATTACAGATATTGCCGCTATTCGCTCTAAGAAATCAGCTTCTTTCATTTTTCCAAGGTCATCTACTGTCAAGGCGGTTACCCATTTGGGATAAACTCTTTTCGCTTCAGCATTAAACTCTGATAGTTTTTTATCAACTACGTATTCATACAGGATATCTACAGCCGCAATCCACGACATCACAATTGCCGACCTATACAGCTCGGCTTCGCAGCATTTAATAGCTTCCTCCATAAAGGAACGCTTGTGTTTGTCCTTTACGTTGGCGAGTTCAAAGCGAAGATCAATAGCGGACTGAATAACTTTTGATTTCTTGTCAGGCGTAATACCAATTCCCGTAAGATGATCCTTGCCTAACTCGGTAATTTCCCAACCCTGAGGCGTTCTAATTGCTTTCCCCTTGCTTCTACTTAGCAGTGTCGAGATGTTCGTCGATTTGGGGATGCGAAGGCCTGCCTGTTTTGCTTGCTCTCGAACTTCTGAAAGTTTTAATGGCTTGCTAGTCGCGGCAAGAATAAGAAGGAGCTTATCTGTCAACGTCACTTTCTGATGGAGCCATTTTTTTAAATCATAGTGATCAGGCAAGGGCCTCCTCCATGGCCTTCTTCTTAGCCGCAGAAAGGGCATAATCGCTGCCACCAATAGAATTTAGACTTTTGTTCTTCACCAGACTATTCAAGATTTTTGTCAGGTTTCCATTCATGTTTGCTTTGTAGAACGAAGTGGCGCCCTTCATCTCGCTAAGAATTTCTTGTCGTGAAAATTTTGCCTTTCCTTCACCAACAGCTAAATAAGTCGCGGCGGCAATTACAAGATCGCTTCCACTTTTAACATCTAAGTTTGCAGCAACTGAACTTGTAGAAGCTAACTTCCCGTCGGGTTGATGGGTGTGTGTTTTCTTTTGTCTAGGGTTTTCTTGCGCGTCAGGGATTGTTTCTTTGTGTTTTTCAGCGAATGTCGCTAAATGTTCCATAAGGCCAATTAGCCCCTTTTCTAAAAAACTTTCCTTGCCTTCATATTCAACATCTAATGAGCCCAGCTTAATGCGAATTTTTGCAATTCCGTCGGTCATCCTGCTTTCCCCCTTATAAAAGATTTGCCCTCAGCAAAGGAAGGATAACAGCAAGAAGCAATATTTAAAATGAATACTATTTGTGAGTTGTTTTGTGGGTCGCCTAACAGAGGCTTTTGGCAACCATTTGATATATAAATTATATTCCAAATCTAATGTCTTCTCCTACGGGATTGTAAAAACAGGCTGGTGGCCTGTTTTTATCCTACGGCTTTGCCTTCGGACTGCGCGCGGCTGCGCCGTGCTCGCGCCAAACAGTCCACCGGACTGTTTGGTCGAACCCGGACGGGCTCTTCAACGCTGGAGGAGATGCCAATAAAAAAGCCCCCATGCGGGGGCTCTTTTATTGGCGTCTCCTACGGGATTCGAACCCGTGTTACCGCCGTGAAAGGGCGGTGTCCTAGGCCTCTAGACGAAGGAGACAGCTTACGTCCGCTTGTGATGGTCGTGATCACAAGTGAGGGGGGAGAGTTAAACGACCGCGCCGACGAAATCAATCAGAAATCGCGCTCTGAGGGCGAAAATTGTCGTTTGGGGGGGTAAGTCCCCCGCTTTTCTTCCTTTTATTGTTCTTCGTAAAGGCCTTTTTAACCACTTTTTTTACCTTCTGCCCTTATGAAGGATCAAGGAGAGGAGCTCCGCTGGTCTTCGACCCCTTTAGGTGAAGGGGGCTTTAAGGGACCTGTCAAAAGCAGGATTGGCTATGGCGGACGAAGAACGACAAAAAGAAAATTGGGGCGAAGGCCTGTCGCTTGAAGGGCGGGTCAACGTTTATCCCAACAAAGCGCTGCCGGATTTGGCAAGCGCGGGCGGCGTCGCGTTTGCGGCACGCTATCGCCATGACGTCTCGCAAGAGATGATGGCCATCATTTGCAGTCGCGGACAAATTGCGCGCGCCGAAGCCGTGAACTCAATGCGCGCCATCGATTGTGCGAGTGTTTTGCGGCT
>Ga0209467_1003431_pt1 | contig 10286 bp, 2 predicted proteins | sample Higcelwee11metaG_FD_187175 | JGI IMG/M metagenome (GOLD analysis project Ga0209467, IMG submission 187175) | Freshwater pond sediment microbial communities from the University of Edinburgh, under environmental carbon perturbations - High... | ecosystem: Environmental > Aquatic > Freshwater > Pond...
AACGACCATAAGCCCGGATGTGTCAGTGCGCTGGGGGCACGAGTTTTTGGACGACAGCCAGAACGTGAAGGCCCGGTTCAACGGTTCGCCCACGTCGTCGTTTACGGCCAAGACCGGCGAGCCGGTGCGCGACAGCATGCTGGTGGACGCCGGGGTCAGCGTCGGGGTGTCGGATGCGGCCAAGCTCTATCTACGCTATTCCGGTCAGCTTTTCGGGCAGGGGACCCAGTCCCAGGCCGGGGCCGTGGGGGTGCGCTACGAGTTTTGAGGCAGCGGAAAAATAATATCGCACCCACGAAGCGCGACAGCACCTCGTAAAGAGACCGCTCGCCGATCTTGCCGGATCGGCGGCTGGTCCTGTGTCGGGGACAAGCGGATGCGGGCGGCTGGCGGAACGTCGGGCGGGCCTATCCGGCGTCCGCGCCGTGGCGACAGGATTTTTACGTTGCGCCAAAAATATGCGTAGTATAGGATTTCCATATTCTTATGATTGGATGACCCGAAGCATGTTTCCGAAATGCCCTGGCGCGCGGCTCGGCCCGAACGGGCAAGGCCCCGTGTGAACCGCCGCGATCTTTCGCGGATGAGGGAGTCTGTCGTGCCCGCACTCGTCTCGCCCCATGCCGTGGCCGTCCGCCTTCGCCGTATCCTCTTTCCCCTTTTTGCCGTAATCCCGGGCCGTCTGGCGGTCCTGGCCCTGGCCGTCCTGCTTGTGTGGTCCGCACCGTCCCCGGCCCAGACGTATGACGTCGACAACACCAACGACACCGGCGCCGGTTCCCTGCGCCAGGCGGTCACGGATCTCAACGCCTCGGGCGCGGCGGGCGACATTCGTTTCGTTTCCGGATCTTCCGGGACGATCGACCTCACGTCCGGGGGGCTGACGCTTACCCAACATGCCTCCCTGCTCAATAACTCCGGCGGGGGCGTGGCCGCGTTCCGGATTGGGGGGTCGAACGTCACCGCCCTGACCGCCACCTCCCTGGGGACGATCGGCGGCTCAAGCGGGCTGAGGATAGGGGCCACCGCGTCGACCGGATCTGATGCCTACGGGATAACATCTAATTCCGGCACGCTCAGCATCGGCTCCATCGCAGCCACCGGCTCCATCATGGTCACGGCCGATCAGAGCCACGCCGGTGGTCTGCGTGGAGCAGACGGTGTGACCATTGTGGGGGAAATGGCCGGACACATCACGGCCACGGCCCTGCACGGCTTTGAGGCCTTCGGGATTTTTGCCGAAAACGGCGCGCTCAGCATCGGCGCCATCGCAAGTACCGGGAGCATCACGGCCACGGCCGGGACGAGCACCGCCATTGGCCTGTACGGATCAAGCGGTGTGGCCATCACCGGGGAAATGGCCGGGGATATCGCGGCCATGGCCACGAGCGACTTTGGCGCCTACGGGATATATGCCTACAGCGCGATCAGCATCGGCTCCATCGCAAGTACCGGGAGCATTACGGCCACGGCCGGGACGGACAGCGCCTATGGCCTGCGCGCCGTCGGCAGTGTGACCATCGCCGGGGAAATGGCCGGGGATATCGCGGCCACGGCCACGAGCGGCATAGGCGCCTACGGGATATATTCGGATGGCGGCGGCGCGATCAACATCGGCGCCATCGCGTCAACCGGCAGCTTCACGGCCACGAGCAGGATAGCCGACGCCTATGGCCTGTCCGGCTCCGGCGGCGTGACCATCGCCGGGGTAATGGCCGGGGACATCACGGCCACAGTCACGCACGGACATTACGCCTACGGGATATATTCGGGCGGCGCGATCAGCATCGGCTCCATCGCGTCGACCGGCTCCATCACAGCCACGGCCGGGACGGATAACGCCTATGGCCTGCGCGCCTCCGGCGACGTCACCATCACCGGAGACATGGCCGGGAGCATCACGGCCACGGCCACGAGCGGCTCATCCGCCTATGGGATATATTCCTCGGGCGGCGCGCTCAGTATCGGCGCCATCGCGTCGACCGGCAGCATTACGGCCACGGCCGGGACGGATAACGCCTATGGCCTGCGCGCCTCCGGCGACGTCACCATCACCGGAGACATGGCCGGAACCATCGCGGCTACGGCCACGAGCGGCTCATCCGCCTACGGGATATATTCTTCGGGCGGCGCGCTCAGCATCGGCTCCATCGCGTCGACCGGCAGCATTACGGCCACGGCCGGGACGGATAACGCCTATGGCCTGCGCGCCTCCGGCGACGTGACCATCGCCGGGGAAATGGCCGGGGACATCACGGCATCGTCCGGAGGGCAATACGCCTACGGGATATATTCGTCGAGCGGCGCGCTCAGCATCGGCTCCATCGCGAGCACCGGCTCCGTCATGGCCACGGCCGGGGCAAACAGCGCCTATGGCCTGTACGGATCAACCGGTGTGACCATCGCCGGGGAAATGGCCGGGGATATCTCGGCCACGGCCGGGACGGGCATGGCCTACGGCATCTACTCCAACAACAACGTCACCATCACCGGGGAAATTGCCGGGGACATCACGGCCACAGCCACGAGCGCCTTGGGCGCCTACGGGATATATTCGTCGAGCGGCGCGCTCAGCATCGGCGCCATCGCCTCGACCGGCGCCATCACGGCCACGGCCGGTACGAGTTACGCCTATGGCCTGTACGGATCAACCGGTGTGACCATCACCGGGGAAATGGCCGGGACCATCACGGCCACGGCCACGAGCGGCTCAGCCGCTTGCGGGATATTATCAGCGAGCGGCGCGCTCAGCATCGGCTCCATCGCAAGTACCGGGAGCATTACGGCCACGGCCGGGACGAACTATGCCTACGCCCTGTACGCTTCCAACGACATCACCATTTCCGGTCAGATGGCCGGGCTCATATCCGGAACACTCGGAACCGGAACGTATGCCTATGGGATCTATTCGGAAAATGGCGGCATCAACATCGGCTCCATCGCCGAGTCCGGCCGCATCCAGGCCACAGCCGGGACCGGCGACACCACCGCTGTGCGGGCGTATGGCGATGTCGCCATTACCGGGGAACTGGCCGGAACCGTCGTGTCCCAGGCCCAAAGCGATGAGAACGCCTACGGCATCCATTCCACCACAGGGGGCGTCACCATCGGCTCCATCGCCCAAACCGGCAACATCACCGCCATTGCCGCCACGGACAACGCCTATGCCATACGGGCCGCCGACAACGTGGCCATAACCGGCCACATGGCCGGGAGCATCACGGCCACGGCCACCGGCGGCGACAACGCCTACGGCATCTCGTCCGACGCCTGGGACGTGACCATCGGCAGCATTGGCGGCACGGTGTCCGATTGGGCTTCGGTGACCGCCACGGCCGGAGGCGGCAACGCCGTGGGCATCGGCGCGGAACTGGGCTCGGTGACCATCGGCGCCATCGGCCGATACGCCCAGATATCGGCCACCGCCGACGGCATGACGGCCATCGGCATCCAGGCCGGCGACACGTTGACCATCACCAATGATCTGTCCGGAATCGTGCTGGCCTCGGCCGGGACCGTGGCCGTCGGACTCACAGCCGGGACCGTGAACATCGGCTCCGTCTCCCAGACGGGATGGATACTGGCCCATTCCGCAGGCGACGAGGCCTACGGCATCCTGGCCGCCTGCGACGTGTCCATCGCCGGGGGCATGGCCGGGATCATCAGCGCCGTGGCCGACGGAAGCGCCGCCGTGGGCATTATGGCCTTTGAGGAACTCAACGGCGGCGACCCGGACACGGCGCTGGCCATCTCCGGCACGGTCTCGGCCCAGGCGGCCGGACTGGCCGTGGGCGTGGCCTCGGGCGAGGCCATGAACCTGTATGTGACCGGCACGCTCTCCGGCGTGGACACCTCCGGCGGCGGCCTGGGCTACGCCATCCGGGCCGGGATCCCCGACGGCTCCGGCGGCTGGGTCACGGGCAGCGCCGACAACACCGTGACGCTGGGGACCGGGGCGCATCTTGTGGGCAAGGTGGACCTGGGCACGGGGGAGAACACCCTGGGGCTCGTGGGCACGGGCGTTTTGGACAACCTGTTTCTCGGCGTGGATCATCTGACGGCGGGCGACGGGACCACGGTCGCGTCCTGGAACTTGTCGCTTGCGGCGGCCAACGCCTCCACCTTCGGCGACCTGGACATAAACGCCCTGGCCACGCTTCGCATCAACGAGAACGTGACCATCACCGGCGATACGGTCAACGACGGAATCTTCATCACCGACCTGGGCGCGGACAAAACCTACGCCGGGGTGATCTCGGGCGCGGGCGCGCTGGTGAAAGACGGCGCGTCCACGCTGACGCTCTCCGGCGACAGCACGTACACCGGCGCCACCTGGGTCATGGAGGGCCTCCTGGACGTGACCGGCGCCCTGGCCTCCCCGGACTACCAGATCGACGCCGGGGCCGGGATACGCTTCGCCAGCAATACGGCCCTCACCGGCGACGCCGTGGTCAACGGCACGTGGACCGCGCCGCTTCTGACCGTGGCCGGGACCGGCACGCTTATGGGCAACGGCGTCATCAACGGCGACGTGGAGAGCCACGGCGTCATCGCCCCGGGGCTTTCGGCAGGCACGCTGACCATAAACGGCGACCTGCTTCTGGGCTCGGGGAGCCTGTTGTCGCTTGAAATCACGCCCACGGCCAGCGACCTGTTGCATGTCACCGGGGCCACCACCATCTCCGGCGGCTCGCTGCATGTGGCCATCGCCAACGGTTTCTACACCAACGGCCAGCAGTTCACCCTGCTTTCCTCCGACGGCGGCCTAAGCGGCGGCTACCAGTCCATCACCATCGACAACCACAGTCCCTTCCTGCTTTTTTCCGTGACCAACACCGCCACGGAAACGGTCGGCGCCCTGAGCAACGGAGGCGGCGGCGGCGGCGTCAGCGTGGTCCGGCTGCCGTATTCCATCGCGGCCACCACCCGCAATTCCTACGGGGCCAGCCGGGGCCTGACCGGGGCCACGTATGTGGCCACCCCGGCCATGCAGGCGATTCTCGGGCAGATCGACTTCATGACCCTGGCCGAGGCGGAGCAGGGCATGCTCCAGATGTCGCCGGAACCCTACAGCGCGTTTGTCGAGACCTCGTTTTCAGCCATGCGGCTTTTTTCCGACACCATCCGGGAACGGGCCTACGCCTCGCGAAACGGCGGCGATTCCGTGCTGGCGGCGGTTCCAGGCGGCGACCTGTCGCGCATGACGGAGCTTGCCTCGCGCGACATCGCAAGCGACGCCGCCTCCGGCCTAACGTCCAAGACCGGCAGGGCCGGTGGCCTGGGCCTTTTCGTCAAGCCCGTGGGCCAATACCAAAGCTATGAGGGCGCCAAAAACCGCACCGGGTTTGCCTCCTGGCAGTACGGCGTGGTGGCCGGGGGCGATGTGGCCGTAAACGACAGCCTGCTCACCGGTTTCCAGGTCGGCTACGTGCATTCGGACCTGGGATTTACCGACGCCGGGAAGTCGCAAGGCCGCTCGGACACCTTTTTGGGCGGCCTGTACGCCTCGGCCAACGCAGGCGGGTTCTACGCCGACGGGCTTGTGCAGGCGGGCGCGGCCTGGAACCGGCTGACGCGCAAGATCGCCTTCGGGGGCATCGCCACGCAACCGCAGGGGACCTATACCTCGCTTCTTTTCGGGGCCTCGCTGTCCACGGGCTACGACTGGACGGTGGGGAAGTTCAAGGTCGGGCCGGTGGCCACCCTGGACTACGGCTATGTGGACGCGCCGGGGTTCGCCGAGACGGGCGACGCCGAGCTTGGGCTGACGGTGCGGGGGTTCTCGGGCAATTCGCTGCAAAGCGGCCTGGGCGCCAAGGTCTCGGGCACGTTCACGCTGGGGGAGAAAACGACCATAAGCCCCGACGTGTCGGTGCGCTGGGGGCATGAGTTTTTGGACGACAGCCAGAACGTGAAGGCCCGGTTCAATGGTTCGCCCACGTCGTCGTTTACGGCCAAGACCGGCGAGCCGGTGCGCGACAGCATGCTGGTGGACGCCGGGGTGAGCGTCGGGGTGTCGGATTCGACAAAGCTCTATCTGCGCTATTCCGGTCAGCTTCTGGGCCAGGGGACCCAGTCCCAGGCCGGGGCCGTGGGGGTCAGGTACGAGTTTTGAGGCGCAAGACCTGGGTAACGGCCTAGGCACGGGAACGATTTTGGGATATGGGCAACAGAAAGAGAGCCTCAGGAGTCATGTCGTGCCCGAAAACAGTTGTCTGATATGTAGGCTGCCTCGTCTGTCCGTCATGTTCCGGAAAATTCTGTCACTACGCTATGCAGCCGCCCTGGGGGCGGTTTTTTTGTGCCTTGCGCCCGGCGTGGCCCTGGCCCAGGCTACCTATCAGGTCACCACCACCGCGCCCACGGGCGTCGGTTCGCTGGCCCAGGCCGTGGCCGACCTCAACGCCTCGGGCCAGCCCGGGCTGGTCAGCTTCGCGTCCGGCGCGGCCGGGACCATCAACCTGACCGGCGGCCTGACCCTGACCCAGACGGCGTCCTTTTTGAACGCCTCGGGCGGCGACGTGGATGTGTCGGTGACCGGGGCAGGCGCCGTCGCCGTCCTGACCGCTACGTCCATCGGCCAGATAAACGGCGGCGAGAGCGGCGTTTTGACCATCCTGGCCCATACCACGGGCGACAACGCCGCAGGCATCCTATCCGCCGGGGCCTTGTCCATCGGCAGCTTTGGGTACTACGGCGAGATTCACGTCCAATCCGACCAGTCCGGCGCGTTCGGCGTCACCGCCTTCACGGACCTGGATATCGGCGCCGTAGACGGCGTCGTCACGGCCTCGGCCGTGGATGACGACGCCTACGGACTGCACGCCAACGGCTCGATCAATATCGATTCCTCCACCCTGGCCTTCATCGCCGCCACGGCGGGCGGCTCCTGCGCCGCAGGCATCTCCGCCGACGGCGCGGCGTCCATCGGGAGCCTCACCGGGACCGCCATCACCGCCCTCGCCGGGGGAACCGACGCCAGCGGCATCTCGGCCGTCGGCGACATCTCCCTCGGGAGCATGACGGAATCGGTGATTCTCGCCCAGGCCATGCTCGGCAACGCCTACGGCATCGTATCCCAGGGCGACGTGACCATTGGAGCCGTAACCGACAGCGCGATATTCGCCATGACCCCGGGCGACGCGGCCTACGGCATCTCGGCCGTCGGCGACGTGACCATCGGCCAGATGGGCGGCGAGGTCATCGCCCTCGCCAACGGCGACGACGCCGTGGGCATCCTCGGCAACGGCGCAGTGACCATCGGGACGCTCACCGAAATCGGCCTTGTCGGGGCCTCGGCCGATACCGGGGCCATCGCTGTGGACGCCATGAACGGCGCCATCACCGTCACCTCCCTGCAGGGGCGCGTGATCGCCACCGGGATCTCAGGCGAGACCGTGGGCCTGCGCACGGCTGCCGGATACGACGTGGTCATCGGAAACATGACGGACACCGGCCTCATAGACGCGATCAGCATCACCGGCGACGCCTTCGCCATCCAGTCCGGCGGCGACGTGGTCCTGGGAGGCCTAAACGGGATCATAAGCGCCATGTCCCAGGGGAGCACGGCGGTGGGCATCCAGGCCCAGGGCGGCATTCACGGCGCAGGCGGCGGCAGCGCGGCCATCGGCGGCACGGTGATGGCCGAGGCCGAGGGCATCGCCGTGGCCGTGGCTGCGGCCGGCGCCATGAACCTGTACGTGACCGGAACCCTTTCCGGCGTGGACACCTCGGGCGGCGGCCAGGGCTACGCCATCCGGGCCGGGGTCTCGGACGGGGCAGGGGGCTGGATCGCGGGAAGCGCCGACAACGTGGTGACGCTTGGAACCGGCGCGGCGCTTCAGGGTACGGTGGACCTGGGGACCGGCGACAACACCCTGGGTCTTGTGGGAACCGGCAGCGCGGACAACCTTTTTCTCGGCGTGGATCATCTGACGGCGGGCGACGGGACCACGGCCACATCCTGGAACCTCTCCCTGTCTCCGGCCAACGCCTCGACGTTCGCCGACCTCGCCGTCCATTCCCTGGCCACGCTTCGCATCAACGAGAACGTGACCATCACCGGCGATACGCAAAACGACGGCTCGCTCATCATCGATCTGGCCGGGGATAAAACCTACGCCGGGGTGATCTCCGGGACGGGCGCGCTGGTGAAAGACGGCGCCGCCACCCTGACCCTTTCCGGCGACCATACCTACTCCGGGTCCACGATCGTCGCGGCGGGCCTTTTGAACGTCACCGGGTCCCTGGCCTCCCAGGCGTATCAGATCTACGCCGGGGCCGGGCTGACCATGGCCAGCGCCTTCACCCTGACCGGCGACGCGGTGGTGAACGGAACCTGGACCACGCCGCTTCTGACCGTGGCCTCCGGCGGGTTGCTCATGGGGTCCGGAACCATAAACGGCGACGTGGTCAACGGCGGCGTCCTGTCGCCGGGCAACTCCCCGGGCGTCCTGTCCATAAACGGCAATCTGAGCCTGCTCTCCGGCGGCACGTTGCGCATGGACCTAACCCCCGCCGGTTCGGATCAACTGCTGGTCTCGGGCCAGACCACCCTGGGCGGGACCCTGAATCTCGCCCTGGCCCAGGGTTTTTACCGCCAGGGACAACGCTACTCCCTGATCTCCTCGGCCGGAGGTCTGACGGGCGGCTTTGGAGACGTCGTGGCCACGGGCAGCCCGTTTCTTTTTTTCAGTGTGGATGCCACCGCAACGGACGTCACGGCCACCCTGGGCCGCCTGCCCTATACCATTGCCGCCACGAACGGCAACGCCGCTGCGGCGGCCCGGGGCCTGACCGGGGCCACGTCCCTGGCCACCCCGGCCATGCAGGCGATTCTCGGGCAGATCGACTTCATGACCCAGGCCGAGGCGGCGCAGGGCATGCTCCAGATGTCGCCGGAACCCTACAGCGCCATGGTCGAGACCTCGTTTTCGGCCATGCGGCTTTTTTCCGACACCATCCGGGAACGGGCCTACGCCTCCCGCAGCTGCGGCGGTTCCGTGCTGGCGGCGGTTCCAGGCGGCGACCTGTCGCGCATGACCGAGCTTGCCTCGCGCGACATCGCAAGCGACGCCGCATCCGGCATTGCGGCCAAGTCCGGCAGGGCCGGGGGCCTGGGCCTTTTCGTCAAGCCCGTGGGCCAATACCAAAGCTATGAGGGCGCCAAAAACCGCACCGGGTTCGCCTCCTGGCAGTACGGCGTGGTGGCCGGGGGAGATATGGCCGTAAACGACAACCTGCTCACCGGTTTCCAGGTCGGCTACGTGCATTCGGACCTGGGATTTACCGACGCCGGTAAGTCGCAAGGCCGCTCGGACACCTTTTTGGGCGGCCTGTACGCCTCGGCCGAGGCGGGCGGCTTCTACGCCGACGGGCTTGTGCAGGCAGGCGCGGCCTGGAACCGGCTGACGCGCAAGATCGCCTTCGGGGGCATCGCCAGCCAACCGCAGGGGACCTATACCTCGCTTCTTTTCGGGGCCTCGTTGTCCACGGGCTACGACTGGACGGTGGGGAAGTTCAAGGTCGGGCCGGTGGCCACCCTTGACTACGGCTACGTGGACGCCCCGGGGTTCGCCGAGACGGGCGACGCCGAGCTTGGGCTGACGGTGCGGGGGTTTTCCGGCAATTCGCTGCAAAGCGGCCTGGGCGCCAAGGTCTCGGGGACGTTCACGGCGGGGACATCCACGACCATAAGCCCGGACGTGTCGGTGCGCTGGGGGCATGAGTTTTTGGACGACAGCCAGAACGTCAAGGCCCGGTTCAACGGGTCGCCCACGTCGTCGTTTACGGCCAAGACCGGCGAGCCGGTGCGCGACAGCATGCTGGTGGACGCCGGGGTCAGCGTCGGGGTGTCGGATTCGACCAAGCTCTATCTGCGCTATTCCGGCCAGATCCTGGGGCAGGGCTCCCAGACCCAGGCCGGGGCCGTGGGCGTGCGGTACGAATTTTGAGGCGGCGGGGAAAAAATATCGCATCCACGAAGCGCGATGGCGCCTCGTCAAGAGACCGCCCGCCGATCTTTCCCAATCGGCGGGCGGTCCTGTGTCGGGGGCAAGCGGATGCGGACGGCTGGCGCAACATCGGGCGGGCCTATCCGCCGATTGCGCCATGGCGACAGGATTTTCATGTTGCGCAAGGAATGTGCATTGTATAGAATTTCTATATTTTTGTGATTGGATGACCCGAAGCATGTTTCCGAAACGCCCTGGCGCGCGGCCCGGCCCGAACGGGCAAGGCCCCGTGCGAACCCCGCGATTCCACCCATTATGAGGGAGTCCGTCGTG
>Ga0209467_1003434_pt1 | contig 10275 bp, 6 predicted proteins | sample Higcelwee11metaG_FD_187175 | JGI IMG/M metagenome (GOLD analysis project Ga0209467, IMG submission 187175) | Freshwater pond sediment microbial communities from the University of Edinburgh, under environmental carbon perturbations - High... | ecosystem: Environmental > Aquatic > Freshwater > Pond...
TTGAGTACGGAATCAGGATTGCGCTTCATGACAGGAGTTCCTCCTCAAGCTTCAGTGCGGGCCACAGCCTGATGAACGCGGCCCAGGCCAGCCGCTCCAGCAGGTTCTTGCGGTAGGCTGATGAGCCGCGCACGTCGCTCATAGGGCTACCGGCCGCGCTGGCCAGCGCGCCAACCTGCCTGGCCAGCGCGGCCGATGGCTTCTGGCCACGCATCGCGGCCTCGACGTCGCGCAGCCGTAGCGGAGTAGCCGCCACGCCGCCCGCCGAGTACCGGGCATCGGCTATCGTACCGTCCGCGGCCATCATCACCGCGCAGGCGCAGTTGACCGTGGCTATGTCCAGCCGCTGCCGCTTGCTGGCCTTCTCGAAGTCAAAGGCGCTCCAGCCACCTGTGAACTCGATGCTCTGAATAGTCTCCGCGGGCTTCATGTCGATCTTCTTGTAGCCGGTAAAGAACTGATCGAGCCTGACGCGCCGCTGGCCATCGAGGCCGGACAGCACGAGCTCCGCATCGAGTGCTATCAGCATCGCGGTCATGTCCGCTATTGGCGAAGCGTTGGCTATGTTGCCTGCCAGCGTCGCGCGGTTGCGTATCGGCGGCGAGGCGATATCGCGCTCGAAGCGCTCGATGCCTGGCACGGCCCGCCTGACGACGGCCGAACCGAAGAAGTCGGTGGCGTTGACTCCTGCGCCCATCACGATCGTGGCGTGCCCGTCGCGCTTCTCCTCGATGATGGTCCTGGCAGCCGGGCCCCTGTCGCTGAATGTCGGCGACAGGGCGGCATCGGGGTCGGGGTTGCGCACGAAATAGTCGGTACCACCGCCCAGCACCAGGTTGCCGGCGGCGGCCGCTGGGGCGGCTGCGGCGATCGGGGGCATCGACATCAGGGCGGCTAGTCTTGCTGGAATCACATGCCGGTCGGCCAACATTGCCAGCCTCGGACCCAGCTCCGCAGGCAGATCGTGGTACTCGTTGGCCAGTCTGGCCGCTGCCTTGCGTATCGACCCGTACCCGGTGCAGCGGCACAGGTTGCCCTCGACGGCAACCATCGCCTCTACGGGGTCGATCCTGGAGCCCGATACCAGGTAGCCGGTCAGCGCCAGTATGAAGCCAGGTGAGCAGAAGCCGCACTGGCTGGCGCCCTCGTCGAGCATCGCGTCCATCACCGGTGTCAGGCCTGCGGATGCAAGCCCTTCGACCGTGATGACGTGCCGGCCGTCGAGTTCACCCATCGCCAGGGTGCATGAGGTGACCGACCGCCATTCGACCGAACCGTCAGGCGCCCGGCCGCCCATCAGCACGAGGCAGGCACCGCAGTCACCTTCGCGGCAGCCCTCTTTTGTTCCCTTGAGGCCAGCTTCGTTGCGTATCCAGTCGAGGGCCAGGGCCTCTTCCCGGACCGCTATGTCGTAGTCGGTTTCGTTCAGTCTGAATCTGATGGTGCGTGTCATGGACTATCCTTGTCTGCGGCCGTGGGGATAGGCAAACGCGGAGCGCGGGAGGCGTACCGTGGTGCTTCGTGCCGCGTGCTATGCTGTATGGAAAAAGCGTAACGTGAATCGCTCGTGGTTGCAATGAGGCATGATTGAACTGTCTTGTAGGGGGTGGAGTACCGGGGGCGCCGCCGGATTCGGCCAGAGCGGATCAAGATCCTTTGAACAATGGTACCATCTTGAACAAATCCACATCGACGAGTCCCTTGTCGGTAATCTTCAGTGCAGGAATTACCGGCAGGGCCATGAATGAGAGCGTCATCAGGGGCGAGTCGCCCGGAATGCCTTCACGGGCGAAGAAATCCTCAAACGTTGACAGCCGTTCTATGACCGTGGCCGCTGGCTCGTCACTCATCAGGCCGGCGACGGGCAGGGCAAGCTCGGCGAGCACCTCGTCACCATCGGTGACCACGTATCCGCCCTTCATCGCATTGAGCCTTCGCGCGGCCTTGAATATCGACGCGTCGTCGACACCGGCGATGATCATGTTGTGTGAGTCGTGGCTGACCGTTGAACCGATGGCGCCGCGCTTCAGCTTGAGTCCCCGGATAAAGCCCTTGCCAATGGAGCCTGAGCCCGTATGGCGCTCTATGACGAATATCTTGATGATATCCCGCTCGAGGTCCGAGACACACAGCCCGTCGACGACTTGCGGACGAGCGAACGATGCCGACGTGATGATCGATCCTGGTGTCGACTCGATGACGCGGGCAAGTCCGCCCTCGTCGGGGATGCGGAAGTCTTTTTCCTCGAGCCACTTGATGTTGACCGAGTCACGGAGCGGCGGCGCGACGATGGAGCCTCCGAGTGCATCGTATCCGGCCGTGCGGACGCCGTTCTCCGCTATGGCGACGCCGGCCTTGAATACGATTTCCGCATTGAAGTGGAGCGGGTCGGAGAACACGACAAGGTCGGCCTTGTAGCCTGGAGCTATCGCTCCTGAGCGCCTGAGGCCGTAGTACAGGGCCGGATTGTGGCTGGCCATACGCAACACATCCATGAACGGCACACCGCCTGCGATGAGTGATCGTACTGCGGCGTCTATATGTCCTTCGGCGGCGATATCATTGGGATGACGGTCATCGGTACAGAGCATCATGCGGCGGATCGTCTCATGGTTCATCGCCGGAATCAGGTGCTCGAGATCCCGCGCACTTGAGCCCATCCGTGCCATGATCCACATGCCCTTGCCGAGTTTGCCCAGGGCTTCTTCCGGCGTCGTGGCTTCGTGGTCGCTGCGTATGCCCGAGAGCGCATACGCCGAGAGGTCGCGGCCAGCGAGCCCTGGTGCGTGGCCATCGATAGCCTTGCCCGCTTCCCAGAACAGGGAAATCTTGTCCATGACGCGCGGATCTGCGGCCAGCACGCCGGGGTAGTTCATCACCTCGCCCAGTCCAAGCACACGTTCTTCGCGGGCGAAGCGGGCCAGATCCGATGCGAACAACGCCGCGCCTGCGGTGTCGAAACCGGTCGCCGGAACGCATGATGGCACCATCATGTACACGTCGAGCGGTATGCCATCAGACGCCCGCAACATCCAGTTGATGCCGTCGTGACCCAGAACATTGGCTATCTCGTGCGGGTCGGCAATGATGGCGGTGGTGCCACGAGGGCTGACCATCCGGGAGAACTCGACCGGTGTCAGCAGGCTTGATTCGATATGCACATGCGCATCGATGAGCCCAGGGCAGATGTACCGACCGGACAGGCTCCTGGTCGACCTGGCTTCGAGCCCGTCGTTGATGCCAACAATGTAACCGCGGTATATCGACACGGTCGCCGCATCGAGTATGGTGCCTCGGAAGAAGTCCACGACCCGGCAGTCGATGAGATTGAGATCCGCGGGTGTGCGTCCCCGGGCAACGTCGATATAGTCGGTTTTAAGCATCGCTATTCACATCAAACCCGAGATTTCAGGTAGCAGATATTGTTACCGCCTTTTTCAAACTTGTCAAACCCATTCGTGTCAAAAGGAATGACAACAGGATCGAGCGCCAAATATTGAAGGAAAAGAAATTTGTTGCCAAAAATGACATCACGGCGTAGTCTCTTGGCGATTGTACGTCTTTCGGTTTTTCTGGAAACCATATCCGGGAGGCGGAACAAAATCACACAAGGAGGCTGAAAGGTGGAACAGCTTTTCAAACTGAAGGCTCATGGTACCACGGTACGGACCGAGATCATGGCCGGCATAACGACGTTCATGACCATGGCGTATATCCTGGCGGTCAACCCGGGAATCCTGAGCGCGACCGGCATGCCCGCCGGCGGCATCTTCACGGCAACGGCACTCTCATCGCTGATCGCAACCGTGATGATGGCCCTGACTGCCAACCTGCCGATAGCGCTGGCACCTGGCATGGGCCTCAACGCGTTCTTCGCGTTCACCGTCGTGCTGGGCATGGGCTATCCCTGGCAGCTCGCGCTGACGGCGGTATTCGTTGAAGGCATCATCTTCATCCTGATGTCGCTGTTCAACATCCGCGAGGCGATCGTCAAGTCCATACCGAAGAACATAAAGAACGCCGTATCGGTCGGTATCGGCCTGTTCATCGCGTTCATAGGTCTGCAGAATGCCGGCATCATAGCCAACAATGACGCGACGCTCGTCGGCCTTGGTCACATTACCAAGGGACCCGCGCTCGTCGCCCTGATCGGCCTCGTGCTGACCGGAGTGCTGCTCGCGTTCAGGGTCAAGGGCGCGCTGCTCATTGGCATCATCGCCACCACCATCGTCGGCATCCCCTTTGGCGTTACCACGGTACCCAAGGGCTGGAATCCGGTCAGCATGCCCGCCGCACCGCTCTGGTTCCAGTTCCAGTTTGACAAGGTGTTTACACTCGACTTTGTTGTCGTGATGTTTACGTTCCTGTTTGTCGACATTTTTGACACGATAGGCACCCTGGTCGGCGTTACGACCCAGGCCGGCATCATAGGCAAGGATGGCGAGATTCCAAAGGTCAAACAGGCGTTGCTGTCCGACGCGGTCGGCACGGTCGTCGGAGCCTGCCTTGGCACCTCCACCGTCACGTCGTATGTCGAGAGCGCCTCGGGCGTAGCCGAGGGCGGCCGCACCGGCCTGACATCGCTGACCACCGGACTCCTGTTCGGCGTAGCCCTGTTCCTGTCACCGCTGTTCCTGCTTGTTCCGAGCGCCGCAACGGCTCCGGCCCTGATACTGGTCGGACTGTTCATGCTGAGCCCGGTCAAGGAACTCGACCTGACCGACTTTACCGAGGCGATTCCTGCGTTCCTCACTATCGTCATGATGCCGCTGGCATACAGCATCGCCGAGGGCCTGGTCTTTGGTATCCTGTCCTACATATTCCTGAAGGCCATCACCGGCAAGTTCAAGGACATCACGGTGACCACCTGGATCGTAGGCTTCTTCTTCATACTGAAGCATGTCCTGTAAGGTGCTGATAGCGTAAATTCAATAAGGGTAGCCAGGGCACCGTGTGGCGTCCTGGCTACCCTGTTGGTAGCGGATATTGATGAAGGGCTTATTCCTGGATCTTATGTTTGACATCCTGGTAGGAACCCATCATGATCGATGCCGGCTCGAGCCCAGGCACGTTCTCGCATACTATCTTGACAATAACGGTCATCGGCACCGCCAGCACAAGGCCACCGAAGCCCCAGAGCCATCCCCACGCCGATAGCGATACGATTATGACGAATGGCGACAGGCCCAGGTTCTGGCCCTGCACGCGCGGTTCGATGATGTTGCCCAATATCATATTGACCAGGAGCATTGTCGCGGCTACCCCGATGATCGGGCCCGGCTGCGGCCAGAACTGCACCATCGCAAAGATGGTGGCCAGGACACCGCTGAGTATCGACCCTATGCTCGGGATGAAGTTCAGTATGAAGGCAATGACGCCCCAGATTATCGGGAAATCGAGACCGATGATGGCCAGAATTCCGCCGACCAGCAATCCTGTTGCCAGGCTTATGAAGAACTTGACGCTCAGGTAGCGCGCGACCTGCTTGATCACGTCGGCGGTGATGCGCTGTATTCTGGTGGACATGATGCCGTGGAATGCCAGCTCGATGCGGTCCCTGAAGTGACCAATTTCCAGCAGCAGGAACACGACGAACAGGATGACCATCACCGTATTTGTAAGGAATCCCAGGAAAGATTCCGATGTCGACAGCATCAGTGACTGCACACGGGTACGGACTCCGAGCTGGCCCCAGAGGTTCTGGAACAGGCTGCGGTGCTCGTCGTATGGCAGGTTGAATGCCTTGGCTGCCAGCAGGTAGAGCTCGGTGAATCTTGTCTCGTACTTGGGATACAGGGTCAGTATCGTCTTGATGCTCTGGAACAGTATGAATCCGACGATGTATACACCCACCGTTACCAAGACCACGACGATCACCGCACCCATGACCCGGGGTATCTTTATCTTCTCCAGCAGTATAACGACCGGCTCAAGCACGAATGTCAGCAGTACGGAGATGACAAATGGCAGAAGCACCGCCGATGTCAGCTTCATCACCGCACCGGCAAGCACGAGCGCTACGAAGCCGAACAGGAACAGGTTGATGCGCGCAAGGCTTGCGCTGCGATACCGATCGTCTGCCATGCAGATACCCCGCTAACTTGAACGCTGGACGATTTGCTTGGAGACATACGCCTCACTGCAACCCGCCAGAACTTGAACCTTGCCCAGCCAGCCTTTGGCTTCCGCCTCGGACAGGTAGGGACCAATGCGCACGCGGTACCAGGTGGTACCATCAATATCCTTGAGCGTTATCAATGTTGACAGCCCCTTGGCCGCCAGCTCCCGCTGCAGGTCATCGGCACGCGACCTGCTCGTAAACGCTGCAGCCTGTATCCAGTATTCGCTGACCGTCCTGGGCGCCGTCGGTTTGGCCACCGTTGGCACCGACGTTTTGGCGACAGGCTTCGTTGTCTTAACGGTTGCGGTCGGGGCCGGCACCGACGACGCTGCCGGAGTATACGGCTTCTGGGTCGGCTGCGTAAGTCCTGTGGTGGGCACCGGTGTGGCAGAACCATCAGTGGTACCTGACAGGGTGGAGGCTACGGGTTTGTCACCATAGACTATGATGATGTCAGAGCCTGTCGCAGGAGCTGGAGTCGGAGTTGGCACCGGCTCGACGGCCCTGACATAGGCTTCCGGTGATGGACTGCGAGGAGGCGCGACCGCCGCTACCGAGGCAGGTGCTCCGGCGGATGAGCCGCGCGGGTAGGCCAGCGCCAGCGCTATGCCCATGGCAACGACGAGTACGATTACGACGGACAGTACCGTCCACAGAACTTTCCTGGTTTCTACCGGCATAACCCCTCCCCACAGACAGCGCTCGAAGGCACTCTGCTTCAAGTATCGGTAGAAGCGATCTGCCTGTTGAGCGCGCGTATCGCATCGATCCTGATCAGCGCCTGGTCGATGGCGCGGTCCAACGATTCGGGTGAGCCATGGTTTCCAAGGCGCACCGTCTTGCCAGCCCAGCACCGCCCGGCAGCCCCGAGCGGCCGCTGCGCCAGGATCCTGCGCAGTATCGCGCATGGTCCGAGCCCGTCGCGCGCCATGCCGCGCCTGATTCTGGCCAGCAGCGGCGAGCGCACCTCGATGATGCCATCGCATGCAGCCGCGGCGGGCAGGCGGTACAGTATGGCCGCGTCTATGCAGGCGCGGCTCCCCGATTCCTGGATGGCCGCTTCGAGGAGGAGATTCATCGCAGGGTGCACGATAGCTTCATATCGGGCGAGCAGGGCTGTATCGGCGAAGACCCGTGCGCCAATGGCCCGCCTGTCGGGGCTGCCGTCGGCTTTGCGTACTGCCGCTCCGAGCAACAGCTCGACCGAACGCATCGAGTGCTCAAGCGCACGGTGTCCCAATACGTCGACATCGATGATGACCCATCCCCGGTCACGCAGCCTGGCCGCGACCGTGCTTTTTCCCGAGCAGTATCCGCCGGTCAGACCCAGTATCAATGCATGTCTCCCCAGGTTTGCGCCACCTCGATGCCGACCCGCAGTGGTACCGACAACTCGATCGCGCTTGCCATCGCCCGTTCCACGGCCATTGCGACATCGCTGGCCTGGGCCACCGGCGCTTCCAGTATCAGCTCGTCATGAACCTGCAACAGGATCCTTGACCCGGGAAAGCGTTGCCGGAGCATCGCATCGACCTTGAGCATGGCCAGCTTGACGATGTCCGCCGCTGAACCCTGTATCGGTGTATTGACAGCGACGCGCTCCGCCGCCTGCCGCTCGTTTGCGTTTCGGCTGTCTATGGCGCGTATCGGCCTGCGGCGGCCAAGAATAGTCGTGACATAGCCGTCGCGGCGGGCGTGGTCGACGGTTTCGCGTATGAAGGTGGCCACACCGCTGTACCTGCTGAAGTAGGCGTCTATGAACTTCTGCGCCTCGGCGCGCGGCATGCCCAGCTCCTGCGCGAGGCGGAACGCTCCCATGCCGTATATGATGCCAAAGTTGATGGTCTTGGCGGCGCGGCGCTCCGCCGGTGTCACGTCGGCTTCCACCTTGCCCATGATCAGCGCCGCCGTCCTGCGGTGTACGTCCGCCCCGTCGGCAAATGCCTTTCTGAGTTCCACGTCGCCCGACAGGTGGGCGAATACGACCAGCTCGATCTGGGCATAGTCGGCCGATATCAGCGCCATGCCAGGAGCCGCGACGAAGGCCTTGCGTATGCGCCGCCCTTCGTCCTCACGCACCGGTATGTTCTGCAGATTGGGGTCACGGCTGGACAGCCGCCCGGTCGCCGTGCCGCTCTGCACGAAGTGCGTCCTGATGCGGGGATCGGACGCCGACAGCTCGAGGAGCGCGTCGACATAGGTGCTCTTCAGCTTCTGCAGCGTGCGGTGCCTCAGGATGCGCTCGGGCACCGGATCCTCGCGGGCCAGCTCCTCGAGCACCGATATGTCGGTGCTGAAGCCGGTCTTGGTCTTCTTGCCGGTGCTCAGCTTGCGCTCGACAAAGAGTATGTCCTGCAGCTGCTTGGGTGAATTCATGTTGAACTCGTGGCCGACCAAAGCCCAGGTCTGGGCCTGGACGCTTGCCAGTTCGGCGTCCAGCTCGGCACCGAATGCCGTCAGGGAGCCGCGGTCGACCAGTATGCCTTCGCGTTCCATCCGGGCCAGCAGCGAAAGCACCGGCATCTCAACCCCGGCAAACAGCTCGGACAGGCCCTTGGCTGCCATTTCCTTCTCGAGCACTACCTTGAGCCTGAGCACCATGTAGGCGTCCTCCGCTCCGTATGGCGCCGCCTTCGCTATCGGTACCGCCGAGAAGACGGTACCCTTGGGCGCCACATCGGTGTATGGCGTGCCGCCGAAGCCCAGGTACGTCTCACCGAGGTTCTCGAGCTTCAGCGAGTCACGTTCCGGGTCGACGAGCCAGGCGGCCAGCATCGTGTCCCATGGCGTGCAGCATATGGGCGCTCCCCAGTTCTCCATGATGTGCATGTCGAACTTCAGGTTCTGGCCCACGATGACGAGGTCCGCCCGGCCGAGCAACGGTGCGACGATCCGCCTGGCCGTCGCCTCCGGGATGCAGGCCGCGTCGGGTGACGCGAGTGGCACAAAACAGGCGGCGCCGGCATCGACGGCGATGGAGAAGCCGACCGGCATCGCATGCATCTCGTCAAGCGAATCCGTCTCGCAGTCGAACGCGAAGGTGCCTGCCCGTTGCGCCGCCTCGACCCAGCGCGCGAGGGCAGCCTCGTCGAGCACGACCTCGCACCTGCCCGCTTCCGAGAATGCTGCAGGTACATCGGGCCTGCCCGATACGGCTGCCGGCTCGAACAGCTCGGGAGGCGCGCTTGTACGCGTAGCCGGACGGGCGCTTTCCGTGCTGGCTTTGGTGGTGGCGAGGCTCTTCATGCCTTCGCGCAGGAACACATCATTGGCCGCGTGCCGGTTCAGCGACGCAACCTGCAACTCGTCGAGTGATGCCACGCCGATCGGCGCATCATAGGCCAGCGTTATCAGGCTGCGCGACAGCATGGCGCTGTTCCGGCCCGCCTCCAGCTTCTTCCGGAGGCTTTCTGGCTTTACATCGGCGATGTGCTCCCATATCGAGTCAAACGTTCCAAACTCGCCCAGTAGCTTGAGAGCGGTCTTGTCACCGACACCCGGAACGCCTGGCACATTGTCGGAGGCGTCCCCGGTCAGCGACAGGTAGTCCAGTATCTGGTCAGGCGATACACCCCATTCGGCCTGCACTTCGGACGGCCCGACGATGATAAAGCCCTGATCACGGTCGGGCCTCAGCGCCCGTACCGAACCGCCGACAAGCTGCAGGAGGTCCTTGTCCGACGAGACGATGTAGCACGGTCGGCCTTCGGAACGGCAGCGCGCCGCAATCGTCGCTATGATGTCATCGGCCTCGTACCGGTCGGCGCGCAAGAGCGGCACACCGAGCAGGCCGAGTATCTCTTCCACCAGCGGAATCTGGGCGTGCAGGTCCTCGGGAGTCTTCTGCCGCGTCGCCTTGTAGGCATCGAACATCTCGTGCCTGAAGGTCGGGACCATCGAATCGAATACAGCCACCAGGGCGGCCGGTTTGAACTGTTCCCACAGCTGGAACAGGCTCCGGTAGAAGCCAAACACGGCCGAAATGTTGTCGCCACGCGGGTTGCGGAGCGGTTTGGATATGAATGCGAAGTATGAGCGGTATATGATGCCATAGGCATCGAGAAGGAAGAGGGGTTCCATGCCCGTAGCATACGCCCAAGCGCCGCTCCAGGCAAGCGAGGGAGCGATCAGCCCTTGATGTCCAGAGCGCTGGG
>Ga0209467_1003435_pt1 | contig 10275 bp, 10 predicted proteins | sample Higcelwee11metaG_FD_187175 | JGI IMG/M metagenome (GOLD analysis project Ga0209467, IMG submission 187175) | Freshwater pond sediment microbial communities from the University of Edinburgh, under environmental carbon perturbations - High... | ecosystem: Environmental > Aquatic > Freshwater >...
GCAGCGCCCGCTCGAAACGATCGTGATCGATCCGCACCTGCCGCAAAGTCAGGCCGGCGTTGACCGCGGCCTGTTGCAGTGCGGATTCGATGTCCCAGGTCATGCGGATTCACCCTTGCCTGGCGACTCGATGAGCCCCTCCGCGCGGACACAGACCAGGCCATATTCCGGGTTGGTTTTGCAGGCTGCGATCACTTCTTCCAGGCCTGAGGCGGCGAAGCACACCGAGTCCAGCCAGTTCATGGCACGCATGAAGGCCGGAAATGCGCAGGCACAGTCCCCGAAGCGGTGCTCGAAGGCTTTGAAGTCACCGTGTTGGTGGCTCTCGTCCAGGCAGGGCGAGGACCACCGCACGAAGCGGCCGTCCAGCCAGACCGTGGCGACGGGCCAGGTGCGCACCTCGCCCATGAGCCGGAAGGTGATGGCCATCGTTTCGACCGCGTCGGACGCCGGTACAAAGACTCGGGCTGCTTTCATGTGCGGACCCTGTCCTGTCGGAGCAACCAATCCCCCAGGTCTTGCCACAGCGGCGGCGCCGCCACAGCGCTCAGCACCAGCGCCAGCGGTACCGTGGCCACAAAGCCCACCTGCTTGAACGCCAGCGCGCCCGCCAGTCCCCCGGCGAAAAACAGGCCCAGGATGGAGGCGTGGATGCCCAGCTTGTCGCGGTCGGCTTCCACGAAATGCACCAGGTTGCCCGCGTGGGTGCGGTTCCAGTAAAAGAGGCGGCCCAGCTCGATGCCCAGGTCGGTCACGATGCCGGTCATGTGCGTGGTGCGGATCTCGGCCTTGGATATCTTGGTCACGATCGCGTTCTGCAGCCCCATGATGAAACTCAGCACCAGCACCGTGGTGGGCAGGAAGATGTCCACCAGCACATTGAGGTTGGCGCCCAGCAGGCCAAACAGCAGCAACAACACGGCCTCCAGCATCAGCGAAAAGGCGTATTCGCTGTGCAGGTGCCGGCGCCGCGCCCAGTTCACCAGCACCGCCGTCGTGGCCGCACCCGCCACAAAAGCGCAAAGAGCGGCCAGCCCCGCCGCGCCCAGAAAAAAATTCCCGAGCACGAGGTTGTCGGCGATCTCCGAGACGATGCCCGTCATGTGAGAGGTGTAGCGCTGGATCGCCAGAAAACCACCCGCATTGGCCGCGCCCGCAACGAACGCCAGCAAGCCGCCCAACTGGCGGTTTGCGCGGCGGGTGCGCACTTTGTGCGTCAGGCTTCGGATCATGAGCGTGGATTGTGTGCCCTGAACACATCTTTAAGTTAAATATGATTTGATGATTATTTAAATATTATTATCATATGATGATCATGTAAAGCCGTTTGTCGGAGCGTGTCCGGGACCAGCCCGAACGCCCCGCTCCGCCGGCCCAGAAAGGTTGAATACCATGTCCTTGTCCGCCCTTGAACGAAGCCTGCGCGCCAGACACCCGCGCTGCGTCCGTGTGAATCTGCGCCTCTGGTATGCGCTGAAGTCCGCCAACCTCATCGACCAGCGCGAGGTTTCGCCAGAAACACCCGCGCTGGCCGGGGTGCTCTTGCCACACTTCAAAGAGGTGTTGGTCGTGCTCGATCCCGATCTGGAAGACCGGGCATTCCAGGTTGAAGACACTGCCGAGCCGCCCGGGCGACCCGCTCCCGGGCCGATCCACGCAGCACCCCGGGAGGCGCTGTCCCTGGCACCCGACAGCGCGAAGCCCGAATCGGCCTTCGACCGCCGCTGGATGGGCCGCTACTGAAGTACGGACCCGGCGACACACACATCCCATTTACATAGAATGCCCACATGGAGCTCAAAACCGCCCGTCTGACCGTCCTCATCGACCCGGCCAAGAAAAAAGCCTTCGAAAGCCTGTGTGCGCGCCAGGACGTCACCCCGTCCCAGGTCGTGCGGCGCCTGATCCGCGACTATCTGGCCAGCCATGGCGAGGGTTTTGTACCCAGCGGCGCGGCTCAAGCGGCCTTGGATGCGGAAAAGATTGAGCAGTCCTGATCGTCAAATTCCAAGGTGGACAGGTCGTCCACCCGAAGAACCGCCACAGGTGCCTCTGGGTCGAAACACGAAACCCGAGCACAAGCCTCACCCCCAAACCGCCTCCAGCGCACCCCAAGCGCTCCCAATCACCGGTTCCCCCGCGCGTTCGGCCAGACACACAAAACTCAGGTCACATTCCAGCGCCACCTGGTCGGCCACCACCAAGCCGCGGGCCTGGGCTTCGCGCATGGCGATGGCGTCGCGCACCAGGCTCAGGCCGACGCCGCTTTTCACCAGGTCGAGCATGGACGCTTCCTGGTCCACCAGGGCCACGCGCCGCGGTTCGAGCCCGGTGAGCGAGCCGGGGCCGAACACGCGGCGCTGCAGCCGGTGGTGGGCGCTGGCCGGTGGGGTGGCGAGCCAGGGCAGGGCGGCCAGGGCTTTCCAGTCTTTGCCGCGCACCTGCGGGCCCCAGCCGGCGGGCGCGAGCACGCGGTAGGTGAAGCGCGTCAGCGCGCGCAGCCGGTAGGGCGCGCCCACCGGGTCGTCGGGCAGGTTGAGGAAGAAGCCCACGTCGAGTTCGCCGCGCGCGATCTGCGCCAGCACGTCGCCGCTCATGCCCTGGCGCAGCTCGGTGCCCACCTGCGGGCTGGACTCGACGAGCTGTTTCAGGAACGCGCCGAGCCGGGTGAACTCGGGGTCGAGGATGGTGCCGATGCGCAGCGTGCCGCGCACGGTGGTGTGCAGGGCGGCGGCGGCCTGGCCGAAGTCGGCCAGGGTGGCGAGCGCGCGCTCGGCCATGGGCAGCAGGGCCGCGCCGTCGTGCGTGAGCGCCATGCCCTGGGGCGTGCGGGTGAACAGCATCAGCCCCGTGGCCTCGGCCAGGGTTTTCAGCTGCAGGCTCACGGCGGGCTGGCTCAGGTGCAGGCGCAACGCGGCGCGCGACACATTGCCTTCGCGCGCCACGGCCGCAAAGGCGCGCAGGGTCTGCGGGTCCACCGTGGGCAGCCGGCCGGGCAGGGCGGTGGGGAGTGTGGGCTGGGTCATGGCGGTTTCATTATTTGCCGAACTTATATCAAGGCGCTGGCGATTTCATTGGACTTTTGCGCAACTGGTCCACAAACTCGCGCCATTCCTGGAAGCAGACCATGAGCATTTCAAATACCCAGCGCCTTCGCTGGCGCCCCTGACCATGCACGGCGACAGCCCCTACGACCCGGGCGAAGGCGACTGGCAGACGCTGGCCACCTTCTTCAGCCCGACCGAGGCCTACCTGCTGCGCGGCTGCCTGCAGTCGGCCGGGGTGCCCGCGGTGGTGGCCGACGCGCACCTGGTGCAGGCGCACACGCTGCTGGCCGGCGCGATCCCGGTGCGCGTGCTGGTGCCCGCGCACCGCTTCGCCGAGGCCGAGGCGGTGGTGGCGGCCTACCAGCGCGGCGACTTCAGCCTGCCCGACGACAGCTTGCCACCCGAGTGAACCCACCATGAGCGACACCACCACCTTTGACCACATCGTCATCGGCGCCGGCACGGCCGGCTGCCTGCTGGCCAACCGGCTGAGCGCCGATCCTTCCAAGCGCGTGCTGCTGGTCGAAGCCGGCCGCAAGGACGACTACCACTGGATCCACATCCCCGTGGGGTACCTGTATTGCATCGGCAACCCGCGCACCGACTGGCTCTACCAGACTGAGCCCGATCCAGGCCTCAACGGCCGCCAGCTGCGCTACCCGCGCGGCAAAGGCCTGGGCGGCTGCTCCAGCATCAACGGCATGATCTACATGCGCGGCCAGGCGCGCGACTACGACCAGTGGGCGCAGCTCACCGGCGACGCCGACTGGCGCTGGCAGAACAGCCTGCCCGACTTCCGGGCGCACGAAGACCACTACCGCCTCGACGCGGCGAACGAGAGCCAGAGCAACCCCGCCTTCACGCTGCTGCACGGCAACAAGGCGGTGGGCAGCACGGGCGAGTGGCGCATCGAGAAGCAGCGCCTGCGCTGGGACGTGCTCGACGCCTTCGCCCAAGCCGCGCAGCAGGCCGGCATCCCGGCCACGGACGACTTCAACACCGGCGACAACGAGGGCGTGGGCTACTTCGAGGTGAACCAGAAAGCCGGCTGGCGCTGGAACGCGAGCAAGGCGTTTCTGCGCCCGGTGATGCGCCGGCCCAACCTCACAGTCTGGACCGAGACCCAGGTGGAGCGCCTGCGGCTGGAGCGCGACGCCCGCGGCGCGTTGCGCTGCACCGGCGCCGAGCTGCGGCGCGGTGGCCAGCGCGTGAGCGTGTGTGCCACGCGCGAGGTGGTGCTCAGCGCGGGCAGCATCGGCTCGGTGCAGATCCTGCAGCTCTCGGGCATCGGCCCGGCGCCGGTGCTGCGGGCCGCGGGCGTGGAGGTGAAACACGAGCTGCCCGGTGTGGGCGAGAACCTGCAAGACCATCTGCAGATCCGCTCGGTCTACAAGGTGCAGGGCGGCAAAACGCTCAACACCCTGGCCAACTCGCTCTGGGGCAAGGCCAGCATCGGCCTCGAATACGCGCTCAAGCGCAGCGGCCCCATGAGCATGTCGCCCAGCCAGCTCGGCGCCTTCACCAAGAGCGACCCGGCGCAGCCGCACGCCAACCTTGAATACCACGTGCAGCCGCTCAGCCTCGACGCGTTTGGCGAGCCACTGCACAGTTTCCCGGCCTTCACCGCGAGCGTCTGCAACCTCAACCCCGGCAGCCGCGGCCATGTGCGCATCCGCAGCGCGCGCGGCGAAGACGCGCCCGCCATCGCGCCCAACTACCTCTCCACAGCCGAAGACAGGCAGGTCGCGGCCGACAGCCTGCGCGTGACGCGGCACATCGTGGCCCAGCCGGCAATGGCGAAGTACCGGCCCGAAGAGTTCAAGCCCGGTGTGCAGTACCAGACCGACGACGAGCTCGCGCGCCTGGCCGGCGACATCGCCAGCACCATCTTCCACCCGGTGGGCACGACCAAGATGGGGCGCGATGACGACCCGCTGGCCGTGGTCGACAGCCACCTGCGCGTGCGCGGCGTGGCGGGTCTGCGCGTGGTGGACGCGGGCGTCATGCCCACCATCACCAGCGGCAACACCAACAGCCCGACGCTGATGATCGCGGAGAAGGCGGCGCGCTGGATCGCGCGCGGCATTTGATACCCGGTTACCGGATCCCGCCCACGTAACGCGTGTCCGGCCCGTCGGCATCGGTTCGTTTGCCGCCGCCAAAGCCCGAGGGCAGCGAAGACTCGCGGAACCCGCTCGCCGGCACCGAGTCGGCGAAACCGCTGGGGCGGCTGGCCAGGGGTGCTGGCGTCTGCGCGGCGCGCAGGGCCTCGGTGGCGCTCTGCAGCAGGGGTTTGCGCACGGGTGCGCCCATGCCGGTGCTCGCGGTCTCCAGCTTGGCGGCCCAGGGCAGCAGTTCGTCCAGCCCTTCGCTGACCGCCTTTTCGCGGGCGAAGCGCACGATGGCGCGCGCGTAGTCGGCGTTGGTGGCCATCCACTCGGTGTCGGTCACGCGCCCCGTCTTGCGGCGCAGCAACACATGCAGGTGCGCGGCGGTGGCGAAGATTTCGGTGGAGGTCATGGCGACGTCCTTTCAATGCCCGAGCTGTTCGTTGTGCAGCGACAGATCGAGCCCGGCGCGCTCGTCCACCTCGTGCACGCGAAGGCGCGCCACCCGCGAGGTGATCCACAGCACCACACCGGTCATGACCAGGCTGTAGGTCAGCACGGCCACGCAGGCGATCAGCTGCGTCAGCACGCTGCCCTCGACGCCGGCGATGGCCGGGTCGGCCAGCAGGCCGGTGAGCAGCGCGCCCACCAGGCCGCCCACACCGTGCACACCGAACACGTCGAGCGAATCGTCGGCACGCAGGCGGCGCTTCAGGCCGGTGGCACCCCAGTAGCAGACCGCCCCCGCCACCAGACCGATGATCAGCGCGCTGCGCAGCGTGACGAAGCCCGCGGCCGGCGTGATGGCGACCAGCCCGGCCACCACGCCGGAACACAGGCCCAGCAGCGAAGCGCGCTTGCGCGCCAGCCATTCGGCGGCCATCCAAGAGAGCGCGCCCGCGGCGGCGGCGATGTGGGTCACGGCCAGCGCCAGCCCGGCGCGGCCGTCGGCGGCGAGTGCCGAGCCGGCGTTGAAGCCGAACCAGCCGACCCAGAGCAGGCCGGTGCCGGCCATGGTCAGGCCCAGGTTGAACGGGATGAAGGGCTCGCGCCCGTAGCCCTGGCGCGGGCCGAGGGCGTAGGCGCAGACCAGCGCGGCGGCACCGGCGTTGATGTGCACCACGGCGCCACCGGCAAAGTCCAGCGCACCGAGCCGGGCCAGCCAGCCGCCCGGCTCCCAGACCCAGTGGGCCACGGGCGCATAGACCAGCAGCAGCCACAGGCCGGCGAACAGCAGCAGGGCACCGAAGTGCATGCGCTCCACCAGCGCGCCCACCACCAGGGCGCAGGTGATGATGGCAAAGGTGAGCTGGAACATGGCAAACACCGACTCGGGCACGTGGGGCGCGATGTGGCTCACCGCCACCTGGCCGGTGCTGCCCAGGTAGTCGAGCCCGGCAAAGCCCATGCGCTGGGCGCCGCCGATCCAGCCCGCCAGCGCGCCGTCGCCGGGCGTGAACGCCAGCGAATACGCGAGCGCAAACCACAGCACGCTGACCACGGCCGCGATGCCGACCACGCTGGCCATGGTGTTGATCACGTTGAGGCGGCGCACCATGCCGCCATAAAAGAGTGCGATGCCCGGCAGCGTCATGAGCAGCACCAGCGCGGTGGACACCATGAGCCAGGCGGTGTCGGCCCCGCTGATGGTGCTGATGGCGGCGAGCGCCGGGCCGGGCAGCGTGGCCGCTGCGTCGGCTGCGGGGCTGGTGGCCACGGGGGGTGCGGTCTGCGCACAAGTCAGCGAGGGGATGGCGAGAGCCAGCCCAGCCGCCACGGATCCAGGGGATCTACGGTTTTGGTGCATCTTGTTACCTTTTCCAACGACCAGTGACACAGAGCACATCCTGTGCCACCCGTGCGAAGAACCAAGGGAAACCCCCGATGCACAGCGCTGGTGCAAAGTATTACAGTCACACCACTCGCACACAGCGCCCAGCGCTGGTGACCGCGGGAGGACCGAGGAGACAACCCAGTCCAACCAGAAAGAATGGTTTCAGCGTCCCAAGAGATGCCACGTATCACAGGCCGACCCCAAAAGGGTCGGCTTTTTTTTGCCCGTGCGGGCGGCACGCGGTTTTCTGATGATGAATTGCGACTTTCCGTTTTGTATATGAAAGTGGAACGAGTCTGTCCACTGCCGTATTGACCGGGTTTTGAATCGACAAAATCCGTCAGAAAATATTGATGCAAATCAATGCGTTAAACGCGTTGATCGGTGTTTTCCCTTGGTTGGCCCTTCGTGGCCTGGCGATTGCAAACGGTCACACACCTGCCTGCAACGGCGGGACCCGGTTCTGCCCCATACCAGCCAACGGAGACAAACCCATGATGGAAACCTTTTACGAGGTGATGCGCCGCAAGGGCATCTCGCGCCGCAGCTTTCTCAAGTACTGCTCGCTCACCGCCACCTCGCTCGGGCTGGCGCCCTCGTTCGTGCCGATGATCGCGCACGCTATGGAAAACAAGCCGCGCACCCCGGTGCTCTGGCTGCACGGTCTGGAATGCACCTGCTGCACGGAATCGTTCATCCGTTCGGCACACCCGCTGGCCAAGGACGTGGTGCTCTCCATGATCTCGCTCGACTACGACGACACCCTGATGGCCGCCGCCGGCCACCAGGCCGAGGCGATCCTCGAAGAGATCATGACCAAGTACAAGGGCCAGTACATCCTGGCCGTGGAAGGCAACCCGCCGCTCAACGAAGACGGCATGTTCTGCATCCAGTCGGGCAAGCCCTTCATCGAGAAGCTCAAGCACGTCGCCAAAGACGCCAAGGCCATCATCGCCTGGGGTTCGTGTGCGTCGTGGGGCTGCGTGCAGGCCGCCAAGCCCAACCCGACACAGGCCACGCCGATCCACAAGGTCATCACCGACAAGCCCATCATCAAGGTGCCGGGCTGCCCACCCATCCCCGAGGTGATGACGGGCGTGATCACCTACATGCTGACCTTCGACAAGATCCCCGAGCTGGACCGCCAGGGCCGGCCGAAGATGTTCTACAGCCAGCGCATCCACGACAAGTGCTACCGCCGCCCGCACTTCGACGCCGGCCAGTTCGTCGAGACCTGGGACGACGAGTCCGCGCGCAAGGGCTACTGCCTCTACAAGGTCGGCTGCAAGGGCCCGACCACCTACAACGCCTGCTCCACGGTGATGTGGAACGAGGGCACCAGCTTCCCGATCAAGGCCGGCCACGGCTGCATCGGCTGTAGTGAAGACGGCTTCTGGGACAAGGGCTCGTTCTATGACCGCCTGACCGACATCCACGCCTTCGGCATCGAAGCCAACGCCGACGAAATCGGCGGCACGGCGGCCGGTGTGGTGGGGGCCGCGGTCGCGGCACACGCAGCCATCTCGGTGGCCAAGCGCTCGCGTGACAAGGCCGTCGAGAAAAAAGCCGCGTCCACCAACAGCTGATCCAGAACAACGAGGAAGAACACCATGGGTGCTTACGAAACACAGGGCTTCAAGATGGACAACACCGGCCGGCGCATCGTCGTCGACCCGGTCACGCGTATCGAAGGCCACATGCGCTGCGAGGTCAACCTCGACAGCAACAACGTCATCCGCAACGCGGTGTCCACCGGCACCATGTGGCGCGGTCTGGAAGTCATCCTGAAAGGCCGCGACCCGCGCGACGCCTGGGCCTTTGTGGAACGCATCTGCGGCGTCTGCACCGGCTGCCACGCGCTCACCTCGGTGCGCGCGGTGGAAGACGCGCTGGGCATCCAGATCCCGCTGAACGCCCACCTGATCCGCGAGATGATGGCCAAGACGCTGCAGGTGCACGACCACGCGGTGCACTTCTACCACCTGCACGCGCTGGACTGGGTCGACGTCGTGTCCTGCCTGCAGGCCGACCCGAAGAAGACCAGCGACCTGCAGCAGATGGTGTCGCCCGCGCACCCCATGTCGTCGCCCGGTTACTTCCGCGACGTGCAGAACCGCCTGAAGAAGTTCGTCGAGAGCGGCCAGCTCGGGCCGTTCGCCAACGGTTACTGGGGCAGCAAGGCCTATGTGCTGCCGCCCGAGGCCAACCTGATGGCCGTGACGCACTACCTGGAGGCGCTGGACCTGCAGAAAGAGTGGGTCAAGGTGCACACCATCTTCGGTGGCAAGAACCCGCACCCCAACTACCTGGTGGGCGGCGTGCCCTGCGCCATCAACCTCGACGGCAACGGCGCCGCCGGCGCCCCGATCAACATGGAGCGGCTGAACTTCGTGCAGGCCCGCATCCAGGAAATGATCGACTTCAACAACAACGTCTACATCCCGGACGTGCTCGCCATCGGCACCATCTACAAGAACGCCGGCTGGCTCTACGGCGGCGGCTTGAGCGCCACCAACGTGGCCGACTACGGCACGTATGAGAAGGTGCCCTACGACCACAGCACGCACCAGCTGCCCGGCGGCGTGATCCTCGACGGCAACTGGGACAAGATCCACGCCATCGACCCGCGCGACCCCGAGCAGGTGCAGGAATTCGTGAGCCACAGCTGGTACAAGTACGGCGACGAAACCAAGGGCCTGCACCCCTGGGACGGCGTCACCGAAGCCAACTACGCCCCCGAAGGCCCGAACTTCAAGGGCACGCGCACCAAGATCGAGAATCTCGACGAAAGCGCCAAGTACTCGTGGATCAAGAGCCCGCGCTGGCGCGGCCACGCGGTCGAGGTCGGTCCGCTGTCGCGCTACATCCTGGGTTATGCCCACGCGGTGCAGGGCAACAAGTACTGCCAACGCGTGAAGGAGCAGGTGGACGGCGCGGCGGTGGCGATCAACAGCGCGATCCCCAAGGCCCTGGGCCTGCCTGAAACCAACTTCTCGCTCAAGCAGTTGCTGCCCACCACCATCGGCCGCACCTTGGCGCGCGCACTGGAGAGCCAATACGCCGCCGAGATGATGATGGACGACTTCAAGCAGCTGATCGGCAACATCAAGGCCGGCGACACCAGCACCGTCAACGCCGACAAGTGGGATCCGTCCACCTGGCCGAAAGAAGCCAAAGGCGTGGGCACGGTCGCCGCACCGCGCGGCATGCTGGGCCACTGGATCAAGATCAAGGACGGCAAGATCGAGAACTACCAGTGCGTGGTGCCCACCACCTGGAACGGCTC
>Ga0209467_1003437_pt1 | contig 10265 bp, 12 predicted proteins | sample Higcelwee11metaG_FD_187175 | JGI IMG/M metagenome (GOLD analysis project Ga0209467, IMG submission 187175) | Freshwater pond sediment microbial communities from the University of Edinburgh, under environmental carbon perturbations - High... | ecosystem: Environmental > Aquatic > Freshwater >...
CCCTAAAAACATCCCCAAAACTGTTGTTGCTTATCCGTTTTCAGATCAGGCAGGCGGCTCTGTTGTGGGGCTATTCTGCTGCTTCGGTATCATTTCGTTACTACAGCGTTACGCCGCCTCGGTTACACCGGCAACGAAATGATTGGTCACGGATTCAGGGCAACCGCTTGAACCATACTTGACGAAGTGCTGGGATTCCGTCTCGACATCATAGAGTACCAGCTTGCCCATGCGGTAAGGGATGCAAACGGCAGGGCCTATAATCGAACTTCTTTTCTTAAGGATCGGCGGCAGATGATGCAACAGTGGGCTGATTACCTGGATGGTCTGAAGGCAGGGGCAAAGGTGATACCCATAAAACGAGCTGGGTAAAATAACATAGAATAGAAGCCTTATGCATCATTAGCCCACCAGGGAGATAGCTTATCTCGCCAGATAGCACACTCTGGCACTGCCTTACGTTCATTATCAGGAGTAAAGCCTGGTCGCATAAAGTATTCAAAACCGTCTGCAATATTTAACGCTGGAGCATAAACAGGAGATTTAATAATTTTATAAGGTTTTTCGTAGTCGCCTGCCTGCCTAAGCCCACCACCGTCATACCATTCAGCAGGCTCAATATATCTAGTCGCAACCCCATAATGCACAGGCATTAAGTCCAATCCCAAGCCTTCCCACCAATAGTAAACTCGACCATAATAGATACTGTGTAAATAGCGTTCGTATTGCCGTGGCCTGAACGGCAGATCTCCCAACTCTTTTGTGAGAGGGACAACCCAAAGAAGAGCAATTTTATACATGGAATAATGCTTAGTACGCATGACAATCTTGCCTACTGTGAGACTACTTGCCTGAACCTCTATTGCAATTCTAACCTCACCTATTCTGCCACTTATATCTGGCCTTAGTTCCGGGATACCTAACCGGTCATTTTTAGGAATAGGCCTTTCATATTCCCATTTACCATCAGGAAAACGAGCCTTCAGAAGGTTACAAATACTTGTTTTGCAATCGCCATGAAGTTTCCCCTCGCCTGTGGGTACAACTGGACTAAGCCTTGATTTGTGTGCAAAATGATCTCTCTTGCCTGCACACTTACGAAGAACAGCATCAGAAAAACAATCAGGACAATAGAACGGGCCATCATCCTTTGTTGCGGAAGATGCATAACACTCATGATTCGTTCTGAGACTTTTGGCAATCCCACCAACAAGTCCCCAGCATCCAACCTCTTCAGCTTGCCTCTCTAAGTGGTCCTCATTTTCTGTCATACCTTAAAATCCTTAGCATGAAAAATCGTTGATCTTAATTGTATCTACAGGAAAAAAATTCCTTTGCAACCCATGATGTTTTTTAAATGACAGGATATGTCCAAACACTATCAATAGCCCTTGCCCTATTGATAGTAAAAACGTGATAGGTTCCGTTTATGTAAAATCAGCAACTTACAAACTTTAAAACTGCTGATTTTTTAAAAAGCTTGACAGTCCTTAATCCTATTGATAGGTTTATCACATGGTATTAGATTTGTTGATAGCAATCACATAGAAAGGAACTATCATGGCAATCATCGGATATGCACGGGTAAGCACAGAAGGCCAGGAACTGACCGCACAGCTTGAGCAACTAAACAGTGCTGGTGTTGACAAGATCTTCAAAGAAAAAGCATCAGGCGTGAAGCAGGACCGCCCACAGCTTGCGGCAATGCTTGACCACCTCCGGGAAGGTGACACGGTAATTGTCTGCAAGCTTGACCGGATAGCCCGCAGCACTAAACACCTGTTGGAGATCGTAGAGACACTTGAAGCCAGAAAAGTTTCCTTCAAGGTCTTGAACATCAACCTGGACACCTCCACCCCCACCGGTAAGCTGATGCTTTCCATGCTGGCATCAATTGCACAGTTTGAACGGGAAATGATGTTGGAGCGGCAGCGGGAAGGGATCAGGCTGGCCAAAGACGCAGGGCACTACCAAGGCCGCAAGGCAACAGCACGGGCATTGTCTGACAAGGCGCTTGAACTACTGGCCCAGGGTAAGACCAAGCAAGCGGTAGCTGATGAACTGAAAATAGGTATTGCCAGCGTGTACCGGATAGCCAAGGCAGCAAAAGCCTGATTGAATTTTTGTTGTTTATGTTTATGCCAATTGTGGCATAATTGGGGTACAATGAATGTCAAGCCGACAAAACCTGTTGAGTGGATTGCCAGCAGCCTGAAAGACCTGAAGGAAATGCCGGAAGATGTCAGGCGTTTCTTCGGTGTGGCTCTCTTCATGGCCCAGGCAGGCGGGAAGCATCCAGACGCCAAGCCGTTGAAAGGTTTTTCAGGTGCAGGCGTACTGGAGATCGATGAAGACCATGATGGCGATACTTACCGGGCTGTCTATACGGTACGCTTTGCGGATGTAGTCTATGTGTTGCATGTGTTTCAGAAAAAATCAAAAACAGGGATTACCACGCCTCAAGCAGAAATAGAGAAGATCAAGACGCGGTTGAAGATGGCTGAAGAGTTGCACCGGGGTAAGGGAAGGTAGCGAGACATGAAAGAAGAGATTGAAGTATACCACAGCAGCGGTAACGTGTTTGCAGACCTTGGCCTGCCTGATGCAGAAGAAATGCAGGCAAAGGCGATGCTCTCTATCCAGATCTATGACATCATCAAGAAGCGCCGTCTTACCCAGGCACAGGCAGCTGAACTGCTGGGGATAGATCAACCCAAGGTATCAGCCTTAATTCGTGGGCGTCTGAAAGGATTTTCCATGGAACGCCTGTTTCACTTCCTGAACCTGCTGGGGCGGGATGTTCAGATTGTCATCAAACCCAAGGCACGTTCACGGCAACTTGGCAGCTTACGGGTTGCTTCGGCCTAACCCCACCACAAACACCAAGGGGGCTGTATCGCTACAGCCCCCTTGGTTTACCGCCTCAGAGATTACCACACCAACCCGCACTTAAGGTGCCTGGTGCAGCTTTCTTTCCAATCGGTCCGCCTGTTGGCGAAACTTACGAGCATCATCTAACCAACCATTTTTATGTGCCCGTGCAGCGTTAACCCGGCAGCGCAGTATCTTCTGTTCTTCATGAGACATCCGGCCAACCCGGACACGATACGAAAATTCATCTTCGGTAATCAGATACGGATCATCCCCCGGCCTGCGTTCTGGTTCAGACACACGCTGAAAATCAGTTTGAGGCGCAGTAACCTGCTGTGCTGGTGCAGACTGAAGAGAACCGCCAAACACCTGACCGGCCAGCAGTGCCAGCATGTCACGCGGCTCTCTATCCAGCAGCGCCAGCACAAAATCACGCTCCTGCTGTGTTAACACGATTTGGGCGAAGTAAGCGTAATAACAGCTTCCAGCACTTTTCTAAGATGCTTTTCAGTTGCCTCATCAATCTTTTCATACCCGCGTTCCATCATTGAAATAACCTTTTGATGTTTGATTCCCGACAGTGTAGCCAAATGCTTCTGGGTAATGCCTGCCTTTCTACGTAGCTCAATCAACCAATCACATTTGGCACGGCCACAGCGTTCATCAGGGATCAGAGCGTCACCCACTGGATAGCCGGACAGCAGCCTGTCCTCCTTAAAACTGTAGTACCGAACGCCAATATCTGTATGTCCAACAATAACATGATCCAGCAAATTTACACCGATCAGCATGGCACATTCATACAACCGCTTGGTGGTAACCCTGTCTTCACCGCTGGGGCTTGGGTCTCCTGATGGATGGTTGTGAACGCAGATGAGTGCATCGGAATTGTTGATCAACGCCCCTTTAAAAACCTCACGGGGATGTACAATGGTTTGATTCAGGCTGCCAAGGGAGATCAACTCTTTGCAGATGATTTGGTTTTTACCGTTTAAATGCAGCACGTAAAACACTTCACGATCAAGCTGCCGGACATCTTCAGACATCATCTTAGCCACCTGAAGCGAATTTGTGTAGCGTGGAGCTGCTTCACAAACGGTGCCGCAGAAAACAATCTTTAGCTGGGGGATAGAGGGAACAGCAGGTAAAGCAGTGGGGTGGTGGTTTTGCATGGTGGCGGCTCCTTGTACCGTAAAGTAAGCAGCTCTGAAAACAGAGCTGCCGGGAGCCTGAAACCGCGTAAGCACGGCGGGATTATTCCCCTTGCGGGTGTTGTATTCACCACACTCCCGGCAGCCCATGCAGAGGATACAGGGGCAGAACCAAGATACAAAAAAACCGCAATAACTGACGGGTGCGGGTCCGGCTTACGAGGAGATTTCAGGCTCCATTGTGGGCAACGTACGGCAGTGGGCAGGGCAATGTCAATACTGTTTTTCCAGTTGGTTGATTATCTACGTTTTCAAGCGGCCTGCTTAATCTTCGGGGTTATTCTGACCAGATAAAAGGATATGTTCCACCTGGCTTAACAAAGCATCAATCCGGTTTCGGTCATCTTGATAAGATTTGCTTTTTTCGGGTGGGTCTAAAATATCTTGCGCTTTACAGAGTACCTCCCGGAAATCAGGCAAGTATTCCAGTTTTAAGCCTTCAGTTTCAAAAGCCTCTTTATCTTGTCTCTCAACAAGGTCTTCAATAAGCCCCCTGGTTTCGTCACTCATAAGATTAACCAAGATTTGAGTAGCTGGTTTTAACCGATCCGGTATTATTCCGTATACCTCGACAGAATCTTGCAGCATATTAAAGTAAAATTCTACTGCTCCCTCATAACAACCCGGAAGTACACGCCATTTTCTTTTATCACGTTCTCCCCTCAGCTCAGCAACACTCACGCCAAAATAGACAGACAACCTTTCAAGCGTGGCTAAAGAAGGCTCGCCAATACCCTGCAAATACCTGTAAACCGCTGATTGAGTTAAGCCAGATTCACGCGCTACAGCACGTATACTGCTTGCACCTACAGCCTCTTGCAGTAGTCCAGTTACCCTAGCAGGCGTTTTACCGCCCCCACGTCCCTTACCTGCCATTTAAACACCTACCTTTAAAAACATTTGACAGCGTTCTATTAATAGTGATAGATGAATTTATACCGCCCTACAAATAGAACGTCAACAGTAAACAATCAAGGAGGAAACATAAATGGACACACGCACACACCTCACCCCCGGCACGCTTATATCGGACAAAGCCGCAGCTGCAGCGCTAGACGTTTGTCGCACAACGGTCTGGAACCTTGTAAAAGCAGGGCACCTGAGTACGGTAAAACTGACCGGAAAAACCACCCGATTCAAGGTTGATGAGGTGCTAAATCTCATACAAAACGGGATTGCCTGACTAACAGCAACTGTAGCTAACCACTTTAACATTGCGTAACTTTTCGCAATAACCCGTAGAATTCAGGAAAAAATATGGCCCGTTGGGCACCTATAAATCTAACACTCTTGCAACATCTGAAGCCGGGAACACTGCACTCCAAGGTTGATGCGGCTCTGGTATTGGCTTCGGATCGTATGAACAGCATCGAACGATCAGCAAGAGAATATGCAAAAATTTGGGCATGGTCTCCAGACAAGGCCAGACGATTTTTGAACGATCCAGAAAGCGTCATTAATTTGGCACAAGTCACCAACGAGACAGGCAAAGCTAGCAATGATGGGGGTTTGCCGGGAGACACAAGTCAGCAACAAGACAATATGTCTACAAAAGTCAACAAGTCAGAGACGAGTCAACAACGAGTCAGTAACGAGACAGGCAAAGCTAGCATTGATACGGGTTTGCTGGCAGGCACAAGTCAAATGCAAGTCAACAACGAGTCAACAACGAGTCAGCTATTTAATAAAGAAAGAAAGATATCTTCTCTTGTCGCATCGCCGCCAGCGAAACGACCCCCAAGTGGTGACCACCAGACCTTCGTCGCATGGTGGCACCATGCGTACCAGATGACCCAGGGCAAGCCCTACATTTTCGCCAACAAAGACGGCAAGGCAGTCAAGACCCTGCTGGAGACTCACCCGCTTAAGCAGCTTATCCTGACCGCCTGCCATTTCCTGAGCGTTGACGATGCATTCCTTGTCAATCGCCGTGATCTGCCGATGCTGCTCTCCCTGATCAACCGGATGCCGGGACATACCGACCCGATCCATCAAGGGGGCAGGGGCTACCGTACCGCAGGGCTGTTGCCGCCTGAAGGAATAATGTTCGAAGATTGGAAGTTCTAAAATGTTAGCATTGATTAGCAATTTTAACGAGTTACAGCACAATCATCAAAATGAGGCCATTAATGCAGCCTGACACCAGTACCCCAACCCACAGCCTTGAAGCCGAAAAATCCGTACTTGGCGCCGTGCTGATTGATGGCGCAGCAATGGAAACCATTACCGGTATCATGGCGCTAGAAGACTTCTATCTTCCCGCCCACCGCCACCTGTACGCAGCCATGCAGGCGCTTGCCGCAGCCGGTACACCGATTGACTTTACCACCCTTGGAGATGCCCTGAAAACATCTGGTAAGCTGGAAGAAGCTGGAGGCCTGCCCTACCTGTTGGAACTGGTGGACTACGTGCCAACCGCAGCCAACGCCGCCTATTACGCTCGGATCATCCGCACCCATGCCGTGCAGCGCTCCCTTGCTGGTGCTGGCCAGCTGATAATTGGCAAGTTACGGCAGGGGGCAGATGTAACCACGGTGATAGACGATGCACGCCGGACGCTGGACCTGCTGGCCGGGGAGCTGGACGGCGCACATGGGGTTAACGCTGCCGATCTGTGCGACTTCGGGCAGCGTGCTGCTGCCTATCAGCAGTTTGTTGCGCGGGTGAACAAGTACCGGTTTAAGACCGGTTTCCGCGAGCTGGACAAAGAGCTGAGAGGAGTAGCCCCCGGCGAAGTGATGATCATCATAGCCTATTCCGGCACATTCAAAAGCGCTCTGCTGCAGCATCTGCTGTTGAGGTCCGCACGGGATACCGGCCTGTTCAGCCTGTTTTTCAGTCTTGAGATGCCAGCAGCCAAGCTGTTTGAGCGTGAAATTGCAATGACCACGGGAATCAACGGCTACACCTGTGAGTACCGCTGGAGAAATGAGCCAGCCGAGGCCAACGCCCTGCAACTGGCTGCCCGTGATGGTGGCGGTAAAAACCTGCTGATCTGCGACCGGCCAGCCCTGACCGTGGAACAGATAGGCCGCTACATTGACGCCACCCGGCGCAATCATGGCGAGATCGGCGTGGCAGGTATCGACTATCTGGGGCTGATGTCCGCCCCAGGTAAGACCCTGTTTGAGCGGATGGCCTTTCTTGCGCCAGAGCTGAAGAATCTGGCCAAGGCCAAGAACATACCCTTGTTGGTGCTGGCCCAGGTCAACCGCGAATCGGTTAAAACCCATGCAGAGATTGAGGCCCACAGTGCCAAGGGAGGTGGCGACATTGAGGCCTCTGCAGACTTTATGCTTGGGCTGCAGCAGACCAAGCAGCAGCAATTGATTTTGAAGGTCTTGAAGAATCGTAACGGCGCAGCCGGTCAGGTCTGGGAGCTACAGCTTGACCGCCAAAGCCTTCAGTTTACCGGCCTGACCCCCTACGAGCCAAGCCGCGCAGCCAGTAACCAGACTATCGATTTTTGACTATTGACCGCGATTAACCGTTCTGGTAAGTTCACCACAGTTTATTAATATGACGGATCCCGAAACGCGGCAATAGCCGCCTCTTTGCTGGCCCGGATGGTTTGAGATGAAATATCTCTGCTGTCCGGGCCTTTTTGCGTTTTGGACATCCACCAAAAGGGAAAACAAAATGAGAAACAACTTCAACAACCAGCGTGCCGCCCGCGATCCCTGCCCGGATTGCCGGGGCTGGACACAGAAAAACCGGCCTGATTTGTGGCGAGCCCATGTACGGGCTTTGCATAGCAACGACATCGGAGACGCCCGAACAATTTTCAAAAAAATGCTGGCCACATGGAGCGCAGCAGTCTCCTGAAAGGAAAAACAATGGAACCCCTGACACAAAAAGTCTGCCCACGCTGCCGCACCATATTCATGGGCACAGCGTCCGAGTTAACCTGCATGATTTGCAACGACAGTATCAACCGCGCAACAGCGCGAAAAGCCCGCGTTCACCACCAGACGCAACCCCCTGCCAACCCTGTTCTGGAATGCCTCATTAAGCGAGAAGGTGCAACGATAGTCCATGTAGGCGGGTGTCAGTACACCTTCCGCCCAAACGATGCCGGGGACTCAGTGTGCAAGATTACAAATCCTAACCACCACAAGTTTTTAATAAAATCAGGTCATTATCAGCCATACATAGGCAGCGAGTTATAACGGCAATGGGAAAAGAGCTTCTCGAACCACTGCCGCCCTCAATATTTGATCGGATTATCGCCGAATCCGACCGTTTGCAACGGCTTGATTCCATCAGTGCCGAGCAGCTTCGGCCACTCAAAGAATTGATCTACAGAGCTGCAAGTTCCCATCGATTCACTCAAGGACAGCTCGTTCAGGCTTTGGAGCAGATTGAGCAGAGCGAAGAGTTTGGCAACACCATGCTTCATCTCTGGATCAACACGGAAAATAAAGCAGAACAACTTGAGGCCCGCTGTATCGAACTGGAGCAGCACAAATCGCAACTGCGGCACGATAACAACCTTCTGCGCCGGATGCTGGCCACCGCCCACGGCGAGAGACTAACCGGAACTACTTATCACTAAAGGGGTAGAATTCATGAACAGCCAACAAATCACAATTAACCAAGCTGTTGAAGAAACGAATCGGCAGCTACAGATGGCCACAGTCAGTATTAACCGGCTGCAGGAAGAGCTAATCAGCCACCTTGTCGCCGTCGCTCTGGGGGCAGCGGATAACGGCAGGTCCGCTGAACTGCGCAGCTTCCTGCAAACGCACAGACAGACCGTTGAGGAAGCACCACAGGTGTTAACCAGACTCTTCGCACAGGAGTCCGCCCTTCAGGAACAGACTTTCGCTGATGACCGGCTGGCTGAAAAACAGGAGACCGACCAGATTTTTTTCGATCTTCTGAATCGCATTATTGCAGCTGGCACAGCATCCCCTGCCGAACTCCTGCTACTTCGCAAACACGCCGCCAGCAGCAGCAATCCTGCCAGAAAGTACGACATTGATCGTTTGACTGAGGCGCTTGAAGATCATGACCGGCAGGTATCAGCCGCCAAGAGCTGGAACAGGGAGCCGCCGGTTTTTAGTTTCGCACTTGAAGAGAACGGAGGTCAACCATGATAGTAGATCCTATTCAATCAGCCATAGCTGCTTATAAGGGTATTGATGATGTTTTCCGCCAAGACCGCCTTGATGAGGAACGGAGGCAGCAACAGGGGTTTCAGAACAATCTAGCGCTCAGTCAGGATCAGCGGGCGCAAGAATCCCACCAGTTGCTGAAGGATAAAGCGGATAAGCAGCAGAAGCTGGCAGATGTTCAATCGTTGCGGCATCGGGCTGCAACCAAAAGCCTGACGGATGAAGATTTAACGATTATGAAGCAAGACCCTTACCTGAAAAAGTTTTTTGAGGATACATCACTAATTGATGAGCATTTGGCAGCAGTGGGGCAGATTCATGCAGATGCTCCGACTCTGTTACAGAGCGCTCCATCGCAGCATGATGACCCAAAGGAGTGGATAAAAACAAGACTTCAAGCCAAAGACAGGATTTTGAATAATCTTACCCTGTTAACAAAGGATCAGTTGCTACAACGCAATCCGAACAATCCAAACGAGGATGTAAAGCTGACCAATGCTGTTTTTTCAGGAGAGCACCAAGGGTTGGCGATTGAAGCAGAGTTTAAGAAAAAAAATGGCGAGACCGTTAATGGTGTGCTGACCGAAGGCAAGAGTTCACGTAGTGATGATCCGGTTAAGTTTTATAATGTTAAGGACATTATGACCGGCGTTACCAACAACGGAAAGATGCTTGCTGGTCTGAAGGCGGCACTTGAGGCACGGGCCATTCAATTGGGTGACACCGCGTTATCTGAAGGCCTTAGCAAAGCTGTTGCTGGTCGTATTCAGAATGAACAGGAATGGGTGGGTGCCGAAGATAACCCTAACTTTAGAACCCTGCTTGATGACCCGGTTATGGGGGCGGCTTTTAAAAACGTCACCGCTGTTACCAAAGCTTTTGGCGGCAGTCCCAAAGAAGCGCTTGTTAAAGCACAGGGAGTTATTGAAAAAGTCCAGACACTGGCAGCTGACAAGGCTGAAGGGCAGGCGTTTATCAGCACCTTCAGCGGCATTATGGAGGCTGCAGGCAAAAACCCGTCAAACCCTTATGGCAGTATGGTTGAGTTTTTTAACAGCAATCCGGC
>Ga0209467_1003447_pt1 | contig 10241 bp, 9 predicted proteins | sample Higcelwee11metaG_FD_187175 | JGI IMG/M metagenome (GOLD analysis project Ga0209467, IMG submission 187175) | Freshwater pond sediment microbial communities from the University of Edinburgh, under environmental carbon perturbations - High... | ecosystem: Environmental > Aquatic > Freshwater > Pond...
GGGGGAGCTGCAGTTGCGATCAAAGGTGCGCTGATCTCGCTCTTCTTGGGTCTGCTGAGGCCGCCGGGTCTGACCACCGCTCATGGGGTCTCCTGGAGATAAGTCGCTGCTCTCGCAGCACTCTACCTCCAAAACGCCCAGACGTCCGACACGATCGTGGACAGGGGTCAGAATCCATCCCCGCCGCGGGCGGCCCGAAGAACGAGCTCTCGCAGCCAGCGGTGGGACGGGTCGGCGTGAACCCGGGGGTGCCAGAGGCTCACGAGCTCCAGGGGCGCCAGGGGGATCGGCGGCGGGCGGATCAAGAGCCCCGGGGGCGCCAAGGCGCGGGCGAGGCGCTCGGGCAAGGTCACCACCAGGTCGGAGCGCTCAACGACGGCGATGGCGGCCAAGAAGTGCGGCATCGTGACGACGACGCGGCGGCGCAGGCCCCGCTCGGCGAGGGCACGATCGACGGTGCTGCCCACGGCGAGGCCAGGCGCGACGAGGGCGTGGGGCAGATCCGCCCAGGCCGCCACGTCGTCGCCGCAGCGCCATGACTCGGGCCTCGCCACACAGACGAACTGATCGGCGCAGAGCGTGCGCATCTTGAGGCGCTCGGGGGCAGAATATGAGACGCCCAAGGCGAGGTCGGCGGTGTCGTCGGCCAAGGCGGCGGCGAGGTTCGGGACGACGGGCAGCAGGCGAAGGTCAACCCCCGGGGCCTCCTCCCGCAGCCGCGCGACGAGCTCGGGCAAGAGCACACGCTGCAGGTAGTCGCTGGCGACCACCCGAAAGGTGCGGTCGGATCGGGCGGGCTCAAAGGGGCCCTGGCGGAGGAGCGCCTCGACGGCGCTGAGCGTGTCGTGGAGCGGCGCGCTCAGAGACTCCGCGACGGGCGTGGGCTGCAGACGATGGCCCACACGCACAAACAGCGGGTCGCCGAGCATCTCACGAAGGCGGCCCAAGGCGTGGCTCATCGCCGAGGGGGTGCGCCCCAGGCGGCGCCCGGCGGCGGTCACGCTGCGCTCCTCCAACAGCACGCTCAGGGTGACCAAGAGGTTGAGGTCGAGTCGTGAGAGCTCAATCTTGTTCACATGACGCTCCAGTTCTATGCACTGGATTCAACTCTACCTCTGGGCGAGATTGAGGGGGCCAAACAACCTGACTGGAGGTCACCATGAACATCCGCCTCGCCGCCCTGATCCCCTTCACCTTCGCCTGCGGCCCCAAGGACGCCCCCGTCGAGAGCGCCGCCGACTCCGACGCCGCCCCCGCGGCCTTGACCGGCGCGGAGCTCGCCGGGCGCTGGGCCAGCGGCGGCTGCGAGGCCTACGATGACGGCCAAGGCGGCAAGAGCTACCTCACCCGCGACTTCACCCTCACCGCGGACACCTGGACCCTCGACCTGGGCATCTTCGGTGACGAGGCCTGCAGCTACGCGCTGTTCACCGTAGAGATCACCGGCCCCTACACCTTGGGCGGCCTCTCCCAGATCGTGCCCGGCGCCACTGAAGGCGACTTCGCCTTTGGCACCATCATCTGGACCGCCAAAGATCAGGGCCTCGCCGACACCTTCACCGGCGCGGGCTGCGGGGCGAACGCCTGGGAGGTGGACGTGCCCCAAGACGTGAGCGCCACGGGCTGCATCGGCGTGGCCCACCCCATCGCCGAGTGCCCGACGGATCACGACGTGGTCGCGCTCTCAAACGGCCAGCTCTTCTTCGGCGAACGGATCACGAACATGTGTGAGCTGAGCGGTCGGCCCAAGGCGCTCGGGCCCTTTGGCCTCGATCCCCGCTGAGCCCTAAAAGCGGTACCCCAACGAGAAGCCCCACGAGAAGCCCCGGGGCGGGCGCTCCCAGCGCGCCTGCTCCCAGACCACCAACGGCTCGCCCTCGGCGTTGGTGACGTTCACCGCGGTTGACGTCTGGAACGAGATCCCCGCGAGGTAACGAAGCTCGACGGCGCCGACGAGGCCCGACTCGCCCACGCCGTTGAGGCCCACCCCAAACCCGCCGCGCAGGCCCTTCTCGCGGTACTCGGCGCTGCCTTGGCCGAGGCTCTCGCTGGTGTAGGAGATCGCGGAGCGAGACCAGCGCGGGCCGAGCACACCGACGACGTAGGGATCGAGGCCCTTTCGACCGCCTGCGCCAAGAGTTTTGGGGGTGACGTGCAGGGTGACGCGCCCGGCGAAGCCCCGGTGCCACATCGTGATGTCCCAGTCGCCCGCGGTGCGCCCAGAGAGATCACCCAAGGTGTTGAGCGCCCACTCACCCAGGCGCTCGGAGAGGAACGGGCGATCGTTAAAGCCCTCCAGGCCCACGCCGACGCTCAGCCCCTCCCGTTGGTAGACCCCGACATCGACGGCGCCGTTGAGCCCGACCCAAGAGAAGAAGCTCAGCGCCAGGCCCAGCGGCCCGCCGGAGAAGGCGTTGAAGCCGACGCCGAGCTTCACATCGACGGTGAGCGGGTTGAACTCACCCGGCCGCTTCCGCGCCTCGGCGAAGGAGAAGCGGTGGATTCGTTCGTCCCAGCCGGGCAATGGCCGCGCGTCGGCCAGGGGCGCCGGGGCGTAGAGCCCGGGGGGCGGCTCAAGGTTTGGGAGGGGGTGTAGGCTGAGCTCAGGCGGCGTCATGCTCGCCCCATTAACCCAGGCCCCGCCCAGGTGATCTCGCGGCGTGAGCCCGTTATGAGGTGCCACATGTCCCCTCTGCTCCAAAACGCCCCGCGGCTGGGCGTCGGCATCTCGTGCGAGTTTAACGGCGGCACCCGGGCGCTCAATCTGGACGCCTTGGCCCTCAGAGAGGCCTGGCCCACGCTGATCCATTTTTTGGAGGTCGGCGCCGACACCCGCCGGGGCCTCGATGAGCACATGCAGCGCTGGGCCGCCCAGGGCTGGCCCACGACCTACCACTTCTTGGACCTCAACCTCGCTGAAGAGGAGGATCTTGACCCTCTGTGGGTGCAGCGAACCCAGGCCATCGTCGCTGAGCTGGGCGCGGCGTGGGTGTGTGGTGACGCCGGATATTGGCACGTCGGCGGCCGTGAGCCCGTTCACGACGTGCTCTTGCCCCCGGTGCTCACCCGGTCGAGCGCCGCGGAGATGGCGCGGGCCGTGCGCGCGCTCAGCGCCGCGCTCAACACCCTCGTCGTCCCCGAGAACCCGCCCGCCGTGGCCTACGTCGGCCCGCTGCACCTGCTGGACTACTACGCCCAGGTCGTCAGCGACGGCGACTGCGGCTTCTTGTTGGACTGCTCCCACCTCGCGATCTTCCAGGCCAGCCGGGGCCTCTCGCCGCTCACGGCCTTCGACGGCTTCCCTTGGGAGCGTGTGGTCGAGCTGCACATCGCCGGTGGCCGCCCGCGGGTGACCGAGGGCCTCCGGTGGATGGAGGACACCCACGACCCCGAGCCTACCCCCGAGGCCTGGGCGGTGTTTGAGGCGGCCTTGGCCCGCTCCAAGAACCTCAAGGCCGTGGTGTACGAGTGTGAGCACAACCCCGCGGACGAGGTCTACGACAACTTCGTGCGCCTCAACGACGCCTTCCCCGTGAAGGGCTGAGTCATGTCGCATCAAATCCTGCACCGTGTGACAGCCCGGATGCTCTGGGACGAGCGCTTCGCCCGGGCGGTGTTTGAGGCGCCCGCCCAGGCCCTCGTCGGGCTTGATCTCGATGAGGAGGAGCGCGCGGCCTTGGCCCAGCTCGACCCCCGCGCCCTGCGGGTAGATCCGCTGCGCCGCCGTCGCACCTTACAGGCCCTCTGCGCCGAGCTCCCGGTGAGCGTGGCCCTGGTCCTCAACGAGCTTGGCCGGATCAGCAGCTTAGACGCCTACTTTCAGTCCGCGCCTTTTCATCAGGCGATGATGGCCCGGGGCTCGATGTTCTTGGCGTTCACGGACTACATCCGCAGCCTGCACCTCCGCTGCCCCCAGCTCCCCGACGTGCTGCGGGTAGAGGAGTCTCTCGGGGTCTGCCGCCGTGAGCTGGAGCGCCCTTGCCTACGCATCACCGCCGCGCCCACCCCCAAGGTCGCCTGGGTGGCCCGGGCCCCGGGGGTGGCCACGCTCACCGTGGACGGCGAGACCTTGGGCTGGATGAACACCGTTCAACAGACGCTGTTTGAGCTGAGCCTGATCCCGGCGATGGGCCTGGTGAGTGACGCGCCGCGGGTGCCGCCGCTCACCCCGCCCGGCGAAGGGGAGCCCAAGCTCCTCGTGGTGCACCCGGCGGCGGGGGGCTCGGGGCTCTTGGAGCTGGGCCGCGTCGTCCATGAGTTTTTGGGGCGGCTCGACGGCCCGATCCCCGCCGCTGAAGCGTTCAATCAGGCCTGCCGGCTCGGGCTGACTCAAGCGAGAGCTGAAGACTTGATCTCTGATCTGTTTGAGGAGGGCCTGATCATCGCCGAGGGCCCATGATGCCCTTCGGGGCGATGATCTTCGCGGTCGCCTGCGCCCCTGAGGCGCCGGCGCTGACCGCCCGCGCCACACACGACCATGTGCTCGTGGAGTCGAGCGTCCCCGTCGAGCGCGCCGCGCTGCTTGGCCCCGACGGCGCCACCTTGGTGAGCCGCCGCCTGCCCGCCCCCCTCACCACCTTACGCCTCGACTGGCGGGCCCCAAGCCCAGGGCGCTACACCGCCAGGGTGTGGGCCGAGGGCGCCTTTTACGACACCATCGTAGACGTCGCCGCGGCCAGCCGACCGTTCACCTTGAGCCTAGAGGCGCCCGTGGGCCAAGGGGCCCTGAGCCTCGGCGACACCCCTCCGGCGCCGGTAGTCCTGATCGACGGCGCCCCCACCCAGGTCGCGCTCACGCTCACCGCCCGGGACGCCGGTGACGCCCGGCTGAGCCTCGGCGGCCATCAAGAGGCGCGGGCCCTGCTCCCCGGCGAGCGCCTCGTGCTGCTCAGCGCCTTAGACGGCCCCGCCGAGCTTGTCGCATCGTTGGGGGCGGTGTCGCAAAAAATCCAGCTCACCACCCAGTCGGTGCCCCTGGACACCCTACGCGCCCAGCTCAGCGTCGGCGCGCCACGGTTTCCCGCCGAGGTGAACGGCGCCCCAGAGCTCGCGCGCCCCGCCGGGCGAGTCACCTTGCCCTCGGCTTGGTGGCGGGCCGCGCAGGGGCTCTTGGGTCTGGGGGTGCGACCGCGCGACAGCGGCGTGCCCTGGTCGTATCAGGCGATCCCGGTCACCAACCACGGCGCCGAGGCCGTGAACCTGAGCCTCAGCGCGCAGGTTTTGGGCCCAGATGGCGCCCCGGCGGCGGCGTTTCACCCCGACAACCGCGGCGGCGAGTCCCCCAACGGCGCGGTGACCGCACTTCTGCGGGTGCCCGCCGGGGGCGAGGCCGTCGCGGTGCTGCCGGTCTATGTGGATGAGGCCTTGTTGCGACAAGACGACGGCCTGGCCTACACCCGGCGGGTAGAGGTCTCGGCCTTGGGCCAGGCCACGCCGCTGGTGGTGATCTCAGCGCCGCTGCATGTGAGCGAGGGCAGCGCGGCGGCGAGCTTGGGCTTACTCGTGGGCCTCGTCTCCGCGGCGCTGGGGCTGCGACAGCTCAAACGGGAGGGCCCGGCCTGGCTGGGAGAGCCGCCGACGAGCACGCTCTTGACCATCTCCCTGTTCGCCGCTGTCGCATTTTTGTTCAACGCCGCGAGCCTGCTCATCGGCGTCGGCGTGGCCACGGTGCTCGGGCCGTTCTCGCCCCTGCTCACCGGGCTCATCGACGGCGCCGCCCGGGCCGCCATGCTCGCGACCTTGTTGACCCTCCATCCGCGGCCCGGGGTCGCCGGGCTGTACCTGCTCACCCAGGCTTTGCTCTCGGCGTTCACCTTCGGGCGGATCGGCTTGATTGAGCTGCTATTTGTCGCCAAGCGCCTGTTCTGGGTGGAGCTCTTCTTGCGGGCGTTCGGCCTCACCACAAACCCTAGCTGGCGTGACGAGCCCCGCCGCCGCCGCTGGGCGCGCCTCGCCGCCGCCTTGTGTTGTGCCGAGGTCATCAGCGAGGCAACAAGTTTGATGCTCTCCGTCGCGCTGTATCGACTGTTCTTGGCCGACTGGTACGTCGTGATGATGCTCCTGGGGCCCGCCTTGGGCTATACAGCCCTGGCCTGCGCCTTGGCCGTGCCCTTCGCCGAGAGCCTGCGGAGGATTCAACGCTGATGTTGCGTCTTGAAGGCCTCGGCTACACTTACCCCAGCGTCGCAGCGGCGACGTTGACCAACGTGAGCCTGCAGCTCACGCCGGGCACCTTGACCTTACTCACCGGGCCCTCGGGCTGCGGGAAGTCAACGCTGCTACGCCTCGCCGCGGGGCTGAGTCAACGGCACGGCCAAGGGCGGGTGAGCGGGCGCGCCTTGGTGGGCGGGGTGAGGGTCGAGGCGCTCTCCCCGGCGGAGCGCGCACGACAGCTCGCCTTCGTGTCACAAGAGCCCGGCGACCAGCTCCTCACGGGCACCTTGGGGGACGAGCTCGCCTTTGGTATGGAGTCCGCGGGCTTTGACCCGGCGGAGATCAACGCCGCCCTGGCCCCGGCCTTGTCGCGGGTGGGGCTGCCGGTAGAGCTTGAGCGGTCTACCCGGGCGCTCTCAGGCGGCCAAGCCCAGCGCCTCGTCGTGGCGGCGGCGATGGTGGCCGGGGCCAAGCTCTTGCTCCTCGATGAGCCCCTGGCGATGCTCGACCCCGCCGGAGCCGCGGATTTAATGCGACAGCTTCGTGCGGCCTGCGACGAGGGCGCGGCGGCCTTGCTGATCGAGCACCGCTTGGAGCAATGTCTGCCGTACGCCGACACCCTGGTGATCCTCGGCGGTGACGGCGTGGTGCTCGCCCAAGGCGCCGCGCGGCCCTTGAGCCCCGAGCTGGAGGCCGCCATGGGGCGCCTGGGCTTAGACGCCCCGGAGCTCTGGCGCCTCGCGCACCTCGTTCGCCCGACGCCGGTGGATCACCTCCGCCGTCGCCCTGGGCGCAGCCCGCCGCCGGCGCCGGCGTTCACCCCGACGGGCCCCCCTGCCCTGCGCGCGGGCCCCCTGCGCCACCGATACGAGCGCGCGGTGCCCCTCGCCCTTGACGTGTCGAGCCTTCAGCTATTCCCCGGCGAGCGTGTGGCCCTCGTCGGCGGCAACGGCGCGGGCAAGTCCACGCTGCTGTTGGCGCTGCGTGGGGCCGTGCCCGCGGGCCCCGTCTCCGTCCGCGGGCGAGTCGTCCACGTCCCACAAGATCCCGACCTCTCCTTGCTCTGTGAGACCGTGGCCGAGGAGCTCGCCTTGGGCCCCGCCGAGGCCGGCCTGCGCGGCGAGGCGCTCCAGGCGCGGGTGCAAAAGGCGGCGGAGGACTTTGGGATTGAGGGGCTCTTAGACCAGGCCCCCCAGGCGCTCTCTCGGGGCCAACGGCAGCGTGTGGCCGTGGCCGCCGCCGTGGCCACCGCCCCCGCCGTGCTCGCCTTGGACGAGCCCACCGCTGGGCAAGACTCGGCGAGCCTGGAGCGCCTGATGGTTGGCCTGCGCGCGTTCCCCGGCGCCTTGCTCTTCGCCACCCACGACCTCGGCCTCACCCTGCGCCACGCCACCCGGACGCTCGTGATGATTCAGGGCCAGATCGTGCGGGATGGCCCCCCACAAGAGGCCTTGCGAGACCTGCCCGAGCCCAGTCCTCTGCCGTTGCCGCCCCTGGCCCAGCTCTGCGCGCGCCTGGGCCTGCCGCCGATGGATCCCCTGGCCCTCGCCGCGTTTGTGGAGCCTAGGCCGTGATCGACCCCCGCGCGCGGCTCCTGCTCATCGTGAACGTCGGCTTGCTCGCCGTCACCTTAGAGCGCCCGCTGAGCCTGGGGCTCTTGGCCCTCGCCGCCGCCGCCCCCCTGGTGATCTCACCGCCGCCTGCGCGCTGGTTTGTGCGGGGTGTGCTGATGGTGGTGGGCATCGTGTGGAGCACCGTGCTCTCTCAGGGCCTGTTCTACGCCGAGCAGCCGCGGGTGGCCTTGGGCTGTCTCGGCCCGATCTGTCTGTGGCGAGAGGGGGTGCTGTGGGGTTTGGCGCAGTCCACACGATTTTTGGCGGTGAGCTTCGCGGGCTTGGCCTTGACCTTGACCACCCCCCCCGACCGGCTCTTGGCGGCCTTGATCGCGCTGCGGGTGCCCTTCGGCCTCGCGCTCATGGGCGCCACCGCCCTACGGTTTGTGCCTGAGCTCGGCCAAGAGCTGCTCATCGTGCGCGACGCCCGCGCCCAGCGGGGCCGGCCAGTGTACCGACGGGGTCCGCTGGTGTGGCTGCGCCTGGAGCTCTCGATGATTCGCCCGGTGATCGCCCGTGCTTGGCGCCGCGCGCAGTCTCTCGCCGAGTCCCTCGACACCCGCGGGTTTGACCCCCTACGCCCCCGCGTCTCACGGCGCCCGCTGCGTCTCACCTGGCTTGACGTGCTGATCGTCGCCCCGGTCACCGGGCTCACCTTGGCCGCCGTGGTCGCCCGGCTCATCACCTTGCTCTACACCTCAGACACCTGGTATCACCCGAGCTTACGCGGACTGTACGCCTTCACCCGCCTTTGGCTCTGAGCGGAATCAGCCGAGCCCCGCGCCTATCCAAGCGGCGAGGCCCAAGGCGCCTAAGCCGACGGTGAGCGCGGCGCCGAACCCGACGGCCAAGGGGCGCAGGCCGAGGCCCGAGAGCGTGCCAAGCCGCGTCGAGAGCCCGACCCCGGCCAAGGCCGTGGACAACGCGAGGGTGGCCGCCTGCTCACCAAGGAGCTTGGTGAGGCCCCGCCAGCCCTCTGCGCTGGTGACACCCCAGGCGAGGCCCCCTTGGCTGAGCCCCCAATCGCCGACTGTACGCACCACCGAGAGCAGCAGAAACCCAAGGACGAAGGTAGGGAACAGCGAGCGTAGGCTCGGTGAGCGGGCGCCCGGCGCTTGAGAGCGCCCACGCTGATAGAGCCAGGTCAGCCCCGGCACCACGAGCACGAGCAGGGCGTTTCGGGTGAGCTTGATGACCGTGGCGATCTGCAGCACCCGCTCGTCACCATACACCTCTCTGTAGGCGATGGCGGCGCCCATCACCTGGCTGGTGTCGTGAATCGCCGCGCCCAAAAAAAGCCCCGCCGCGCCGGGATTCCCAGCGAACAGCGCGTGGGCCAGCGCCGGGTAAAACACCATGCCCAAGAGGCCAAACAAGGTCACGTTGGCCACGGTGTACGCCACCTCTCGTTCGTCGGCCTCGATCCCGGGGGCGACGGCGAGGGTGGCGGTGACGCCGCAGATCGCCGTAGACGCGGCGGCGAGCAGGCCCAGGCGCTCGCTCACGCCGATCCACCGGGCCAAGAGCCGCGCGCTCACGAGCCCCAACAGCACCAAGGTGACCACCACGGGCACCCCCAACGCCCCCACCCGCAGCACGTCCAAGGCGTTGAGCTTGAGGCCGATGAGGATGACCCCGAGGCGTAAGGCGTATTTGGTGGCCCACTCCAAGCCCGGCGCCAACACGAGGCTGAGCTTGGGCAGCGCGCCGCCGAGGGTGTTGATGACCAGGAGCCCCAAGAGCACGGCGACAGGGATGGCCGAGAGCGGGCTCGCCCCTGCGGGCAGGCCCCCCAGACGCAAGAGCGACGCGCTCAGCCAAGAGGCCAGCGGCGCGGCGACCAGCGCGAGGCCGAGCGCGGCGCCTAAACCGGGGGCGAGTCGGGGGAGGTCGGCGGGGCGGGACATACCTCGCTGGTAACCCCTCACGCGCCGCGGCGCGGGATGTTTCAGAAAAAACTGTTTCATTGTTGCATGTTTCACAGACCATCGTTTCGATGTTTCTGTGTTTCAGCGCCACATGTTTCACAGTCAATCCCCTCAAACAAGGCGAGGATCCTTGATCCTTCAAGACGATCCCCAAGGCCGGAACGGCCCAGAATCACCCAAAATCGGCGGTTTCCACGCGCTTGTGGCCCAGCAAACATCTCGTGATCTCCGCGTTTGTTGACTTCTGATCCCACAGCCGCTACGGTCCAAGAAGCGTCCCACCTCGTCCTCCCAAGGTCGGGTCGCGCGGCGGCCCACCCCGCCGAGACCGCGGCCTCTCTGTGAGGGCCGCGCTCAGAAGACCCCTCGCCCCTGGGTTCCCCAATGTTGTTCACGCTCTCCGCGCTCCTCCTCTTCGCTTGTGGCGGTGAGCCCGCCGCCCCCACCGCGCCGCCTGTGGCAGAGACGCCCGCCGCCGCGCCCGCCGCGCCGGTCGTGAACAACGAGGGGGTCAATTGGGTGGCCCCAGACGAGGCCACCATCCCCG
>Ga0209467_1003449_pt1 | contig 10239 bp, 9 predicted proteins | sample Higcelwee11metaG_FD_187175 | JGI IMG/M metagenome (GOLD analysis project Ga0209467, IMG submission 187175) | Freshwater pond sediment microbial communities from the University of Edinburgh, under environmental carbon perturbations - High... | ecosystem: Environmental > Aquatic > Freshwater > Pond...
GACCCCGGCCGGGTACTATTCCGACGGCACGCTCACCCCCTATTACGGCACCAGCCCCAGCGGCCAGGGCTTCGGCATCAACTTCCCCACGTCCGGTTCCCTGACCTCGGCGGCCACCACGGCGGCCACGGGCCTGGGCGGCGACGGCATGGGCTTAAACTTCCTGTTCGGCAACATCAACGGCAACAACCTGGAGGCCCAGCTCACGGCCCTGGCCGAGAAGGGCACGGTGAACATCCTGTCCAACCCGTCCATCACCACCCTGGAAAACCGGGTGGCCTACACCTGGAACGGCCGGGAGATCCCCTATGTGTCCTCCTCCCAGTACGGCACCAACGTCCAGTTCCGCAACGCCGTGCTGCTTCTGGGCATGATCCCGCACATCATCGACGGCAACCGTCTGCGCATGGACATCCTGGTCACCAACGACGAGGTGGACAACAACCAGAACAACTGGGTCCAGGGCAACCCGCCGCTGATCACCAAGGAAACCCGCACCACGCTCATTGTGGAAGATGGCGACACCATCGTCATCTCCGGCCTGACCAAGGACACGGTTTCGGATACGGCCTCGGGCATCCCCTACCTCAAGGACATCCCCGGGCTTGGCTATCTGTTCAAGGCCAAGGGCGACAGCGTCACCAAGCAGGAAGTGTTGATCTTCATCACCCCCACCGTGCTGTCCCCCAAGCCCCTGGCCAAGGCCCAAGGGCCCCGGGTGACGCAGATGGACGCCAACGCCATAGTCTTGCCTTCGGATGGGGTTGATCTTGAATCCCGGCCTGGATTTTAGCCTGAGCGCAAAGGAGAACGCGACATGAGCTACCATGAGATACTGGGCCTTGATCGGGAGCCCTTCGGCAATTCCCCTGATCCGGATTTTTTCCACAACTCCCCGCGCCACGCCGAATGCCTGCGTCGCCTGGAGATCGCCGTGCGCCTCAAACGGGGGCTGTGCGTGGTCATGGGCGAGGTGGGCACGGGAAAATCCACGATATGCCGCAGGCTCCTGCGCACCTTGAACTACGATCCGGCCATGTCGGCGCATCTTCTGCTCGACCCGTGCTTCGAGGATCCCCGGGACTTCCTGGCCGCCGTGGCCGTGTCCTTCGGCATCCTGGTGGACGGCGAGGACTCGGCGGCGCGCATCCGCGAGGCCATCCAGGAGTTCTTGCTGGCTGCGGCCGCAAGCGGCGAGACCACCGTGGTTTTGTGCGTGGACGAGGGCCAGAAGATCACCGGCCCGTGCCTGGAGATCCTGCGCGAGCTGCTCAACTTCGAGGTCAACACCCACAAGTTGGTGCAGATCGTGGTTTTTGCCCAGAACGAGTTTGCGGGCGTCCTGCGGTCGCGCAAAAATCTGGCCGACCGGATCAACACCCGCGTGCAGCTGAAGCCCCTGTCCTTTTCCGAGACCAAACGCCTCATCCGCACCCGGCTGCGCCTGGCCGCCGGAGAATCCTGGAAGGATCGCGACCCGGCGCTTTTCACCCGGGCCGCGCTCTTCGCCATTCACCGCGCCTGCGGGGGCTATCCGCGCCGTATCATGCGCCTGTGCCACGCCGCCCTGCTGGAAACCGTGGGCCGGGAAAAGGCCAAGGCCGGACTGGCCGAGATCCGGGCGGCCAGGCGGATGGCGGGGGAGGGGGGCCTGTCCTGGCGCGCCGCCGCCGTGGCCGCCCTGCCCGTGGCCGCAGTTTTGGCCATGCTGGTGGGGCCCGGCCGGGAGCGGGCCGTGGAGATGCTGGATACGGGCCTTTTGCGCATGGGCGAGGCCGTGTCCCATGTCCCGGACAGCGTCCCAGGATATTATGACGCGGCGCGCCACTGGATCGCCTCCACGGACTTTTTGCAGTGGACGCCGTTTGCCGAATCCGGCGCAGTGGAGCCCGAGGCGGCCCCTGCCGTCGCCCCGGTTGAGGTCGCCGCTCTGCCTGACGCCGCGCCAGTCACGGCCGACGCCGCGATTCCGGTCGCAGCCCCTGTTGCGGCTTCGCCTGCCGCCGTTCCTGCTCTCGCCCCGGTGGCGCCCACCGCGCTGTCCGTCGCCGCCACGGCCCCGGCGCCCACTGCGGCGTCCGTCGCCGCCCCGTCGGCGCCGACGGCCGAATCTCCTGTCACGCCTGGCGTGACGCCCCTGCCGGCTACGGCCCATGTGGCGGCCAACACGGTCGACTCCCGGCCGTCCACGCCGCCAAACGCCCCGGCCGTCGCCCCGACGACCCCCGTGGTCCCTGCGCCCCCCGTGGTCCCTGTGCCCCCCGTGGCCGTGGCGGCCCAGGCGAACCCGACGCCGCCGTCCGCGCAGTCGGCCGTTTCGCCGGAAGCCTTGCGCGTCGTGCCCGCCGATCTGCCCGTGGCCGCCCTCAGGACCGTCGGCGTCGAACCGGTCATCATCGAGGTGGCGACGGCGCCTGCGGCCCCCGTGGTCGTCGCCCCGGCCCCTGCGGCCCCCGTGGCCGTCGCCCCGGCCCCGGCCCCGGCCCCGGCCCCGGCCGTGGCGGAACTCCAGGTCGCGCCGCCAGCGCCCGTCGTGCAGGCAAAAGCCCCGGCGGCAGCGGTCGTCGCCGCTCCTCCCCGGGTTTTGGGGGAGATGGTCATGCGTCCGGGCTGGAGCCTGTCCAAAACGGCGGCCCGACTCTACGGCAGCGGCGGCAGGCGGGTCATGAACGACGTGGCGGCCGCCAACCCGGGCATCGCCGATCTTGACCTGGTGCGTCCGGGGGCCAAGGTGGCCTTCCCGGCCCGCCAGGTCGAACCCCTGCCCATGGGGGCCAGCGTGGTTCTTTTCGACCGCAAAACCGACCTCGACGCCGCCTTCGTCACCCTGGCCGCGCTGCGCGACAGCGTGCCCCAGGCCGTCTTGTACGCCCATTATTCGCCCCGGTTGGGCCTGGTCTTCGATGTGGTGCTGGACCGCTACCACGGCGACGCGGCCTCGGCCCAGAAGGCCCTGGACGCGCTTCCCCATGGGGTGGCCGTGAAGGCCCAGGTGGTGGAATACCTCGACGACGTCACCGTGGCCTACAGCGTCCTGGAACCGGCCTCGGCCGGAGCGCCGGGAACGGTCAGGACCGTGGCCCAGAACGCGGCCCTGCCGCAGTAGCTTCACGCCAGACACCCGGGTCGGCGGCGTGGCCGTCGGCCCGGACGGCATCCACAGCGTGATGGTTTCGACAGGCGTTTCGCCCTTTTCACCAACCTGACCCAAGCCCCGGGAGCGTATGATGCAGCCGCGAAAACGCCTGCGCCTTGGCGAGATGCTGGTCGCCGCCGGTCTCTTGACCGACGAACAATTGCGCCAGGCCTTGGCCGCCGGGAAAAAAAGCGGCCTCAAGCTCGGGCAGCAGCTCGTGCGCCAGGGCATGGTCAAGGAATCGGACATTGTGGAGGTCGTCAGCCGCCAAATGTCCATCGAGAAGTATTCCCCGGAAAAATATCCCGTGGACTCCTCCCTGGCCGGGGTGATCCCCTCCGAACTCGCGGTCAAAAACCGCCTCGCGCCGCTTCTGCATCGCGGGCACCTGCTCAAGGTGGCCATGATCGACCCCCTGGACATCGGGGCCATCGAGGACATCGAGATCTATAAAAACTGCGAGGTGGAGCCGGTCATCTGCAGCGAACGGGAGCTGGCCCAGCTCACCGGGGTCATCTACGGCATGAGCGCCGGGATCGAAGGGGTGCTTGAAAGCATCGAGTCCATGAGCATCGACACCGAGGCCGCGCCCGAGGCGGACATGGAGGACATGCAGGTCAGTTCCCTGGAGAACATGGCCGGCGAGGCCCCGGTGGTGCGGCTGGTGAACTCGCTTTTGTCCCAGGCCGTGCGCGAGGGGGCCAGCGACGTCCACATCAGCCCCGAACGGGAATCCGTGACCATCCGCTTCCGGGTGGACGGCAAGCTCAAGCCCGTGCCCTCGCCGCCCAAGCAGATGGTCATGCCCATCGTCTCGCGCATAAAGATCCTGGCCCGCCTGGACATCGCCGTGACCCGGGTGCCCCAGGACGGCCGGTTCACCATCATGATGGAGCGCAAGGAGATCAACGTGCGCGTGTCCACCCTGCCCACCATCTACGGGGAGAACGTGGTCATGCGCCTTCTGGACATGAGTTCCGGCGGGCTCATGCTCTCCGACCTGGGCATGGCCGAGGACGACATGGCCAAGATTCGCGCCGTCATCAACAAGCCCCACGGCCTGTTTTTGTCCACCGGCCCCACAGGCTCGGGAAAATCCACATCGCTTTTCGCCATCCTGCGCGAGATCAACAGCCCCGACATCAACATCGTGACCCTGGAAGACCCGGTGGAATACCGCATGGACGGCATCCGGCAGGTGCAGCTCAACCGCCGGGCGGGCATGACCTTCGCCAGCGGCCTGCGCTCCATCCTGCGCCAGGATCCCGACGTGGTCATGGTGGGCGAGATACGCGACGGCGAGACGGCGGGCATCGCCGTGCAGGCCGCGCTCACCGGGCACCGGGTGCTGGCCACGGTGCATACCAACGACGCCGCCGGGGCCGTGGCCCGGCTCATGGACATGGGCATCGAACCCTTCCTGGTGGCCTCCACCCTGGTGGTGGCCTTCGCCCAGCGGCTGGTGCGCCGCATCTGCCCGCACTGCAAGGAGAACTATACTCCGACCCGGGAGACGCTGCGGTTCTGGGGCCTGGAGGACGCGGGCCAGACGGAGTTCGTGCGCGGCCGGGGGTGCTTTATGTGCGGCGAGTCCGGCTATAAGGGCCGGGTGGGGATTTTCGAGATCCTGGTCATGGATACGGACATCGCGGACATGATCATCCAGCACAAATCCGCCCAGGAGATCACCCGGTTCGCCGTGGACAACGGCCGCCTGCGGCTTTTGCGCGACGACGCGCGCACCAAGATCCTGGAGGGCAAGACCACCTTCGAGGAGGCCCTTGGCGCGGTGGTGGTGTAGCGTCGGCCACTCGAGGCGGCGGATTGTTCTTGACGTCAGAATTTGGCGCCATATGATATGAACCGAAAGCACACACGAACCCTGGGGGAAATTTTCACCAAGCCTACCCGGGCGAATCTCAGATTTGACGATGTCGTGGGCCTGGTTTCCTCCCTCGGCGGAACGGTGACCCAGCGGGCGGGATCGCGGGTGGCCTTCATTTTGTCGGGAAAGGTGCTTGTGCTGCACCGGCCGCACCCCTCGCCGGTGATGGACAAGGGGGCGGTCGAGGATATGAGGGTGTTTTTGTCCCTGTGCGGCATCAATCCTTGAGGAGTGACAATGGCGACGCTTCGCTATAACGAGTATGTCGCAGCGGTGGACTACGATCCGGAAACGAAGCTTTTTCACGGCCGGGTGGTCAACGTGAATTCCGTGATTTCTTTTTACGGGGCCACGGGCGAGGAGCTGGAACGCGAGTTCGCCACGAGCATGGACATCTATTTCGAGGTCTGCCGGGAAAACGGCATTTCTCCGGATAGGCCGTATTCCGGGCGGGTGAACATCCGCCTGACCCCTGAGCTGCACCGTGATCTGGCTCACGCGGCGCAGTCCCAGGGCAAAAGCCTGAACGCCTGGGCCGCCGAGGTGCTCAGGCAGGCGGTTTCGCACTGACGCTTGGGCGGATGACAGGACACGCGGAAAGGACGGTCGCGCCACATGGCCAAATTCGCCTACGAGGCCTACAACGACACCGGCTCCCTGATCCAGGGCGAGCTTGAGGCCGACTCCGGCGACGCGGCCACGGCCCGTCTGGCGGCCATGGGCTACATCCCGGTCGCCGTGCATCGGGGCGGCGCGGCCAAGGGGGACTCGGGCGAGGGCGGCCTGTCCGGCCTGGATATGGCGCTGACCCGGGTCAAGGCCCAGGACTTGATCCTTTTCACCAAGCAGTTCCGGACCATGCTAGCCGCCGGGCTGTCCATCCTGGAGCTTTTGCGGGTGCTGGAACAGCAGACCGAGAACAAAAAGCTCAAGATGGTCTGCGCCAAAATGGGCGACGACATGCGCAAAGGCGTCTCCATCTCCGACGCCCTGGCCAAGCATCCCTCCGTGTTCTCCAAGCTTTTCGTGAGCATGGTCAAGGCCGGGGAGCTGTCCGGCATGTTGCCCGAGGTGCTGGACCGGCTCATCTACATCGTAAGCCACGAAAACAAGGTCAAAACCGACATCAAAAAGGCCCTGCAATATCCCATGACGGTGCTTATCGCCCTGGGCGGGGCGTTTTTCTTCCTTTTGACCTATGTGGTGCCGGTGTTCGCCAAGATGTTTTCAAAATCCAAGCTCGAACTGCCCTGGCCCACCAAGGTGGCCATGGCCATGAACGTGGCTCTGTCAACCTATTGGCCCGTGCTTGTCGGTGGGCTGGTTCTGGTGGTCGGCGGGCTGTGGCTGTTTTTTCGCACCGAGCAGGGCAAGGTGGCCCGGGACGGCTTCTGGCTAAAAATTCCGATCCTGGGCAGCCTGTTCGTCAAGGCCGCCATGTCCCGCTTCGCCTCGATCTTCTCCATCCTCCAGGCCAGCGGCGTGCAGGTGCTCCAGGCCTTGGACATCTTGTCGGAAACCATCGGCAACGCGGCCATCTCCAAGGAGTTCGGGCGCATCAAGGACCAGATCCGCGAGGGCCGGGGCATCTCGGGGCCCTTGCAGCGGGCTAGGTATTTCACGCCCATGGTGGTGTCCATGGTGGCCATCGGCGAGGAGACCGGCGACCTGGACTCCATGCTCAAAGCCGTGTCCGAGCACTACGACGACGAGGTGAGCTACGCCGTGGGTCGGCTGGCCGACGCCATCGGCCCCATCCTCATCGTGGGGCTGGCCGGGGTGGTGGGGTTTTTCGCCCTGTCGATATTTATGCCCATGTGGGACATGACCAAGATGGTGAAATAGGCGGCGACCGTGCGGCGGCAAGGGGTGGCATGGATTGTGCTTAAAATTATTGAAGTGTAAGAAACTGGTCGGCAGGTCCGTGGGTGGGCGTGTTGGGCGGGTGAGGGTTGCTGTATCTCGGGAATTTGTCTTTTTTTCCCGTAAAGCTGGACGGGGCGGCGTGCCGGACTGCCGGGTCAGAGTGGAAACGACAACCAAATTTGAAAGGAGACGTGGCATGGAGTCGAATCACGCCGTGGAGAAAAAGGCAACCCTTGGACAACGGGGTTTCACCTTGATCGAAATTATCGCTGTGTTGGTCATCTTGGGTATTCTGGCGGCCGTGGCCATCCCGAAGTACATCGATCTGCAGGATGAAGCCAAAGCAAAGGCCATAGAAGGCGCATGCGCTGCAATGAACTCGAATGTTGCTTTGGTATGGTCAAACGCTCTTTTAGTTAATAACGGAGATACTGCTGCGGCATTCACAGCCCTAACGGATGCCGCCGTCTCGAATATTGGTGGGGACGCTACCGATTTTACAATTACTATTGACTCGCTTCCTGCCTCCGGAACTGACGGGGCGGCGGAAATTACGATGAGTGGTATTTCTAGAGATTGTACGTTGCATACCCCCTATAACCCATAGAGTTTGTTTTGATATAGTGTTTTCGACAGGGCGCCCTTTCGTGGTCACAGGGGGCGCCCGAGTGGTTCTATATGCAGAACTTTTTTTTTGAGAAGCGCCAACGGGTGAGAAATGCTGACCAGGGTGGTGCTTTGGTTTTTGCTTATGGCTTCACGCTGCTTGAAGTGGTGGCCGTGCTCATCATCCTGGGCATCCTGGCCGCCGTGGCCGTGTCCCATTTCGGCGACAGCAACGCCGACACCGTGGCCGAGGCCGAAATATTCAAGTCGCACCTGCGCTATGCCCAGATTCGGGCCATGGGGGATATCTACCCCTGGACCGTCACCGTGGGCGGCGCAAGTTACGTCCTGTCCACCACAAACCCTTCCGTCGGCACGCCGATGTTGCCCGGCGAGTCCGGGGCCACGCACCGCTATGACGGCGGTGTGACCGCCACGGCGGGCACGTTTACCTTCAATTGGCGCGGCCAGCCCACCACGGGCGGCGGCTCCAGCATCACCTTTGACGGCGATCCCGACGTCACCGTGACCGTCCTTTCGGAGACCGGTTTTGCGCAATAATCTTCGCCCCCGCCCGCGCGGCTTCACCCTGATTGAGATCATCATCACCCTGGTGGTGCTGGGCATCGCCGGGGCCATGCTGGCCACCTTCATGGGGCCGGGCATCACCCGCAGCGCTGATCCTCTGCTGGCGCTGCAAAACGACGCCAGTTTGCAGGCGGTGATGGAGAACATGATTGCGGATCAGCAGATAAATTTTTCTGCGAACTTGTCGGGATTTTCAACGGCATTAGGGGCGTCCGGGTCTGATCAGTCGAACACCTACGGTCAGTACCACCTCGACCGCAACGGCATGTGCGATAAGGACGGCTCCAATCTTTTCATAGATAACGGGGCTGGCCCCTACCTCTGCGTGACAATTTCCGCTCTTGGCCAATCCGGCTCAAAAATTTCTTATCTGTTCACAGCAACCACAGCCTCGCCATGAACACCGCCGCCGCCCGCCGCCAACGCGGCTTCACCCTGATCGAGATCATCGCCGCCCTGATCCTCCTGGGCATCCTGGCCGTGACGGTGTTCGGCTTCATGGGGCAGGCCGTGCGCGGTTTTTTCATCGCCCGCGACGCCCTGGCGATCACCCAGAAGGCGCAGATCGCGCTGAACCGGATGCGCATCGAGCTGACCTATCTGGAGAAAACGCCGTCCCCCACGGGCACGGCGACCTCCCTCAGCTATACGGCCATTATTTCCGGCGGGACGGAGAACAACACCATCGCCTACGACGCAGGCGGCAACCGGATCACCTGGAATACCGCGACCCTGATCGACGACGTGGGCGGCCTGACCTTTGCCTATTACGACGCCCCCACCTCCTCGCCAACATCGAGCTATCAGTCGACCACGAACCTCATCGGCATCACGCTGATCATGCTGGATGCCGACGGCAACACGGCGACGTTCACCACCCGGGTGGCTCCTGGAAAGATAACAGTAACGCCGTAAATGGCCCGACAAGTCATGGAGGCCGGATGCCCCGCCGCAACGCAACCACCCGATTCGTAGCGACAAAGCGTTTGGCGCTCCGCACCCTCCGCAGTTCTTCACGCGGCAGTGCGCTGCTCTACGTCATCGCCGCCATCGTTCTCCTTGGCGTGATCGGCGGCGGCGTGGCCTACTTTTCCTCGTCGTCGAGCACCTCGCAACTGGCCAGCACCCGCGCCGAGCAGGCCTATTATGCGGCGCTGGCGGGGCAGGAGTATGTCAAGCAGCGGCATGAGGCGATGCGGACGAGCTCCGCCAGCCTGGACGCCCTCCTTACCGACCTGAATCAAAATTCCGGCATCTATACGCTCGCCGACAATCGCCGGTTCACTCTGACGACAACGAAAATCGACGCCACACACTATTCCGCGACCGTGACCGGCAGTTATCTGGATGCTGCGGGGGGGGCCACGGAAAATACCGTCATCGACATGGGCTCCCGGGAATATATACCAGCGAGCAGCGGCGGGAGCACCGTTCCGGAATCGGCCCGAAAAACCCCCGTGGTGACCAACGGGGCGACGATTGACGGCGGCGTCTCTGCCGACACCGTGACCCTGAACAACGAATCGACCGTCACCGGCGATGTCATTTCCACCACCTGGGTGGTCGTGGGCAACAAGGCCACCGTGGGGGGGGACGTCTGCGCCGGGGGGAACGTGACCCTGAACAACGAGTCGTCCGTGGGCGGCGACATCAATGCCACGGGCGATGTGTCTATCGGCGCGAACAACGCCGTGGTGCAGGGCAGCGTCTATGCCGGCGGCAACGTGACCATCCAAAACGGGGCCAAGGTCATGGGCGACGTCCATGCCGGAGGGTATGTCGTCATGGGCTCAAATAACGCCGCCGTGTACGGCAGCGTGTACGCCGCAGGCGACGTAACCCTCAACAATGCCGCCCGGGTGTATGCCAACGTGCATTCCGGCGGCAACATCAATGTTCTGTGGGGCGGAACCATCGACGGCAACGCCGTGGCGGCGGGGACTGTCTCGGTGAACGCCTGGGGCGGCAAGGTGTCCGGGAGCGTGGTGCAAAACGCCTCCTCGCCTCCGCGCATCAAGCCCACCGAACCCACGGCCTGCGAAGAGGTGGAGGCGCCGCCGCTGCAAACCTATACTGCGGGAACGACCGATATTTCCGTGAGTTATGGAAACGCAAAGGATATCGCCCCGGGCTCCTATGGAAAGTTGGCCGCCTCCGG
>Ga0209467_1003450_pt1 | contig 10236 bp, 5 predicted proteins | sample Higcelwee11metaG_FD_187175 | JGI IMG/M metagenome (GOLD analysis project Ga0209467, IMG submission 187175) | Freshwater pond sediment microbial communities from the University of Edinburgh, under environmental carbon perturbations - High... | ecosystem: Environmental > Aquatic > Freshwater > Pond...
ACAGCAGGGACGCTATGAAGTACACGCGCTCATGCGGGGGGCGGTGCATGACTCTCTGACAGGTGAGTTGGTGGTCTTCGTTAAACGTATCCATAAAAGTTTGTGTTACTATTATCGTTCGAAAATACGATCAGATCTCGATAAGTGTATGATTTCAACGGACGAGGCCGCGTATTTTGTAGAGGCGCTTTACCACGGCGTTCTGGCAGGTGTCGATACTGAGTTCAAAGACTATGTAGTGAAGACTGCGCTTATGGCCAAGCGTGGTGGGGTCGATACTTGGCTCACTGAGCAGTATAGGCAATTGCTTGGAGTCGCCGATTTGGGACGTTTGGAATTCGCGTTGATGGAAGTTCTGCTGGGGCAAGCCGTTGGTTCCCAGGGTAGGGAAGTGGAGGCACTAAAACTACTTAGGGCTGGCTATAACGCGATATTTATGGAAGGCGAGGCAGACTTGCTAAAGGCATGGTGTACGATTTGGATAGTATCATTCGCGCTAAAGGTAGAGGACTTGGAAGAGGCTACCTTACTCTGCGAGGCCGGGATTCGTATGAGTGAACAAATAGAGGACTTTGAAGGATTGGCATATGGCTACTCAAACTTAGGAATGATTTCTGGGCGCAAGGGTGACCGACAACGTGCGCTTACTTGTTATCTGAAATCGTTGCATCTGAGTAGGGAGTATGGCCTCCATATGATAGACATTCATCGCAATAACTATGCATTCTCACTTTCGATGATCGGTGAGTTTGACCAGGCAGAGGCACTACATCAGGAAAACATCCTCATAAAGAATGGTTTAGGTCGTGTTCACTCAGCACAAATTTCTCGGGCCAATATAGCCATGGTGATGTACCTTCGGGGTAACTATCTCGATGCGGCCCTTATTCAGCACTCGGTAAGGGAGTACAATAAGAAGGCGGGCAGGCTGGCGTCATGGAGTATAAATTCACTACATTTGGCTCGATCGTATGTACGGTTGGGGCGCTTTGATGAAGCACGTCGTGTGATCGATGATGTAGTTCCTTTCATTGAGGCAAATCAGTGGCGTGACTTGAAAGTCTTACTCCCGAAGGTGATGTGTGAATTATGCATTGAAGAGGGTGCGTTGCGGGCCGCTGAGGAACACGCCTATAGAGGCTTAGAAATTGCTGGAGAAGTTAGTAGAATTGGGCCAATTGATGACTTCAAGCTCATTCTGGGGCGAATAGCTCATGAACGTGGTCAATTTGTGGCGGCGTTGGAGATGTTTCGGGAGGCCTCCGTGATTAGTCGGAAAACCTCTGACTACCCTCTACTTATGGCCAACTGGAAGTACTCTGCGCGAACACGATATGTGAACGGTCAAGATAGCATTGGCTGGGCCGAGACTCAGAGAGCACTTGCAATGGCAGAGTTGATAGGTAGTGAAGAACGCAAAGACTTACGCGCGACTCTACGCATGCAGCGACTTGACGGGGCAAATGAGTGGTGGGGCGCTCCAACAGATCGAATCTTTGCTATAGATCGCGAATACGCTAGCCTCGTGAAGCGGACGTTGACGGACCGAATGATGGCCCCAGTCAACCTTAGTCAACAGCGAGAGCTGTTTCTAAAGGCTTTTTTCGATGGAGAACGCTATGCGCCCCAGTTTGTATACTCTCCCGCAGAGAATTTGCCCTGTACTGAGTGGAAGAATTTTATCGCTGAACTGGAGTTGACAAATCCTATGGAGCGAATTTACTGTGCTTTGGCTGCGCATCAGATGTACTGTCTTCGACAGGCTATTACTCACGATCCGGGGGTTATTGACGCTACAACGACAGATTCGTTTGGGGGACCTGATGATGAATTGGTAAATGAAGCGGTGGGTATATTGAATCGAATCGCGGATGAAATGCGTGATGGTGACGACTGTGGCGAAACGGCATGTATCAACTCAGTGGATGCTTGTGAGGTGCTACTGTCGTCCGTGAGTGGCTATGGGGTCGATGGGTGGCGCTCAGTCGTCGAGCCGGTCATGAGTGCTCGTATCTCCGTATCAGCGGTCGAGCGGTTGATTCGAGTACGCAAGGGTGAGGTATTCTCTGTTAGTGACCTTCAAGGCCTTGTCGCGCATGAAGTTGGTGTGCATGTGCTTAGGGGTGAGAATGGTGCCCAGCAGGGGCTTGATATTTTTCGTTTCGGGCTGCCTGGGTATATTGAGACAGAGGAAGGTCTCGCGATTTATCGACAGATACAAGCATCTGGACGCTCGTCTGGGGTGCTCCAACGAATTGCGCTCAGAGTCCTGGCCGCCCACTGGGCGAAGGATGCAGGTTTCTCAGAGGTGTTCGAGCGGTGTCTTCAATATACCTCTGATAGGAACTTGTGTTTTAGCGTTGCGCTCCGCACCAAGCGTGGTTTTCGAGATGTAACGGCACTGGGGGCGCATATGAAGGATATCGTATATCTTCGTGGATACCTTGCCATTCAGCGCCTGATTGACACGAATGAGCTTGGCGATACCCTCCCACTGTTGTACGTCGGAAAGGTTGGGTTGGGTAATCTAGTGGCGGTGAAGAGGGCACTTCACGATGGATGGTTACGACCGGCGAAATTCTTGCCTGCGTCGGAGGATACACTTTGACCTGTGTGGGGTTAAGCTAATAGTGGTTGAAGATCTAAAAACCAAAACGCCACCGCTCTCGCGATGGCGTCCCGTTCAGTTGCTCAACCTTCGCCGCTTACTCCGCCGCAGGCTGGCCCTTCTTGCCCTTCTTGCCGCTGGGCGCCGGAGCGGCGGCGGCCTCAGGCGCGGCCTCAGCGGCGCCATCCGCCGCGGGAGCCTCCGCCGCGGGGGCGTCCTCACTCGCCGCTTCAGCCGCGGGAGCCTCCGCCGCGGGGGCCTCAGCCTCTGGCGCTACCTCCGCCTCAGCGGGCGCCGCGACGGTGGCCGCGGGGGCCTCCTCCACGGCGACGGCGGGGGCGCCGGGCGCCTCGATCCCGCCCCAGCGGGTGTTGAACTCGGCGACGTTCGCCGAGACCCAGTCGTGGGGGCGCGCGGCGCTCCGCACGACGGCCCAGCGCACGAAGACGTGGGTGCCGGGGGTGAGCCCAGCGTTCGCGGCGCCCTTCTCCGCGGCCTCGGCGGGGGAGTCCGCGAGCACACGGGCGCCGAGCAGCTCATTCGTTGACACGAAGTAGGTATCCATCAGACCTCCGCGCGCGTCGCAGTCCGCGCCACGGCGTGGTTCTACCACAGCTTGTGGCTTAACGAAAGTCGCGGCTCGTCGTCGGCACGGCGCCTACGTCTACGGGCTCAAAATGTTGGGCCAACAGGGACACGGCCTCACCCTCCCGCTGCAGGCGGCCGCGCGCCCGCAACATGGGCTCGTGGCGGATGGTGCGGCGCTCGGCCTCGTACAGCTTGGGCCACACGACGAGGTTCACGAGGCCGGTCTCGTCCTCTAAGGTCATGAACAACACGCCGGAGGCCGTGCTCGGGCGCTGGCGCAGCACGACCACCCCGGCCACCTCGACGACGTCGCCGGACTCGTACAGGCCAAGATCGCTGGCGCGGGTGACGCCTTGCTCATCCAGCCGGGGGCGCACGAGGCCCAAGGGGTGCGCGTCGAGGGACAGCCCCGTGGAGAGCCAGTCTTGTTGAAGCTCCTCAAAGGCCGTCGCCTCGGGCAACGGCGCGTCGTCGTCGTCGTGGCCGAGGCCCGCGAAGAGGGGGCCCGCGTACAGCCCGGAGATCGCCCAGGCCGCCTGCCGTCGGCTGAGCCCGAAGGGGCGCAAGGCGTCGGCGCGGGCCAAGAGCATCAGCTCGTCCCGGCGTAGGCCCGTGCGGCGCGCGAGGTCACCCACCCCGGTGTAGGCCCCGCGCCGCCGAGACTCCTCAATCTGCCGCCCCGAGGCCTCGCCGAGCCCGCTCACCTGCCGAAACCCCACCCGCAAGGCCACGCCCTCGGCCACCCGACCGGCTTTTCCCCCGGCGAGGGGGCTCACCCGACCGTCGGGCTCTAAGGTGTTGTCCCAGCACGAGCGGTTGATGTCTAGGGGCCGCACCTCGACGCCGTGGCGGCGCAGATCATCGAGGATGTGCCGGGGCGGGTAAAAGCCCATGGGCTGAGCGTTCAACAAAGATGCTGCAAAGGCGGCGGGGAAGTAGCGGCGCAGGTAGCTGGAGACGTAGACCAACAGCGCGAAGCTCGCGGCGTGGGACTCGGGGAAGCCGTAGTCGCCGAAGCCCATGATCTGCTTGGCGACCTGCTCGGCGTACACCCGGGCGATGCCCTCACGCTCCATGTTGTCGACCAGGCGGCGCACGAGGCGCTCCAGGCCGCCGCGTTTGCGGGCGCTGCCCATGGCCCGGCGCAGCTCATCGGCCTCCCCCGGCGCGAACCCGCCCACGGCCATCGCCATCTCCATGACCTGCTCTTGGAAGATGGGCACGCCTAAGGTGCGCTCTAGGATGGGCTCTAGCTTGGGGTGGGCGTAGAGGATGGGCACCTTGCCCGAGCGCCGCTCTAAGTACGGGTTGACCATGCCGCCTTGAATGGGCCCGGGGCGCACCAAGGCGACCTCAACGACAAGATCGTAGAAGCTCCGGGGCTTGAGCCGGGGCAGCATGGCCTGCTGGGCGCGGCTCTCGATCTGGAACACGCCCAAGGTGTCGGCGCGGCAGAGCATGTCGTAGACGAAGGGATCTTCACGGGGGACGCTGGCGAGGTCAAGGTCGTGGCCGTGATGTTCGCGGCAGAGGTCAAAACATTTGCGGATGGCCGTGAGGATGCCCAAGGCCAGCACGTCCACCTTCACGAAGTTCACCGCGTCGATGTCGTCCTTGTCCCATTGAAGCACCGTGCGGTTCTCCATCACCGCGGGCTCGATGGGGCAGCGCTCGCGCAGGGGCTCCTCGCTGATGACAAAGCCGCCGACATGGATCGAGAGGTGCCGCGGAAAGCCGAGGATCTCCGTGGTGATCTCTAGGGTGAGCCTCACCCGAGGGTCGTTGGGATCTACCCCACATGAGGCCGCGCGCTCGGGCTTGGGGCCCTTGGAGTCCCACCAGTCTTGGTCTTTGGCGAGGCGGTCTACCTGGTCTAAGGACAGGCCCATCGCCCGGCCCACGTCACGAACCGCCGAGCGGGGCCGATACGAGATGATCTCGTTCACCATCGCCGCCCGGTGCCGCCCATAGCGCCCGTAGATGTACTGGATGACCTCCTCGCGGCGCTCGTGCTCAAAGTCTACGTCGATGTCGGGGGGCTCGGCGCGCTCGCGGGAGATGAACCGCTCAAAGAGCAGGCGCTGCTGGGCGGGGTCTACAGACGTGACGCCCAAGGCGTAGCACACCAAAGAGTTCGCCGCGCTGCCGCGGCCTTGGCAGAGGATGCCGCGCTCGCGGGCGAAACGCACGATGTCGTAGACCGTGAGGAAATACGCCGGGAAGTCGAGCTCTTCGATGAGCGCCAGCTCGTGCTGAATCTGGTGGACGAGGCCATCGGAGACCCCCTCAGGGTATCGCCAGGCCATGCCCGCCCGCACCCGGTCACGCAGGGTTTCCATGGGGCTCTGGCCCTCGGGCACGATCTCCCGGGGGTAGTGGTACTTGAGCTGATCGAGGCGAAAGTTCACCCGCTCGGCGAAGGCGCCGCCGTTTTTCAGCCAGTCCGGGCGGTCGGCGTAGAGCTGGCCCAAGGCGGCGGGGCCCTTGAGGTGGCGCTCGGCGTTGGGCTGGAGGTGGTGCCCGGCGTTGTCGATGGTGAGGCCGAGGCGCACGCAGGTGAGCACGTCTTGGGCGCGTTTTCGGGCGGCGCTGTGCATGAGCGGCCGGGCAGACGCCAGCACAACACAGCCCAGACGGCGAGAGAGCGCGTCGAGCAGGCGGGTGTTCTGGGCGTCGGCGTCAGGACGCAACGCTCTCGCTGCACAAAGATAGAGCCGGTCGCCGAAGGTCTCGCGCAGCGTCTCGAGCTCGGGGGTGTGGGCGGCGCCGTCCCTCGCCCAGTCGGCCCCGGCCAGGGCAACAAGACCGTTTTGTCGATCCAAGAGCTGGCCCAGGCGCAGCAGGCCCTCACCCTTCGGGGTCTCGGCGTGGGCGCGGGTGAGCAGCTCGCAGAGGTCACCCCAGCCGGCCTCGTCCATGGCGTAGACCGCGAGCTCTCGGGGTGGGCCCGCCGTGGCGGCCACGGTGAGGGTGGCCCCGTGGAGCACGGCGAGGTTGGGGGTAGACCGCGCGGCCTTCCAGGCGCGGACGAGGCCATAGACGCTGTCACGATCCGCCACGCCGATGGCGTCTAGGCCCTGCTCGGCGGCGGCGGCGACGAGCTCTTCAGGCATCGACGCGCCCTCCAGCAGCGAGAACGCCGTCGTGGCCCAGGGCTCTACCCAACGCTGCGCCGTGCTCGTCATCAGTCCCAGGCCCCATGGGCGAAGAACTCGCCGGTGACCCGATCCTCAAAGATCCACAGCGCGCGGCCGTCGGCCAGCTCCACCCGGTGGTAGTCGCGGTCGAAGGGCTCGGGGCTCCACCATCCGCCGCAGAGGCGCTCGGGGCCGATGGCGGCATTCACAACAACGGCGTTGCTCTCAAGCTGCACGCTCAAGATCCGGCCTTCAGGGTTCCGGCGCACGACCAGGGGCCGGGGCTCACGCCACAGGAGCGTGGGGCGGGAGGGGCCGGGCGGAGGAGGGGGCTCGGGCCGAGGGCGATCGTGAAAGGGCCGGGCGCACCAGGCGCGCTCCGGGGCGTGGTCGGCCTGCAGGGCGGGGCGAAAGACGGCGTGTTCACCCAAGGCGTCGGTGAGCCGGGCGAGGAGATCGCCCAGAGGCTCGCCGCCGACGGTGTGGGGGTCGAGCAGGCCACGCTGCTGGCCGGTGTGTTTGTTGACCTCCAAGGCGTCGAGATGAATGGCGGTGGCCGGGGCGTCGAGGCGTAAGGTCTCTAAACGGCGGCGCAAGAGCGCGATGAGATCGTCGGGATCGCGCCGGGGCTGGCCAAAACGCGCCACCAACGAGAGCGGCGGGTGATCCTCAAGCTCCAAGTGGAGCTGCAGCCGGGCCGTGGCGAGGTCCAAGGCCGCCAGCCGCGCGCCGAGCCGCACACAGAGGGGCTTGAGCGCGAAGAGCAGGGCCTCGACGGACTCCACGGGGCTCGGCAGGCTCACCCGCGCAGACACCCGCTCGGCCAGAGGCGGCGGCGCTGGGGGATCCACCGGGGCCCGGCCCTGGGCGAGGGTGTGCATCCGTAAGCCCTCCTCGCCAAATCGCCCGGCCACCGACGCGGCGTCTAAGGCGGCGAGGCCCCCCACCCGGCGTAAGCCCAGGAGCGTGAGTCGCTCCCGCAGGCGCGGCGAGGGCGCCAAGGCGTCGATGGGCAAAGGCGCCAGGGCCTCGGCGAGCCCACCCACCGGCACCACCCGATCGGCCTCACCAAAGCTGCACAAGGCGAGTCCCCCCAGCGGCTCGTCGCTCACCACGGCGACGGCGACGTGGCCCAGACTCCGCGCCAGGCGCAGGGCCTCTCGCAAAACACCGGACTCCCCACCCTTGAGCGGCACCCCGGTGAGCTCGACGGCGAGGGCGTCCTGGCCGATGGGCCGCACGGCGGGAGACAGGCGGGTGAACGCCTGGGCCAAAGACAACAGATCCGCTGCCTCGTCCGCCGGATCATTCACCAGCTCCCCGCGCAGCTCAGGCACCAGGGCCCGGGCCTCGCTCGCCGTCATGCCCACCCGTGCGCCTTGGGCCTGGGCCTGGGGGGTGACGGCGACGACGATCGTCTTGTTCTGCCGCTCCTCCAACAGCATCACGAGGTCCTCCGGGGACCAGCCGTGGCGCTCCAGGCGAAAACAAGGCAGCCGCACCGTCAAAAACCGCCGCTTGGGGGCCGGACCCTGCCGAACAGGGCGCGCGGAGGGTTGAAACGGCAGGTCAGCCGTGAAGGGCAGGGGACGCGACCTCTTGTGGCGCATGGGCTCATCCTGAACGCGGGTTCAGTATACTCCTGGTGCCCGCCTTTGGGAAGGGTGCTCTCCGCCAAGAACCACGATAGTCGGGGCCTTGAGGAGCGCCGCCGTGAACGACCCCCACCCCCACGATCCCCCGCCCCACGAAGAGCACGCCGAGCTCAACAGCCCGCCGAGCCTGCCCTCCGCGATCGCCGCCTTGGTGTTGATCGTGGCGATGTTGGCCTTCGTCGTGACCGCCAAACGGGACGACAAGGCCTGGAAAGGCTGGACCGACCCCGTCAAGGCCTGGGTGAAGCAGGTGACCGGCGCCGGGGCGGACGACGCCGCCAAAAAAGACGACGACGACAAGGCCGGCGGCGAGGGGGAGGCCGGGGGCGAAGGGGCGGGCGGCTGAGGTTGTCGCAAAAATTGTCACATAAATTAATGTGACAAGCTGGACCCGCTCCTGGGCGGTCATCGCCCGAAGCGTGGGTTAATACAGCCCGATCCCCGCCGAGGAGAGCCCCGTGCTGCGCGCCCTGAGCATGAAGAACGTCGGCCCCGCCGAGGAGATGTCGCTAGACCCCCTCGGCGCGCGGCTGAACCTCATCACGGGGGACAACGGCCTGGGCAAGAGCTTCTTGTTGGAGCTCGCCTGGTGGACGCTGACCGGCGCCATGGGCAACCCCGCCATCACGCCTGCGCGGCCGGGGGAGGCCCGAATCGGCGCTGCGGTGCAGAGAGCGGGGCGCCGGGCCACGGTCAACGCGCGCTGGGAGCCTCGGGCGGCGAGCTGGTCACGGTCGCGCCTTGATCCTGCTCAAGCGCACCCGCTGGTGGTCTACGCCCGGGCCGATGGCGCGGTGTGGCTTTGGGATCCCTTACGAAACCTCGGCGCCGAGGTGGTCGGCGGCGGTGAAGAGATCCCCAACCCCAAGGCGTACTTCTTCGGGCCTCGGGCGGCGATGGAGGGCCTGCGCCGCACGATCCCCGTCGGCGGCGTGATGACCGAGCAGACCCTCTGCAGCGGCCTCATCCACGACTGGGTGGACTGGCAGCGCAGCGGTGACCCCCGCTTTGAGGCGCTCTGTCGCACGCTCAGCGCCTTGAGCCCCGAAGGCGCGGAGATTCGCCCAGGAGAGCCGACGGCGCTAGGCCGCCAAGACGTGCGCCTGATGCCGACCGTGGTGATGCCCTATGACCTCACCGTGCCCTTGACCTTGGCCCCCGCCGGGGTGCTCAGCGTCGCGCGTCTGGCGTACCTGCTCACCTGGGCCCGTGCCGCCCACGACGACCTCGCCGCCCGTCTGGGTGTGCCCCGCGCGCCCCAGCTCGTCGTGCTGCTCGATGAGCCCGAGACCCACCTGCACCCCCGCTGGCAGCGTACTTATCTGCCTTCGCTCCTGCGCAGCGTAGAGGAGGCCGGGCCCGCGGCGCAGCTCCTCGTGGCCACGCACTCCCCCCTCGTGCTCGCCTCGATCGAGCCCCACTTTGACGAGGCCCAAGACGCCTTGTGGAAGCTCGATCTCACCGCGGGGGGCGTGGAGATCGCACGGGATCATTGGCACCTGCGGGGCAACGTCTCTGCTTGGTTACGCTCGGACGTGTTTGATCTCGGTGACGATCGCTCCGTTGAGGCTGAGGCTGCTTTGGCCGCGGCCGCGAGGCTCATCGGCGCGCCTGGTTTGTCCCGAGCCGATGCGCTCACGATGAGCCGGCGCTTGCTCAAGCTTCTGAACCCCAACGATCCCCGCTACCTGAGCTGGCGTCACCACATGCGACACCTGCTCGATGATGAGGCCGCGCCGTGATTCGGGTGAGCTTAGCCCCCGCGCCAGCGGACTTCGCCGAGCGTGTTGGAGAGCCCGGTGAGCGTGTGCTGATGGAGCTTCGGGGCGATCCCGCCGCGCCCACACGGCGAGGGCCAAGACGAAAGCAGCTTGATCCAGCGATCTGGGCGCGCATCTTGCCCGACCTTCGCCGGGTGTACCACCGTCGCTGCGCCTACACCGCTTTGTTCGTCTTCCCCGAGGCCCGTGACAGCGTCGATCACTTCAAGCCCAAAGAGCGATTCCCGGAGCTGGCCTACACCTGGGGCAACTACCGCTACGCGCTCCTCGACGCGAACCGCATCAAAGGCACAGACGACGTGCTCGACCCCTTTGAGGTGTTGGACGACTGGTTCACCGTCAACCTCGACAGCTTCAAGGTAGAGACAACGGTGTTGTTTCCTGCGGAGCGCCGGGCGCTGTGGCAGGCGACCGAAAAGATCGTGAACGCCCCGATGTTCTGTGACGGTCGCCGCTGGCGCCATGAG
>Ga0209467_1003452_pt1 | contig 10222 bp, 9 predicted proteins | sample Higcelwee11metaG_FD_187175 | JGI IMG/M metagenome (GOLD analysis project Ga0209467, IMG submission 187175) | Freshwater pond sediment microbial communities from the University of Edinburgh, under environmental carbon perturbations - High... | ecosystem: Environmental > Aquatic > Freshwater > Pond...
CGCACCTTCACCTCGAGAAGAGGATCGGCTCCGCCGTCCAGCACGCCCATGATCTCTCCGACGGCAAGGCCGTCCAGCATGAGCTTCATGCCGATGAGATCGTGGATATACCATTCATTGCTTTTTAGCGGACTCACGCGATCTCTTGGAAGGAAGAGCTCCAGACCGGTCAGGGAACGCGCTTTCTCGGGCGTATCGTAGCCTTCGAAAGCGAAGCTCAAACCCCAGTCGCCCGACTCGGCGGATTGGATTTTCATCATTTTCGCCAATTCAGGTTTTTTGTCGGGAGCCACGAGGATCGTCGTGAGGCCTTTCAGATGGCTATATTCGCCGGAATAGCTGTGCAGCTTCAGGAACCCATTGAGACCGCGCGGGGCCCCAAGCTTGGCGACGGCCAAAAGTTCCTTGTCAGCGGCTTTATTCATGGGAGGCGTTCAGTCCAGAATCTCCAGGATCACACGCTTGGACTGTGCGGAAGCGCAGGCGGAGAGGATCGTCCGGATGGCTCTGGCGATCCGGCCGTTTTTGCCGATCACCTTGCCGATGTCGGCGTCGGCGACCTTGAGCTCAAGGATCGTCGATTTCTCGCCTTCGATAACCTTGATGTCTACGGCATCGGGTTCGTCGACGAGGGATTTTACGATATATTCTACTAAATCACGTTCCACTTCGTACTCCTTGGCAAAAAAAAGCGCCGGTCGGCTGTATGGGCCGAAGATTCGGCCCTCACTGCCTATTTGACCTGGATATTTTTCTTGTTGAGCAGGGAGCGAACGGTATCCGAAGGCTGGGCGCCGCGTGCGAGCCAGAATTTCGCCTTTTCCTCATCGATTCGAATCTGCTTTTCTTCGATTTCGATGGGATGATAGAGGCCGATTTCATCGATGGTTCTGCTGTCGCGGGGCGATCTAGCGTCCATGATGACTATTCGATAAAAAGGACGGGCTTTCGCTCCGAATTTCTTGAGCCTTATCTTAACGCTCACGGATTCCTCCTGAACTTTATGGAAAATTGGACCCTGCTTGAGACACACGTACCCCCGGCTCAGGATCCGAATCGGGGATTAGCGCTCTGATTTATAACCCAATGCCGTCATAAAGTCAACTCATTGCGGGGAAGGCCTCAGGAACCGAGGCATTCCCTGATGGTCAGCTTTCTCACGCCGCGCGCCGGAAGAGCGGCGGCCAGAAGCGGAAAAGCGGCGCTCATGGCCGAAATAGCCAAAAGTCGCATCGGGAAAAGTTGGGGCCTGATCGAATCCGGAAAATTGGCGCCTATTTCCGAAAATTCGAAGCGGATTCCGAAGCCAGAAGCCTGCAGTATCCAGATCGTCAACATGCCGAGCCCCAGGGCGGCGAGAGCCGCGGCCAGCGAGGTGACGAGCGTCTCGGCGTAGATGAGGGCGCCCGATTGCCGGGAACTGAGCGCGATGGCGCGCAGCGTCCCGAGGTCACGCACGCGGTCCTGCACCGACAGAAGAATGGCGTTAGTCATGCTGACGCCGGCGACGAGCACGAAAATTGCCATCATTCCAGCCAAGAAGATATCCAGGAACTCGAACATGGCGGCGTAGCTCGAGGAAATCGCCGAGAAGGGCCGCGCTTCGAGGTTCGCGTTCCCCTTCAGCGCGGCGATGACCGACCGGACGGCGTCCGGCTCAGCCTTGCTGCCCAGCGGCTTCATCGCATCGCCCGAGACAAACCACAGCGAGATCGCGGCGGCCTTCCCCTCCAGGCCAAAAACGGGAGCGAAGCTGGCCAGGTCCACGACGCAGCCGGTTCCCTCGGGCAGTGAAGCCTCGCGGACTACGCCGATGATCTTCGTCTCCATCATAGAAAAGGAACCATAGGCGTCGTTGCCGAGAAGAATGAGGGAATCGCCGACCGCAAGGCTTAGTCTGCGCGCGAATTTTTCGTCGAGGAGAGCTCCCCGTTCGGAGGGATCGAGGAAATAGTGGCCGGCCACGATGGCCAATCTGGCGTTGGAGAGCATTGGATTGGCCGGGGCGGGCGCTGGGGCCGAGGCCTGTGCCTTGAAGGAAGCGCGCGCGTAGGGTTCGGCGGCGAGGACGGCCGCGGGTTTGGAAATCTCGCCGTTGGAGAGCATGCATCCTGTCAGCACCGAGGGGGACAGGAGGATTTCCGTTACGGGGGATGCCGCGGACACGGCGGCTGACAGCATGGTCTCCATGACGCCTTCGGCGTCGTCGATGACGAGATCCATGGGCATCGCCTCGGCAGAATCCATATAGCCTGCCGCGTGGACATCCAGATGGCCGCTTTGGCTTACAACCCTCTCGATGGAGGAAGCCGCGAAGCCCTTCATGTAGGCATCGATCAGCATAATGCAGAAGGCTCCGCAGAAAAGAATAAGAAAAGACTGGATCGTCCGCTTGCGGTAGCGGAGCACGTTGCGCCAGGCAAGGAACATTACAAGCTTGATAGAGTTCATGTCGTCTCCATGTTAGAAGAAATACTCCAGGGAAAGGCCGGCCAGGTACTCGTTCGCGAGCGGTACAGTCCACTTCTCGGGACGGTAATTCCAGGCGGCCTTCGCGTGCAGCACGAGAAAATCGCCTATATTCCAGGCGGAATCGAGTGCAATTCTAGCAGCCAACGTGTCAAAATCGACCAACGCTGATAGTGAAGCTGCATTGTCGTCGACGTTTCTCGAAAGCTGCGCGAATCCCTGCCAGCCATATCCTGGAATCGCATAACTCGCTTCGACAATGGCGAGGAAATCGCCCATCCTGCGGTTCAGGCTGAGAGCCCAGCCGTATCCATTTTCTGTTTCGGAGGAGACGGAGGCCCCGGGAAGCGATAGCTCCTCGTATCCGGGGCTCCTCAGCGTCCCCTCAGCCCCGATCACGAAGCCGGCGAGATCAGCGCTGAGCCAGAGACCGCTCGCTATGGACATCTTCCCTCCCGGCGCCGCTCCGCCTAAGCGACGAAAATCCCCGGAAACGCCGACCTCAGTCGCGCCCAGGACCCCGGATTCGGGCGCGTAGAAAGTGATCCGGCCATGGGCACTCGATTCCCCGATGTCGAAGAGACTAGCGCCTGGCGACAAGCCGGCAGCGGCAGAAGGCAGCAATAGGGCAGCGTCCATGACGAGGGAATAGGAAAGATCCCGGCCGCCCTTCGTCGCGAGGAGCGGCTGCATCTCCAGCGCCAGACCATCGAGACCGACCTTGTTGGCGCGGCTGTCGAAGGGACTTTTGATGACGAGGGAATTCGCTGGATTGAAGGCGACGCAGGGCCCGTACCGCAGGGGAAAGCGGCCGAGGCGCAGGCTCGCGAAGGATAAAGGGCTCCATTCTCCCCAGGCTTCGTCCAGGGAAAGATCCCAGCCGCCCGTCGCGGCGTCGAAGCGGGTCCATAGCTCCGCGGAAAAACGAGCCTTGTCGCCGCCCTGGGACAGCCGCGCCGTCGCCTGAGTCTGGGAATACCAGTCCCTCGTCGAGCCGTCGGGGATGTCGCTCCGGAATCCTATGTAACCGGTCTCGTTCAGCAGCGAGCCGGAAAGCTTCAAGGACGCGTCGCCGTTCTGCGCCGACACCGTCGCGCCGAGCGCGCCCAATGTTAGGCAGAAGAGAAGCGCGTATTGCAGGGTTCGCGAGCTGTGTTTCATGCTATATGGTCCTCCACAACCTCGATGCGCGTTATGCGCCCGTCCTCCAGGTAGACCCGCCGATCAAGGTAAGGCAGGACGCGCGGGTCGTGGGTCGATAGGAAAAAGGTGGTCTTCATTTCGTGGTTCATCTCGTGCATAAGTTCCAGCACGTTCCGCCCGTTTTCGCCGTCGAGGTTTGCGGTCGGCTCGTCGGCGAGGACAAGGCGAGGCTTGATGATGAGAGCGCGGGCGATTGCCACGCGCTGGCGCTGTCCGCCCGAGAGCTCGTCGGGACGCTGATAGGCTTCGCGCGTGAGGCCTACCCGCTTGAGCAGCGCGAGCGCCCTTTCCCTCCTCTCCTTTTTAGGCACTCCCTGGGCCATGAGGGGGAGCTCTACGTTTTCCAGGGCGGTCAGCACGGGAATGAGGCTGAAGCTCTGGAAGATGAAGCCGATATCCCTGCGGCGGAGGGCCGTGCGCGCGTTGTCGTTCAGATCGCCGATTTCTGCCTCGTCGATCGAGACGCTCCCGGAAGTCGCCAGGTCTATGCCGCCCAGTATGTTGAGCAGGGTGGTCTTGCCCGAGCCCGAAGGGCCGACGATGCCGATGATTTCCGGCGTATCGATGCTGAGATCTATTCCTCTCAGGGCTTCGACGCTGGTATGGCCGAGCCGGTAGGATTTCGTCAGATTACGGATTTCTATCTTGCTCATGATTACCTCAATTCCCCAAGGAGGCTGGGGTCAGCCTAAAACGATTGACCGGCTCTTCGCTGATCCGCTCGAAAACGACCGAACTCGTGTCGCCCGGCTTCATCAGATCGATGATCGCCATGACCGATGGTCGCGGCTTTCCGCCGAAGTTCTTCACGGCGGAGAAATTCACCCTTTTGGATTCCTTCCCGGATCGGGAGTAATAGACCATGCTCACCGGCAGAAAGTCCTTTCCGATTCTAGCCGCGATTTTCTGGTAGGGAAGGCCCGAGGTCTTCGCCGTCATCACGATATCCCAGCCGCATTCGTCCCCGGAGACTATGACCGAGGTGTAGTCGTCGCTCTTGTCCAGATTCATCACGTCGTCATTGGTGAAGGATGTTCCCATGAAGGCATCCTTACCGGAAAGGCGCACGGGTTTGGAGACAGCCGGCGATGACATCCACATGGACGAGCCGCTCATGAGCACGCATTTGCCGCGGTCTCGCGCCGGTTCCTCGAAATCCATGCGGGTGCCCAGGCCCTTCACATAGTCTACGCTCGCTTTTAGCGACCTGGCCTTTCCGCCCGCCTTGACGTCCTCGATTCGGATGACCATCCGGCACTCCGTGAAATTCATACGGCGGTCCATCTCGGCGATGATCTCGTCCGCTTTCATTTCCTGGGCGGCAAGCTGAGCGCGCGGCAGGAAAACGGAAATAAAAAGCAAAAAACCGACGATAAGGAAACGTAGGGTCGACGGTATTCTATTGGTTTTCATGATTGCTCCTTGGTATCAGCGTTCGGACAGGGCCGAAAGAATGGACATGCGAGCCGCTGTCAGCGCGGGCGAAATTCCCGCCAGCATCGCGGTGAAGAAGCCGATCGTGAGGGATATGAGGATATCCACGGGCTGCAGGTCGCAGGTGAGCGAAAAGCGCGGAATGTCGAAGTTCGCGAGCGCGGCGCCGAATTCGAGGGGGGAGAGTTCCAGCCATAGGGAAGCGATACCGCCGACGCAGCAGCCGGCGATGCTCCCGACGATGCCGATCACCAGCGCCTCGAAAAGGAAAAGCTCGGTTATCTCATTCCGCAGCCAGCCTGTCGCACGCATCATGCCGATTTCGCGCTTTCGCTCGAAGACGGTTACCCTCATGGTGCCGGCCATAGTCGAGAGGGATAGGAAGAGCAGGATGACGATGAAAATGGCGAAGAAGAAGCTGTCGGCTTTCGCGTCGTCGACGATAGCCTTGGCGTAGTTTTCCCAGCTCCGGAAACCGAGGCTAAGGTCGGCGAAACGCTTTCGTTCCGACTCGGTTTCGAGCAGAGCGAGGGAGTGTGTCCTGTCGACGGAACTTTTTCCTTCCGCCAGCCTGCAGTAGATCTTGTTGATCTTCCCTCCGGCGTTGAGAAAATCCTGCGCCTCGGCGAGGTCCATCATCACCATCGCGCGGTCCAGGGAGGGATACCCGGTGGAATAGATGCCCGCGATTCTCCAGTAATCCAGGTTGGACGCGCCATCCGTCGTGGTGGCCTGGATGCGGATCTCTTCACCCACAGTAAGGGATAGCGTCTGGGCGAGTTTCTTCCCGATGACTACGCCGCGGGGGCCGGTCGTGGCGGGCAAAGCCCCGGCGGCGGCATCGGGGCTGGCGACGGTATCGGCGGCGCTGTCACCGAAGGAGCCGGCCACCATGCGATCATCGATGGCCAGGAGTTCGGCTTCCTTGGGAAAAACCACGCCGGCGAGGGTCACCGACGCCACGCGCGCGCCGTCGCCCGCCAAGGCGGGGCTCATCAGGCGCGGGGCGGCGATCGGCGACCAATCCTTATCGCGCGAAGCTACAGCGCTCAGAAGATCGCCGCTTTGGACTATGCCTTCGTCGAAGAGATTCTCGCGCTTGAGCCAGACATCGGGATCGTCATCATCGAAGGACGCGCTCATGAATTGGCCCTGAGAGGTGGCGTAGTCGATGACGGAGGAAAACATGGTGCCCTCGTAGGTGCCGCGGTAAAACGAAAGGAAAAAAACCAGAGCCGCCACGGTGATGGCGATTCCGACGATATTTACCGCCGCGCGGAGGCCGTGCCGTCGCACATTGAGGAAAGCGAGCGAGAGGAGACTCGTGGCTGGGATTCTTTTAAGGCCGATCGGTTTTTCCGGTTCCGGCATGCGGGCCCCTTCGCATCCGTCCTTCGCGTTTTTTAATCTATGTCAGGACCCGGCATGTCCCCTGCAGGATATGTCGGCTCCCGGGCATAAAAAACCCGCGGGAAGGATACTGATTAGAGTATGAATCCCACGGGTTTTCGCCCGTTGCTTATCACCTCTCCTATGGAGGGGTTTCAGCCCGGAGCCTGTCGCAGGCGGCCTCTTGGGCGGCTCTACGATATCTCTTGTAATGAAACTATAGGCCGTCGGGGGAAGGCTGTCAATATTTTTTTGCGTAAAAAGCTGAGGGTATCAGTACTCTCCCCCTGAGCTTTTTCGGCTCCTGGGGCGATTGAGTTTTATCCTCTTGCCATATAGTATCTTCCGAATGATTCCTTTCGCCAAGAACGCCCTTCTCCTCGCGCCCATGGTGGGCATCACGAACCGTGCCTTCAGGACCCTCCTGGACGAGCTGGGAGGCCCCGATTACGCCTTCACCGAGATGGCGAGCGCCGAAGCCTTCAGCTCCCACGCGCAGTACGAAGCCGTCTATACCGACGCGAGGCCTTCGCCGAGGGCGACGTCCGTGCAGTTCTACGCGCGCTCAGCGGCGGCCATGGCGGCCGCCTGCAAAGAAATCCTGTCGCGCGCGGCCCTGGAAGCGCCGGCGGGGATAGACATAAATTTCGGCTGCTCCGCGCCGCACATACGGAAATCCGGAGGCGGTTCCGCCTGGAGTTCAAATCCCGCCGGCGCCGCCGAACTGGTGGCCGCGGCGAGGTCAGCCTGGCCCGGCACGCTCTCGGCCAAAATCAGGATGGGCCCCGACGACGATTACGACAGGTTCCTCTCCTTCTGTTCGAGGATCGCGGAAGCCGGTTTGGATTTCCTGAGCGTGCATCCCCGCACCGACGGGCAGAAATTGAGACGGCAGCCGCAGCACGAAGTCACCCTCCGCCTCGCGGGCGATCTCTCCATCCCCATCGTCGCCAACGGAGACATCACCGATCGGGGAAAAGCGCTCGCTCTCCTTGGCGAAAAAGGCGCCTACGCCGTCATGATAGGCCGTGAAGCCGTGCGTCGTCCCTGGATATTCCAGAGACTCCGAGCGGAGTTATCCGGCGCGCAGGCCGGGGCCGCCGTCGATAGCCTCGCCATCGACCGCCTCGCCGTCGGCCTCAGGTTCCTGGAGCTCGTCGGATCGCTCCTGCCCGAAGCATGGCAGCTCGAAACCTGCCGCCGCTTTTTTTCCTATTATACCGAAACGATGTCCTTCGCTCATCATATTAAATACAAACTCATGAATTCCCCATCGCTCGAAACTATGGGCGGTGTCCTTACCGAGTACTTCGAGCAGGTACCCGAAGACAGGATGATTTTCGAGTAAATCCCAGGAATTTGACGCCAAAGCACAGGCTCATGTTTTTGCCTCTTGTATTCGGCATAAAAAAATATTATATACACAGTGCGTGACAACAAGACAATTTTAGTGATTATGTAAATCTTTTTTCTCAGGAGAATGTATGACACAGACGATACCCCAGATGTTCATTGAAAAAGTGCGGAGCCAGCCGGAGGCCGTCGTCCAGCTTTCCAAGGATAGCCACGGGGTATTCCAGCCGACGACCTATTCCAGCCTGCTGGACGCCGTGAAGGCCTTTGCCGCCGGACTCAGGAGCCTAGGCGCGGCGCGAGGCGACAGGATCGGCCTCATCGCGGACAACAGAAAAGAGTGGCTCGCCGCCGATCTGGCCATCATGGGCATCGGGGCGGCCGACGTCCCCCGCGGCTGCGACGCGACCAACCAGGAGATATCCTACATATTGTCCTGGAGCGAATGCGTCATCGTGATCCTGGAAAACGACAAGCTCCTCCACCGACTCTGCGGTCTCAAAGACTCCCTGCCTCTGCTCAAGACCATCATCCTTTTCGATCCGGCAAGCGAAAAATACGAGTCCGAAGCCAGGGCGCTGGGCTTTGATCTCTACACCTTCGCACAGATCATGGACAAGGGCCTGGAGGCCGAGCGCGAACATCCCGGTTTCTATCTCGAGGAAGCGGAAAAAGGAAAGCGAAACGACCTCGCCACCATCATCTATACCTCAGGCACCACGGGCGAGCCCAAGGGCGTCATGCTGAGCCACGGCAACTTCCTCCACCAGACCGACTACCTTCCTGGATTTTTCGGCGTCAAGCCGGGGCACCTCTTCCTCTCCGTCCTGCCCGTCTGGCACGCCTTCGAGCGCATCGTCCAGTACGTCATTCTCGCGGGCGGCGCCATGGTAGCCTACTCCAAGCCCATCGGTTCCGTACTCCTCGCCGACATGCAGGCCGTCCAGCCCCACTGGTTCACGTCGGTGCCGCGCATCTGGGAATCGGTGCAGGAAGGCGTCTACAAGAACCTCAAGCAGGCGAGCCCCGCCCTGCGGAACATTTTCACCTTCTTCGTAGGCATCGGCGAAAGCTATTCCTATTTCAGGAACCACCTTCTCAAGCTCGTTCCCGAATTCACGCCCAGATCGCGCGTCCTGGAAATCGCCTCCTCCATAATCCCCTTCATTCTCCTGGGACCCATCTGGGTGCTGGGCAACCTCATCGTTTTCAGGAAGATCAAGGCCAAACTGGGCAAGCGTTTCATCGCTGGCATATCGGGCGGCGGCGCCCTCCCCGGCTCGGTGGACCGGTTCTTCAACGCCATCGGCGTCCTCATCCTGGAAGGTTACGGCATCACGGAGACGGCGCCTGTCATCAGCCTGAGGCTGAGAAAACATCCTGTAATCGGCACCGTAGGCCCGGCCCACAAGGGCACAGAGATCCGCATTCTCAACGAAAAGGGCGAACTCTTGGGGCCGGGCAAGAAAGGCCTCATACAGGTGCGCGGCCCTCAAGTGATGCTGGGATACTACAAGAAGCCCGAACTCACCGCCAAGGCTATTTCGCCCGAGGGCTGGTTCGACACGGGCGACCTCGGGATGATGACGCTCAACGGCGAGCTGAGGATAACGGGAAGGGCCAAGGACACGATCGTCCTTCGCGGCGGCGAGAACATCGAACCCGTCCCGATAGAACAGAAGCTCTGCGAAAGTCCCTATATACAGCAGGCCGTCGTCCTGGGTCAGGACGAACGATATATCGCGGCCCTCATCGTCCCGAAGCAGGACAACATCACCTCATGGGTGGAAGAGAACAATATACCCTTCGTGGATTACGAAACCCTGCTGCAACAGCCCGAGGTGAGAGAGCTACTGGATTCCGAGATCTCGGATCTCATCAGCCCCAGGAACGGATTCAAGCCTTTCGAGAGGATTTTCAGGTTCGACATCCTCTCCGAGCCTTTCCAGCCCGGCAAGGAGCTGTCGGCCAAGCAGGAGCTGAAGAGATTTGCCGTCAACGAGATTTACAAGAAGAAGATCAAGGCGCTCTTTTCGAAATAGCCGCGAAAAGCGCTGACAACAGAAAGCCCCGCAAGGTCCGGAATGGAAATTGCGGGGACTTCACTCCACTTCGATGTCGCCGAGGACGCTCTTCACATGGAGGCGCTTCGTACCCTGCCCTATCCGGTACGCGCATCTTCTGGGCCCGGCTCCCGAGGAAATGGTGGTGCCCGGCGAGTTGATCTGTCCGGAGAGGGTTTCGGCGCGGAACTCCACGTTCGCCACCTCCAGCATGAGATTGATGTCTCCCGAATAGGTATTGGCCTCGCCGCCGCCGAAAGCGCTGGCGAGTTCCAGTTCGATATCGCCCGAGTGCGAGATGAGCCTGATTC
>Ga0209467_1003456_pt1 | contig 10216 bp, 9 predicted proteins | sample Higcelwee11metaG_FD_187175 | JGI IMG/M metagenome (GOLD analysis project Ga0209467, IMG submission 187175) | Freshwater pond sediment microbial communities from the University of Edinburgh, under environmental carbon perturbations - High... | ecosystem: Environmental > Aquatic > Freshwater > Pond...
GGCGCAGGCCCTGCCAATGCCGCGCGAACCGCCGGTCACCAGTGCTACCTTGGACAAATCGCTCATGTGGTTCCTCTCTTCCGGATTGGTTCGCCGCCGGTGGGGGCGTTGCGCATTTCCTATCCGAATTCCCGCTGGACTGCAAATACGCACTTTGGGGCGTTAATATCTGATGAGTGCGGAACCCCAGGTGAAGCCGCCGCCAAAAGTGCCCAGAAGCACCAGGTTTCCCGGCTTGATGAAGCCCTCAAGCGTGGCCTCTGAAAGGGCCAGCGGCACGGAGGCCGCAGAGGTGTTGCCGTATTTTTGCAGGTTCGTGAACACCTTGGCCTCGGGCATGTTCAGCCGTTTGCCAACGGCCTCCACAATGCGCAGGTTGGCCTGATGCGGGATGAACACGTCCACGTCGTCCGGGGTGAAGCCGTTTTCGGCCATGATTTCGGCGCAGACGCCGCTCATGGAGCGCACCGCGTGCTTGTAAACCTCGCGCCCGTTCATCTCCACAAAGAAGTCGCGGCGCACGGTGTCGCCCAGCTTGTAGGGCGTGGCCGAACCGCCGCCCTTGATGGTGAGCAGGTCGCCCGCAGCACCATCGGAGGCCACCCGCACGCCGAGCAGACGCCCGCCGGAAAGTTCTGGCGAATCCGCGGTGATGACCACCGCGCCCGCGCCGTCGCCGAAGAGCACGCAGGTGCTGCGGTCGGTGTAGTCCACGCGGGAGGAGACGATGTCGCAGGCGGCCAGCAAAACCTTGGCCGTGGGGTGCAGGGCGATTATCGCCCGCGCCATTTCCAGCCCGTAGACAAAGCCGGAGCACGCGGCTGAGATGTCCAGCGACATGCGGCCCGCAAGCCCCAGGTGGTGGGAAAGAAGGCACGCGGTGGAGGGGATGACGGCGTCGGGCGAGAACGTGGCCACCAGCACGTGGGTCAGCTCTGCCGCGTCCATGCCCGCCTTTTCAAGGGCTTGCCTGGCCGCAACGAAGCACAGGTCGGAGGAAGTCTCGCCGTTCAGGGCCACGCGGCGTTCGCTAATGCCCGTGCGCGTGGTGATCCATTCGTCGTTGGTGTCCACCATGCGTTCGAAATCAGCGTTGGTGAGCCTGGTTTCCGGAACGCAGTGGCCTATTCCGCGGAGGATGCAGGGGGTGTTCATGGGCACGCTCTGTTTGAATCTGTTGCCGGCGGCAGCCGGCTGGTTTTGCGAATCTGGCCCGTGGCGCGCGGGGCGCCTACTGGGCCTTGTGTCTGCTGAATTGCCCCAGTTCCGTGTGCGCGGCGAGCTTGACGGCCAGATGCTCGTGGGATTGCTTTCTCACAAAGGTCGCGGCCATGCGTATGGCGTTGGTCACAGCCTTGATGTTGCTGGCGCCATGGCAGACGATGAGGATGCTCTTGAGGCCCAGCAGCGGCGCGCCGCCGTACTCGGCATAGTCCAGCATCCGCGCGAAGTTCTTGAGCGAACCCATGGAAAGGGCCGCACCCATGCGCGATAGCACGTGGCGCTTGAGTTCGCGTTTGAGCACATGCCCGAAGGAACGGGCCAGCCCTTCAGAAAGCTTGAGGCAGATGTTGCCCACGAAGCCGTCGCACACGGCCACATCAAGGTCGCCGGTGAAGATGTCGCGGCCTTCCACGTTGCCCACGAAGTTGAGCGAGGTCTGGCGCAGAAGGTCAAAGGCCTCCTTCACCATCACGTTGCCCTTGCCTTCCTCCTCGCCAATGGAGAGCAGGCCGACGCGGGGCTTCTCAACGCCGAGAACGTCGCGGGCCAGCACGTCGCCCATGAGGCCGAACTGCGCCAGATGGAAGGGCTTGGAATCCACGTTGGCGCCAACATCTATGAGCACCACGGGGTTTTTCTCCGTGGGCATGATGCTGGCCAGCGCCGGGCGCTCCACGCCTTTGATGCGGCCGAGCACGAACATGCCGCAGGCCACGCTGGCGCCGGAATTGCCCGCGCTGACAACGCCGTCGGCCAGGCCTTCCTTCACCAGTTGGCAGGCCACCTGGATGGAGGAGTCCTTCTTGCGGCGCAGGGCCTCGGAGGGCTTTTCGTCCATGTCCACCACCTGGGAGGCGTGGTGGATGCTGACGGGGAGCGAATCCGCGCCATCGTGGCGGGCAAGCTCGGCCCGCAAGACAGCCTCATCACCCACGAGGATGATGTGGACTCCCTCACGGGCGACCTGCAAAGCGGCAGGCACATTGACCCTGGGGCCGATGTCGCCCCCCATGGCGTCAACAGCGATGCGGGGCGTTTTCTCAGGCATTCGCGGGGGTCAGGGCCTGGCGGTCCTTGTAGTTGCCGCACGCGGAGCAGGCGCAATGGGAGAGCACGGGCTCGCCGCATTTGCACAGCACGACATTGGGGGTGGCGACATGGTCGTGGGAGCGGCGCATGTTCTTGCGGGACTTGGAGGTCTTTTTCTTCGGTAAGGCCATGATGGCTCTCCTTTCGCTATTGGACTCGCCGGGTTTTGCCCCGGCGTTCCGGTTATGATAACTTCAAGTTGCGCAGGACTGCAAGCCTGGGATCGCCCTTATCGCGATTGCAGGCGCAGGAACCCTGATTCAAATTCTTGCCGCACTCCGTGCACAGGCCCTTGCATTCTTCGTCGCAGAGGGGCCTGTCGGGCATGGCCAGCACAAACTGCTCCCAGAGGTAGCCCGCGACATCGAACTCCGTCACGCCCTTCACGACGCGCAGGCGGCTTTCGTCCTCAAGGTCGGTTCCCTCGTGGGCCGGTTCCTCGAAGCTGTCGAACTCGGCCGCGAGGGGGAGTTCGAATTCCTCTGCGCAGCGGCAGCACGGCTGCAAAAGCGAGCCCGAGAATTCGCCGTTGATGAGGAAGCCCTCGTCCTGCGGGGTGATGCGCATGGACGCGGCGAACTCGCGGCCAATCTTGCCGGGCACGCCAAACTCCTTCATGGGTCCGGCCCAGAGGGCCTGGTCCACAAAAGAAAATTCCCGGCCCTCGGCCGGGATGTCGTTGAGAGAAATCCAAAGTTCGGTCATGCTTCCTCGCAGGCGCATCTCTATACGGGCGGGTTTTTGTTTGTCAAGAAAAAAGCACTTGCGTTTTTCCACTGCCAGGGCTACAAGTCCTCTTCGCTGCTGCCGGGAGACCGGCTTTGAGCGAAGGCGCGGCGCCCGCCGTGTTTGAGAAAAGCTAATGTTTCAGGAGGTTTCCCATGTCCCAGACGTGCGATATCTGCGGCAAGCACCCCAGCTCCGGCAATAACGTGAGCCACGCCAACAACCGCACCCGGCGTCGTTTTCTGCCCAACCTGCAGCGTGTCAGGACTGTTTTGGCTTCTGGCGAAGTGCGCCACATCCGCGCCTGCACCCGTTGCATCCGCAGCGGTGCGGTGGTGAAGCCCTCCGTCCGCAAGACGGTCGCCGCAGCCTAACACCCCACCTTTCACGACTCGAGAAGGCCCCGGTTCGCCGGGGCTTTTTTCGTTGCGCCGCCTCCGCCAGAATCTTCAAACGCCGGGCATCAGAGTTTCTGAGCCCCTGCATCCGTTTTCATCATTGGACCTGCGGCAGGGCTTCTGGCAAAACAGGCCTGCCAAGGCAGGAAGCCATCCTGCCGGAACCGTATGCCGGGAGGGCCGCCATGTCCAGCCATGAGTATTTTGCCGCGGTTGCGGGCAGTTGGGACACCCTGCGCGCGGGGTTTTTCCCCGAGTCCCTGCGCCACAAGGCGCTGGCCCTTGCCGGTGCGCAACCCGGCCACACAGCAGCCGACCTCGGCGCGGGCACGGGCTTCGTCACCGAGGCGCTGCTGGCCGCCGGGCTCAACGTGTTCGCCGTGGACCAGTCGCCCCCGATGCTGGCGCAGCTGCGCGCGAAGTTCCCGGCCTGCGGCGCTTTGACGGTCCTTGAAGGCAGGGCGGAGCGCCTGCCCCTGCCCGAGGCCTCGGTGGACTGCGTGTTCGCCAACATGCTGCTGCACCACGCGGACGATCCGGCGGCGGCCCTGGCCGAGATGGCGCGCATTGTGCGGCCGGGCGGGCGCGTGGTCGTTACTGACCTGGACCTGCACGGCCATGCCTTTTTGTTGACCGAGCACCACGACCGCTGGCCCGGGTTCGAGCGCGCCCAGGTGGCCGCCTGGCTGGCCAAGGCCGGACTGTGCGACGTGCTTGTGGAGTGCGCGGACGAGCGTTGTTGCGCCGCCCCGGCAGAATGTGGCGACAAGGCCGCCGTGTCCATCTTTGCCGCCAGCGCAACGCGCCCGGTGCTGGGCGTTCGCCCTGCCGGGGTTGATCCCCTTGCCGTGGCCGCTTTGGCGCGGGGCTTCTGGTCCAGCGCCAAGCCGCTGCTCTGCGCGGAGTCCGTGCTTTTGGCCGTGGCCCAGGGGCTGGGCGTGCGCTCACCCTTGGTGCCGCGGCTGGCCACGGGATTTTGCAGCGGGCTTTCGCGCACCTGCGGGCCGTGCGGGGCGTTTTCCGCCGGGGTCATGGCGCTTGGGATGGTGTTCGGACGTGGCAGCGGCGCGGACGATCTGGACGAGACTTTCGGCCCGGTGCAGGAGTATCGGGAGTTCTTTCTGGAACGCTTCGGGACGCTGGACTGCCGTGCGCTCACCGGGCAGGATCTGGGGTCCGCCGAGGGGCTTGCGGCCTACCGCGCGGCGGGGCTGAAGGTGGCGCTGTGCGCGCCGTTGCTGGAAGAGTGCGCGGCGCAGGTCATCCGCATTGCGCAGGCGTGCGACCCGGCCGGGGCCGCAAAGAAGGCTTAGCCCATGGCGACGCGGTTTCTTCCCGCCATTTTTGCGGCGTAGAGCGCCTTGTCGGCTCGTCCGACCATGCTTTCCACGGTTTCACCGGCGTTGAACTGGGCCACGCCGAAGCTGGCCGTAACGCCCTTGTCCACCAGCGCCGCCAGCCCGGCGGAGGACTCCAGCGCCGCGCGCAGCTTGTCCGCCAGGGCCATGCCTGCATTGATGTCGCAATCCTTCAGAATCATGAGGAATTCCTCGCCACCCCAGCGGCACACCGTGTCCGACCCGCGCAGTCCCTCGCGCAGGGTGCTGGCCACGAGCCTGAGCACCTCGTCGCCCACCAGGTGTCCATAGCGGTCGTTGATGGCCTTGAAATGGTCGATGTCGGCCAGGACGACGACCAGGTGTTTGTTGGAGCGCAGCGCCAGGCTCAGGGCCTGCTGGAACAACACGTCCAGGGTCTGGCGGTTCAGAAGGCCGGTGAGCTTGTCCGTGGTGGCCATTTCTTCCAGGCGGTTCTGATAGCGGGAGAGGGCCAGGCCGGTGATGAGCACGACAAAAAGCGTGACGGCGAAGCACACGGCCAGGTTCACGTACAGTGTGCGGCGAATTCCGGCCAGCGCCTCGTCATCGGACTTTTGCACGAAAAGGTACCATTTGAGCTCCGGGATGTAGCGCACGTTCAGCAGTTCGGTCTTGCCGCCGCGCACGTACTCGTAAGAGCCGCTCTGGTTTTTGAGAATCTGCGGGGCCAGGTCGCGCAGGCCTTCAATGGAGAGAATGCTGGTGTCCCGCTGGCGGGTCTGCTCGGCGGAGAGCAGTATGTTGCCCTCGCTGTCCACAAAGGAGATGCTGCGGTCGAACCTGCGCTGGTACTGGGTAATGGCCTTGCGCACCGCCTCCACCGTGAGCCCCACCCCGGCCACGCCGATGATCCGCCCCTTGTAGTCCTGCACCTTGTAGTTGATGAAGATGGTCAAGAGGTCGCGGTTGGCCATGTCCGGGTCGACGTTGATCTCATAAGGCTCGCGCATGTCGCGGACGCGGAAGTACCACGTGTCGCGCGGCTCATTCTCGCTGACGGTCTTGAGCAGGCCCGAGGGGTGGTAGTAGCGGCCTGTCTTCTCGGAGACGAAAAAACTGGTGAACGCGCCATAGCGCGACATGACTTCGCTTAAGTAGCGGGTCATCTGGGTCTGGTCGCGCTCGCCCTGGATGGTCCAGTCGCGCAGAAAGGTGTCGCTGGCCATCATGGAGGCCACGAACACCGGGCGCACCAGATCCTTCAGTATTTCCGAATACACAGTGTCCGAGGTGAGCGGCAGCTCCTGGGTCAGGATGGACTCGCGGATGGCCTTGCGCGAAACCTTGTAGCTCACGATGGTGGTGCCAAGAAATCCCAGGACGAGGAACATCGTCACCAGCAGAAGCACCGGCCGTTTTTTGGGTAACGTCATGCGCGACATGCTTGGTTCCTTTTGCACCGTGTACGGGCAGCCCCCTGGAGAGAAGGCCCGCCCGACATTTTATTCAACGGTGACGCTTTTGGCCAGGTTGCGCGGCTGGTCCACGTCTTTGCCCAGGTAGTCGGCCATTTCGTAGGCGAAGAGCTGGAGCGCGGGCAAAATGACGAAGGCCGAAAGCGGCCCCGTGGCGCGCGGCAGCGTCCAGGCGTGCTCCACGGCCAGGTCCAGCCCGGCGTTTGTGAGCGCGATGATTTCGCCCGCGCGCGCCTGCACCTCCACAAGATTCGACTTCACCTTGGGGAAAAACTCGTCGTCCAGGGCGATGGCGAAGGTTGGGAAATGCGGGTCGATGAGGGCGATGGGTCCGTGCTTCATTTCGCCCGCGGCGTAGCCCTCGGCGTGGATGTAGGAGATTTCCTTCAGTTTGAGCGCGCCTTCCAGCGCCAGGGGGAAGCTGGGGCCGCGGCCCAGGTACAAGAAGCTCGTGGCCTCGGAGTGGGTGCGCGCCAGGCGCTGGGCCGTGGCGCGCAGTTCCGGCAGAACCTGTTCCAGCACCTGCGGCAGGGCCACCAGTTCGCGCAGCATTTCGGCGCAGGCGGCCTCGGTCATGGCGCCGTTGCGCCGGCCCCAGTACAGGGTCAAAAGCAGCAGCGAGGTGAGCTGGCTGCACATGGCCTTGGTGGAGGCCACGCTGATTTCCGGGCCGGCCTGGCTGTACATCACGTAGTCCGCCTCGCGCGAGATGCTCGACCCCACGACGTTGCACAGGCCGATGACCGGCAGGCCGCGTTGCTTGGCGAGCTTGATGCCGGCCATGGTGTCCATGGTTTCGCCGCTTTGGCTTATGGCCAGCACCACGCCGTTTTTCGGCAAGATGGGGTCGCGGTAGCGGAACTCGGAGGCGATTTCCACCTGCACCGGGATCTTGGCGTATTTTTCCAGCAGGTACATGCCCCAGAGGCCCGCGTGGTAGCTGGTGCCGCAGGCCACAATGTGCAGGCGCTCCGGCGTGGGCAGGGCGTCCAGCTCGGGCAGGCGCGCCTGCCCGGAGGATGCCTCGACGCGGCCCAGCAGGCAGTCGCGGATGACCTTGGGCTGCTCGAAAATTTCCTTGAGCATGAAGTGTTTGTAGCCGCCCTTTTCCGCAGCCTGCACGTCCCAGTTGATGCGCACCACCTGCTTGTCAATGGGGGCCAGGGTGGCGGTGTTCATCACTTCCCATGTGGAGGCGGTGATTTTGACCAGCTCGCCGTCTTCCAGGAAGACCACGTCGCGGGTGTAGGGCAGAAAGGCGGGAATGTCTGAGCCGAAGAAGTTTTCGCCGGTGCCCACGCCCATGACCAGCGGGCTGGCCACGCGGGTGGCCCACAGCGTGCCGGGGTGGTCGGCGCTCATGACCACTATGGCGTAGGCCCCGTTCACGCGGGAAAGCGCCTGCGAGATGGCCTTGGTCACGTCGCCGCCGGTGCCCTTGAGGCATTTGGCGATGAGGTTCACCAGCACCTCGGAGTCCGTGTCGGAGCGGAACTCGCAGCCCTCGGCGGCAAGCTCGGCCTTGATCTCCTGGTAGTTCTCGATGATGCCGTTGTGGATGATGGCCAGCCGCCCGGAATGGTCGGTGTGGGGGTGGGCGTTTTTTTCCACCGGGGGGCCGTGGGTGGCCCAGCGTGTGTGGCCCATGCCCGAGGTGGCGGAGAACACGTGCTGGCTTTCGAGCTTGGTTTCCAGGTTGGCCAGCTTGCCCTTGGCCCGGATGACCGTGAGTTTGCCTTCGGAAACGAAGCTGACCCCGGCGGAGTCGTAGCCGCGGTATTCAAGGCGCCGGAGCCCCTCAATGACCAGGGGGATAGCGGGCCTGTGGCCGCAATATCCTATGATTCCACACATATGGAATGCCTCCGTTGGGGCTTCAGGGTTACGGCTGGCGCGTGGCGCGGGACCAGAAGTCCGGCCAAAGCTCCAGCAGGGCGCGCAGGGCGCGGCCCCGATGGGAGCGGGTGTTTTTATCGGCGGGGCTCAGCTCCGCGGCGCTTTTGCCAAGCTCGACATCGAAAAAGAGCGGGTCATAGCCGAAGCCGCCCTCGCCCCTTGGGGCGGTGAGCACGCGTCCTTCCCAGCGTCCTTCGGCGCAGGCCGATTCGCCATTGGGCGCAACGGCCGCAACCACGCTGACGAACCGGCAGCCGCGCCGGGATTCGGGCGTGTCGTGCAACACGTCAATGAGCTTGGCGTTGTTGCGCGCGTCGGTGGCGCCGGGGTCGGAATAGCGGGCGGAATAAACGCCGGGCGCGCCGGAAAGCGCGTCCACCTCAAGGCCGGAGTCGTCGGCCAGGGCAACCAGATTGGTGGCCTGGGCCACGGTGCGCGCCTTGAGCAGGGAGTTTTCGGCAAAGGTCGTGCCGGTTTCCTCAATTTCGCCGATTTCCGGGAAATCGCCCAGGCCCAGCACACAGAGCCCGAAGCCCGCCAGAAGGGCGTTCAGTTCCTTGATTTTGCCCGCGTTGCGGGTGGCCAGGACGATGCTGCTCTTGAGGGTGGGGGCGGCGCTCATGCGCTTGAGTCTATCCGTCCGCAGCCGGTTTAGCAACCGCCAGTTGCGGCGGAAGGTGCAGGGTGACGCGGGTGCCTTCGCCCGGAACGCTGGCAAGCTCCACCGTGCCGCCCAGGTCGTCCAGGATCTTCTTGATCATGGCGAGCCCCAGGCCGGAGCCGCGGCCCTTGGTGCTGAAGAACGGGCTGAAGACCTTGTCGCGGATCTCCGGGGCGATGCCGCCGCCGGTGTCCTCCACCTCAAGGACCACGTGGGTGTGGTTCAGGCCGGTGCGCACGGCCAGCAAGCCTCCGTGGGGCATGGCCTCCACGGCGTTCTTCACCAGGTTGATGAGGCACTGCTTGATGAGCTCCGGGTCGGCCTTGACCAGGGGCAGGTCCTCGGCCAGTCCCAGCACGGGCTCTATGCCCTGGCCCTCGCAGGCCATGCCCATAAGCTCCATGGTGTCGCGCACGATCATGTTCAGGTCGGCGTGGCCGCTGCCGGGTTCAACCGGCCGGGCAAAGGTCAGAATGCTTTTGAGGATGCTGTCCAGCCGCTTGGATTCCTCGATGATGATTTCGATCTTCTCGCGTGCGGCGGGTTCGCGCACGGTGCGCAACAGTTGGTTGGCGAAGCCGCCGATGGCGAACAGCGGGTTCCTTATCTCGTGGGCGATGTAGGTGCTCATTTCGCCGATGGAGGCCAGCCGCTCCGACTGCTGGAGCCGGTGCTCCATTTGCGTGCGGCCTGTTATGTCGCGGCGGATGCACAGAAAACTCGCGGGGATGCCGCCGTCGCTCTGGATGGGGTAGACATATTCGCGCGTGTAGTGCAGGCGTCCTTCCTCGTCCACATGGGCCAGGGTGGCCTCGGCCGATTCGCCCGTGGAGAGCGCGTGTTCAAGGGGGTGCAGGGCATGGGCGTTGCCGTTCAGGGTTTCCGGCAGGCGGAAGAACTCGCGCAAGTGGCGGCCCATGATGCTGCTCTTGGGCAGTCCCTGGGACTTCAGCACGGCGCGGTTGCAGTCGAGCACAAAGCCCGAACCGTTCACCAGAACGATCTCTTCCTTCAACTGGTCGATGACGCCCTTGACCAGGCTTTGGCTTTGCAGCAGGTCCAGCTTGCAGGCCAGCCACATCTGGTCCGAGGACAGAAGCCGCACGAAGAAGCTGGCCGCCGCGCGCTCCACAAGGGCTATCTCCACGGGCAGCCTGCCCCGCAGATCGGCCAGGAGGGCGCGTTGCCCGGTGGTCTCTATGACCAGGGTGATGTCCGGGTGCGCGGCGAGCATTTCCGTCCAGCCGGGGTACACGGGAAGGTCAAGACCTGGCGGCGCGCCGCCCCCGGCCTGGGCCTCGCCGTGCAGGGCCAGGGCCTGGAAGCCCAACTGCCCGATGACGCGCTCGTTGCCGAGAGAGGCGAAAAGCTCCCAGAAAGGCGCAAGGGAAGACTTGTCGCCTATGAGTCCGATGCGGTATTGCTTCT
>Ga0209467_1003460_pt1 | contig 10209 bp, 6 predicted proteins | sample Higcelwee11metaG_FD_187175 | JGI IMG/M metagenome (GOLD analysis project Ga0209467, IMG submission 187175) | Freshwater pond sediment microbial communities from the University of Edinburgh, under environmental carbon perturbations - High... | ecosystem: Environmental > Aquatic > Freshwater > Pond...
ATGCTGCCCGCGCCTTCAAGGAGTCTGGGTGGTTCAAATGACAGAAAATCGGCGGCCAATCGCATTACGGCCTGACAGGTCCTGAACCACGCGGCCTGCAACGACATCGGGCGCTTCTTGTCTGAGGTGCCATGAGCCGGGTGCGCCCCGGAGCCGTCGAACCCCGTTCAAGGGGTCATAGTGCTACGGCGAGCGCCTCGTTCAGCGATACCAGCAACTGATCCTGAGTGAACGGCTTTGATATTGAGCCTGAAATGCCGAAATGACCATTGAAGTTCTTTATGGAATCGGCTTCCGTGGAAACCCTGCCAGACATCAATATTATTGGGATATTGGGCCATTTGCGATTCACTTCGAGCGAAAGCTCAAGCCCATTCTTGTCGGGGAGTATGACATCGATCAGAACGACATTGAACCGGTTGCTGGCCAACATCGACAGGCCATCCTCGGCGGATGCCGCGCTCAGCACCTTAAACCCAGCCCGTTCAAGCATCAGCGTCGTAACTTCGCGGATGCTCCATTCGTCATCGATTATCAGTACCGTGTCCATAGTATGAGCCTCGTTATGTAATGATCGAGCAGACTTGTACGATGGGTACCCTTGCTCCACCCGGTTGGTTGCAGTAAATCAACAACCTAATACTATATGTCGACCTGTGGTTGAGGGCAAGTGTTTTCTGTGGGGGCCGCAGCCGCCGTCCGATGTTGCCTTGACGGCCGGCCGGAGCGCCGCTATCATGCGCTACACCAATGCCGGGGTCTTCCCCGGCATCCGCCGGGGTGGTGGAATCGGTAGACACCAGGGACTTAAAATCCCTTACGCCGCAAGGCGTGTGCGAGTTCAAGTCTCGTCCCCGGCATCGTCCCGATCCGTTCGACTCAGGACCGCCGGCCGGTTATCTCGTCGATAACCGAACGCACGTCCCGTCCCGGACGTGGGCTCTCGTGCCGAGGAGCCTCGTGCCGAGGAGCATCGCGACGGACCTGGTCGGGGCGTGGTGCCTCGGGCCGGGGCGTGCTGGAACGAGGGGCCTGACTGCGCTGCGGTACGTCGCGACGAGGGCCTGAACTGCGGCCGGCTGGGGCTGCCGCCGGACGCGATGGCTCCCTCGGTGCAGATGTACCGCGCGGAGCCGCACCTGGCCTTGGCGCAGACGGGCGGCCGCGACCCTGTGATTGACCGCGCCCGCGCATGCGCTCCTTTGATCGAGCCTCGAACATCGCGTCGCGCAGGTCCTCCTCCGTAGGTGCAGGATGGACTCCCGCGAACGGATGCTGCTTCACGACCGGAATGCTGGTTCCCAGAAGATGCTCCACCTGCTTGAGCAGGCGCTTCTCTTCGGTATCGCAGAACGACACGGCGGAGCCACTCGCGCCAGCGCGCGCGGTTCGGCCAATGCGATGCACGTAGGTCTCCGGCTCCGTGGGCATGTCGAAATTGAACACATGCGAGATGTCATCCACATCGATGCCGCGGGCGGCAAGGTCGGTAGCGACCAGCACAGGCGTCTCACCCGCGCGGAAGGCCTCCATCGTCTTGGTCCGGTTTCCCTGGCCCTTGTTGGCATGGATGACGCCAGCTGGAATGCCGGCGAGGTGCAGGCTCTTTGCTATGCGGTCGGCGCCATGCTTGGTGCGTGAGAACACGACGGCGCGAGAAACGCCGAGTTCCTTGATCAGGTGGACGAGCAGATCACGCTTGCACCCTTTTTCCACATAGTAGAGGCTCTGGGAAATCAGTTCGATGGTCGGTTTCTCGGGCTCTATGGCGACCCGCACGGGGTTGTTGAGCAGGCTCCTGGCGAGCGATTCAATCTCGCCAGGCATCGTCGCCGAAAACAGCAGGGTCTGACGTTTCGCTGGCAGCAGGGCTATGATCTTGCGTACGTCATGGATGAAGCCCATGTCGAGCATGCGGTCCGCTTCATCGAATACGACGATCTCCACCGCGGAAAGATCAATGGCGCCATCACCTATCAGGTCGAGCAGGCGTCCCGGCGTGGCGACGAGCACATCGACACCACGGTCCATGGCCCTGACCTGCGGTACCTTGCCGACGCCGCCGTACACACAGGCGCGCTTGATTTCGGTCTTTCGGCCATAGGCACCAAAGCTGACATCGATCTGTATGGCAAGCTCACGCGTCGGGGCGACGACCAGAGCCCTGGCCTTGTGCGGCTGGCGCTTGACTGGCGACAGCGTCAGCCGCTGTATGGTCGGCAGCGCGAACGCCGCGGTCTTGCCGGTACCGGTCTGCGCGCAACCGAGCAAGTCGCGCCCGGCGATGAGGCTTGGTATGGTTTCTACCTGGATGGGGGTTGGTGACTCGTAGCCTTCGTGACGCAATGCCTCAAGGCACGCGGGCATGAGGCCGAGCGATTCGAACGAACTGGTTTGCATGAAAATCCTTGGTGCGAGAAGGAAGGTTATGCCTGACGGGCGCAGCATGATGCGCCCGTGGCCGCTCCGCGTACATTCCGTCAAGGCGCCGCGGATATTCTCGTCTGGATGAATATAGCAGAATATTCCGCGAAAGAATAGTGCGCGAGCCCTACTTGACCGTCATGTTGAAGACGCCATCCCAGTCGTCCGGCGGCGGGTTGCGTTCGAATACCTCGACGCGCCGAAGAAAGATGGCGCTCGCTTCGTCGTCATAGGCGTCGCGAACGCCGCTGAAAAGCTTGCGGGCGGCCTCCCATCGTCGGGCACGGTAGGCCTTGAGCCCTGCCTCGAATCCATCCTTGACGTGGCGGACACGTATGGGCGCGTCTGCCTTCTGCTGCAGCAACTCGTAGATTCGCACCGGCACGCGTTTACCCTTGACCGTCATCAGGTCGATCTCCCTGCACAGGAACACGTCCTTGACATGCTCGTACACGGCCTCGGTGATCAGTGACTTGGTGCCGTAGGTCTTGTTCGCGCCTTCAAGGCGAGCGGCCAGGTTGACCGTATCGCCGATGCTGGTAAAGTCCATCCGGTCGCGGGCACCGACGGAACCGAACACGACCGGCCCCGCATTGATGCCGATGCCGATCGATATGATGGCGCCGGACTCGCTTCTCGCCTTTTCCTGCGCCTCTGCCATGGCTTTGCGGATATCCATGCCAGCGCGGCACGCCCGTATCTCCTTGTCGGGGCCATCGAACGAGGCCATGATTTCGTCGCCCACGAATTTGTCAACGTCTCCGCCATTGGCGATGATGGCCGAGGTCTGAAGATCCAGATAATGGTTGAGCATCGATACGACATTTTCCGGTGACAGGCCTTCACAGATGGTCGTAAAGCCGCGAATATCGGTGAACAGGAAGGCCAGCTCCCGCAGCTCGGTCATTGGGGCATTGCGGGCTGAATGCTTCAACGTCGAGGCCGATATATAGGGAACCACGCCGCGTATCACAGCGGCCATGTTGCCGATTTCCACTGACAGGCGCTTAATCTCGTCCTTCGTCGTAACACGGTCGGTATACTGCAGGTTATCGGATGTGATGCGTTCGTCACCCTTGACCATCGAAGCCAGACGGGCCGCCAGCGAATTGACGCTCATGCTCAGGAACAGGATGGGAAAGACGATGCCGCGGCCAAACAGGAAGGTGGCGAAGACCGAGGCGTACACGAACAGCAAGGCTATGATCGTCGCCTTTACCTTGGTCAGGTAATAGGGACCATATATGGTTTGCCTGTCATAGACCACCGAGGTGAATCCAAGGTTGACCCCTGACAACATCACCGGCGCCCTGAACTCTATCGTCTGGGCACCCATGACTACCGATTCATCTGATTTGACTGCCGCCGCCTTGGCCGCATCGAGGGTCTGACCGATCATGGCCGGGTCGGTTGATGATCGAATCACGTAGGCGCCTGACTTGGGGTCACGCCGGTAGCTCGAGACGCTGGCAAACGGGAATGATGCGTCCTTGTTCTTCTTTGCCTCGATTGCCAAGTACTCATCAAGCGCAATCCTGTCACCGATGCTGGTCTTGACGATGCTGGCTGTCCTGTCCGCAAGCGCACGACCATTGTCCATGATCGCTCGCAACAGGGTCGTGCCGAAGTCCTGGAGCAGCGATGTTGCAAGGACTATCACCACGATCAGAATGAGCCCGGTGAAGGCCACGGTCATGCGGCCCTGTATGCCGCGCGCCCGCTTCAGGCCCTTCGGTTCGGCTTCTTCGGTAGCACGGCAAAACTCGGTATATTCGCGAAACCCCGCATCGCGTTCGCTGAGTACCTTGATGAGCCGCATGATCGAATAGGCGTTCCATAGCAACGACACGAGCCCCATCAGCCAGGTCCACCACGGAATCGCCATGAAGTAGCCGGGACGCGTCGCATAGTTCATGGCGTGCGCTGCCATGATCAGCAATGCTGCCGCCGAGGATGCCACATGCATGGCCACGGACAGCGGACGTTCTGGATCGGCGACAATACCCACCGTGTCTACGAAGAACCAGGACGCCAGCTTCCAGAGGCCAATCAATGCGATGACCACGCCCGCGATTATGGATGGCAGGCCTGCACTCAATGCGGTCGGCACGCCCTGCCCGACTCGAGACAGAATCGGCACCACGAGCCATACCAAGACGAGCACCGTCCAGGCCCATTCCGCGACAAGGGATCGAAGACGCTGCGAATCCAGTTTCTGGAGCATGATACGACCTCCGGTCACGCGTTCTAGTATTGGTCGAGAAGCTGTTGCTTGGCCCTGGCCTTGTCCAGATATGCGGCCGCATCCTGATATGAAGCATCTACGGCAATTACCGATTCAAAGGCATTGGCGGCATCATCGAAACGTTCGTCGCGATAGGCCTTGATGCCAATGGCGTAGAGGTTGGCAATCGATTCGGCCATTTTCTTGCGCCTCTGGTCCAGTGCCTGTCGTTTTGAGGCATCGATCGAGCCAGAAGCCAGCGATGACAAGAGGCGCTGGGCATGGATCAGGTCATCCTTGGCAATGTAGGCGTCCAGATTCTTGAGCCCATCATTGAAGGAGGCACCGCGGTCCTGGGCCGCCACCGAGGTGGCGATGCGCTTCTCCAGCGCGACGGCCTCGCTGCCCCTCCGTACCGCCAGCGCCGACTTGATCCTGGCACCCGCGTTGGGCCACTCCTTGCGCTTCTCATGGTACCGCGCCCACGCCAGGTACATTCGATACTCGGCGCCCCGTACCGATTCGGTAAAGCTGCCGCCGCTTATGGAATCAAGCTCCTTGACGGCCAGGAGCTGCGAGCGTGCGTCATCGAACTGCGCGCCTTTGACCAGCGCATCGACCTTGTCAATACGATGAGAGACGATAGTAGCTACTTCTGATTTGAGCTCGCGATAGAGCTGGGAGCCTTCCAGATCAGCCGGGGCGACCGCGTTGATCTTGAGCGCGATCCTGAAGGCTTCGATCGATGCCTTCTCCCGCGTCGCATCCTTGGCCTCCTTGGGAACCGCCGCCCTGGCCGCCTTGACCTCGACCTTCCTGTCGGCAATGAATGATGACCGTATTCCTGCGGTTGACTTGAGCAACCTGATCGTCGCTTCATCCTGGGGATAGATGGCAGACGCCCTGCGGACGGCAAGCAGCAGCGCATACTCATCGTCAGCGCTGCGCGATGGCTTCTTGAGCAACAGGTCGGCGTCCTTGACCGCCGCCAGGAAACGCCCGGCCCGGTAGTCTTCAACCAGTGCCAGGTAACGCGCCGCTTCGGCATTGGACGGATCGTACCGCAGTGCAACCTCGAAGTAGTGCTGCACCTTGCCCGATGCAGACAAATCGCCTGCACCGACCAGCTCGGTTTTGTACGCATCGATGCCAGCCGACGTTACCGCCTTGGATTGATACTGGCCATCAACATCGAACGCCAGCACGAATGGATCACCAAGCGATGCGCACGAAGACAACAACAGGGCAACACCCGCACATACAAGACCCGCACTTTTCATAGCATACTCCGCAATATGGCCAACTATATCACTATAGTATCCAAAAGCATCGCAAGAATCCATGAGCATCGCATGTGTATGATCATGAGCCTATGGACCGATGATAATGCCCGAGCCTATCACGACGAGGGGAATGGTCAGCCCTATCGCCGCATGCGCCACGCCCAGGGTGCTGACCAACTCGTGATCGCCCCGGGATAGCGCGTCCGAGGTCACGAATCCAAGGACGATTTCCGATGCCATCAGTCCGGCGTGGATGAAGAAGGCATACCGATGCAGGTCCGAGCGCGACACCACTCCGGGAGTGTCGCGTGACAGCATTGAAATGCCGGTTAACGCGTTGCCAAGATACACCGTCTCACCCGCAATCAGCAGACCGACATGTGTCCATCGGAGCGTCTGGTCGGCACTCCAGAGCGAAGCAATCTCGTCATAGCATATCGGACCAATCTGGTCTTCACTGATGCCATGGGCATCGCGGTAGTCATGCCCGGCGCTCATCAGATCGTAGGCTCGTATGGCTCCAACCACGCCGGCGGCCATGAGCAACCCTGCGGAGGTCCATCCTGCGGCGCGATGATATGCAGCTTTGCTGGGGAAACCCAGGAACGAACCATCGTAGGGTAAAGGCCTCTGGCCGGAATCAGGCACAGCGCCCGGAGTCGCGGCTGATGTTGCATCGAGGGCCTGGGTCGAAGGGGCCGGGGCACCGGCGGCAATCCATGCAGAGATAGTCTCGATGTCTCCGGCCGATGGCAGAGGCGGGGAAGGCGGCATATAGCCCGCCTCGATAACATCGACCAGTTTGCTCTCTTCAGGATGGCCGGCGACAACAAGCCCGCTGGCCATGATGCTTCCGTAGTCGGTGGCCCATGCATGGCATCTCGAGCAATCATTCACGATGATTGACGTGGCCTTGCCCATATCCAGCGCTACGATACGGGTTGTCGGAGAGACAGGCAAGGCTGTCTGGGCGTTTGCAGAAATCGATGCCAGCACGAGCAGTGCCCATGGCACGGCGATCCTTATATTTCGCTGCTTCATGTGCTCAGTTTCGATCATGGGCGCGCGGTTGACAAGTGCAAAAAAAACCAGGGCCTTGCGGGCCCTGGCAATTCTGCAGAACGGGATTCGGATTACTTCTTGAACTTGACCTTGCCCTCGGCCAGAGCCATCTTGTACGCGGCCTGGAGTTCAAGCGCGTAGTGCGGGAAGTCGGAGTAGGTGGCTCCGGTCACCGCGTCGGCGACGGCGTAGACGACATCATCGGCAGCGGTATAGTCGGCTACCTTCGCGGCGGCGTCGACGGCCTTGTCTTCCTTCAGGGCAATCTTGGCCTTCTTCATCGAGAAGGTGGTGTAGTCGGCAGTCGGGTTCGCCATGAAGAATGCAATCGTCGCCTTGTTGTTGTAGCGATAGCCAATGCTCGACGCGTTGAGTTCCATGTAGGTGGCGCGGGGATCGGCCTTGTTCATGTTGCCATAGTGGACAGTCTGGGAAGCGGGCTTGCCCACCGTAACCTTGAGTCCATCGATCGTAACATTGACCAGGGTGTCTTCACGGGCGGCCTTGGCGTAGGCGGCGGCGCGAATGGGGTTGCCCATCAGTCCGCGGAAATCGCGCTCGTAGTGGCCGGTCGGGCGGGTAAAGCCGGTCTTTCCGGGGGTGAACTGAGACCAGGTCTCGAGTCCATCCTTCTGGATGAAGATGTAGAACATGTAGCCCTTGATCGCCGGATCGGCGGCGCCGGTATTGGCCAGGGGATCGGGCACACGGACAACGGCGCCATCGGCGATTGACTTGCCATCGGCAGAGTTCAACTCGGCCCAACCATCCGGACCCTGCCACTCGGCGATGCTCGCGCTGGCAACTTTGGTGCCCTTGACGGTAACGGTGGCCTCACCAATATACCCACCCTGATGTGCGACAAAATACTTGGTCGCGGTCTGAGCGAACGCCGCTGTGGCGCAGAGCAACGCCAGAACTACTACTGAAAATTTCTTCATTGTGTGCCTCCTCTGAACCTGAAGCGGAACATCCGCTACAGATCTAGTTATCGATATATAGAACCTTGAATATCTATATTCTTGGTTCCATAGTATAATACTCATATATCCATGGGTGCTGTCAAGTGCAATGTACATGATTCGGGTCGGTCCATCGCCGGAGTTCAGCGCAACAGCCTCGATACCGCACGCACGGGGTGCCCATTGAGCACATCGAGCACAGCTTCCGCCTGCTTGAAGCTGAACCTGCCCTTTCCGAGCAGCACCAGGGCGCGTAGGGGCATCTCGCGGAGCGCCATCGGCACCGCGGCCGCCGGGGCTTCACGGGCCAGCATCAGCTCCAGTACACGGACCAGCAACTTGCCGGCCATCCTGGTACGCAAGGCGCCAAGCGGCGTGTCAAGGTCAAACCCGCGTGCGCGCGGCGCTGTCGGCTCGGAGGGCCCCATCAAGGCCGCGAAGGCGCTTTCTGGAACCGCATCTGCACCGGCAACTGCGGCCCTATAATATGGATCGAGCCGAGACCTGAGACCGACATCGATGATCGATTCGAATTTTGAAGCGACCCGGATCGTTGCCACCAGCCGTATGTCCTGTGATGACGAGCCTATCCTGATGTCATAGAGCCCTGGTTCAACCTGCCAGTCGCCACTCCGGACATCGAAGAAGGCCAGGCTGCGCCTGTCAATGCTGAACGAGACCGATACCGATTCGCCAGTTTCAAGCCTGACCTTCTCAAAGCCCTTGAGTTCCTGGTCGGGCCGGTAGACGGCACTGGCCTGCGCGTGGACATACAGCTGCGCCACTTCGCTACCGGCCCGCGCGCCTGCATTGCGTATCGAGCACCGCACAGACAGCGTGTCGCCTGCGTTCATGTGATACGCGGAGAGTTGCAGCCGATCATATTCGAAGTTGGTATACGACAGCCCATGTCCAAACGGGAACAAAACCCGGACATGGGCCGAATCATAATAACGATAGCCGACATAGAGCCCTTCCCGGTACTCGACGGTCTGGGCCGAGCCGGGGAAATAGCCGTACGCCGGCGTGTCCTCGAGCCTGAGCGGAAACGTCTCCGCCAGCTTGCCCGAAGGATTTGCTTCGCCGAACAGGAGTCGTGCTATCGCCTCCGCGCCCGCCTGACCGCCAAGGTAGCCTTCCAGTACCGCGTCGACATCATCGATCCATGGCATCTCGATCGGCCCGCCATTGCTCAGCACGACGACCAGGCGCTGGCCGGCAGGCTTCGTCGCCGCCGCGAGCCGTGCCAGCAGATGCAGCTGGTTGGCTGGCAGCCGCAAGTCAGGCCGATCGAAGCCTTCGGATTCCAGTAAGGCCGGCAATCCGGCACAGTATATGACCACGTCACTGCCGGCCGCGATACGCAGCGCCTCTGCCTCGAGCACGGCATCTACATCCGCGCGCTCCGCCGCGAAGCCAGGCGCAAACCTCAATTCCGCGCGCTCTGCAATCCGCTCAACGGCGGTATCGAGCCGCGTTGGATGCACCTGGGAGCTGCCTGCTCCCTGGTATCGGGGCTCACTGGCAAAGGCGCCTACGATCGCGACTTTCTGGCCGCGCGTCAGAGGCAGCGTCTCGTCATCATTCTTGAGAAGGACCATCGATTGCTCGGCAGCCCATTGCGCCAGCCGGTGGTTGGCATCCGGGTCGGGCTGGCAGTCGGCATCGAGCGCCGGACGAGCCTTCCCGACAAGCTCCACCGTGCGGGCTACGGCCCGATCGATGATCGACACATCCAGCCTGCCAGACAGCACTGCATCGCGAACGATCGCGTCCCAGGCGCCTTCATTGCCTGGCATGTCCAGGTCCAGGCCTGCCGCAAGGCTGGCCACCCTGTCGTTGGTGGCACCCCAATCGCTGATGACGGCGCCTCTGAAGTTCCAGCCTCGGCGCAGGACGGTGTCGAGCAGCCAGGTATGCTCGCTGGCATGGATGCCGTTCAGCTTGTTATACGAGCACATGACCGTCCAGGGCTGAGCCTTCGTTATGGCAAGCTCAAAGCCTGCCAGATATATCTCCATCAGCGTGCGGGTGTCGACGATCGCATCGACGACCATGCGGTATGATTCCTGGTTGTTGACGGCGAAGTGTTTAAGGCTCGTGCCTATGCCCTGGCTCTGCACGCCATCGATGAAACTCGCGGCCAGGACGCCGGCTACATAGGGGTCTTCTGAATAGTACTCGAAGTTGCGGCCGCAGAGCGGGCTGCGCTTGATGTTGATGCCCGGGCCCAGCACGATGGACACCCGCTCCG
>Ga0209467_1003462_pt1 | contig 10205 bp, 10 predicted proteins | sample Higcelwee11metaG_FD_187175 | JGI IMG/M metagenome (GOLD analysis project Ga0209467, IMG submission 187175) | Freshwater pond sediment microbial communities from the University of Edinburgh, under environmental carbon perturbations - High... | ecosystem: Environmental > Aquatic > Freshwater >...
GTCAGCTCCACTGGTAGGTCTTCTCCGGTTCGTTTTGCATCATGCGTTCGGCCCATTCCACGCCCTGCATGACGCTGTGGTCCATGTTGCTCACCTCGTACTTCCAGCCGCCGAAGCGCCCGCGCGAGAAAATGCCCTGGGCTTCCAGCCAGGGCTGCAGGGTGCGCAGGGCCTGGTCGCGCTCCAGGCAGGGAATGGGATAGCCGTAATCCACGGTGAGCTCGAAGCGGCTTTCCACCGCCGCATCCTTCGCCAAAAGCCCCACGGTGTCCAGTCCCTTCACGGTGCGGTCCATGAGCTGGGAGAGGTCCTCCCGCTTGTGGGGGGAAAAGCTTGTTTCGCACAGGAGCGCCGCGCGGTTTTCATCCGCGCCGGGCACGTTGGCCGGGGCGTAATTGTGGAAGTTGGTCACGCGGTAGAACGGGCAGTCGCTTTCCGGAAAATACATCCAGCAGCGGTCGTCGGCCTGGCCCTTGTGCAGGGCGCGGCCGCGCGCGCCCACGCCGGCCACGAAGACGCCGTTGTGCTTCAGCCTGCCCGCGGCCTCGCGCATAGCATCCGGGGCCGTGGACAGCTGATTCGTAATCAGCAGGTCCAGCGGGCCCGTGCTCAAAAGATGTTTGTACGTGATGGTCCCGCCATCCGTCGTGGTGAGCGTCCTGCTCGCCGCGTCGATGGCGGCCACGCCGCAGTTGTAGCGGATGTGAGCGTCCAGGCGCGCAGCCAGGCGGCGGAACACCTCGCCCGTGCCGCCCTGGGCGGGGAAGGCGAAGGTGCGGTTGGGGCCCCAGCCCACCTCGTCCTGCTCCAGAATGATGTTCTTGAGCACGGTTTCCAGGCCGACGACGCTGACGCGCTCGCCCATCCAGGCGGTGTTCATCTGTGCGGGGTCGATGGCCCAGACCTTGTAATTGTAGGGCCAGAGGAAAACCTCGGCGATGCCCTGGCCGAAGACGCTGTGGATCCACTCGCGGAAATTCGTTGGCACACCCTCGGGCCGGTGGCCGGGCAGCAGGCCCTTCACGCAGCTCCATTTGGCCTGGGCGGGCAGGTGCCGGATGTTGTTCTGGAAGGGATAGGGCACCCAGGTGCCGCAGGCGCGCACCCAGGCCTTGCGCTGGTGATGCAGTTGGTCGGCGCCCAAGAGGTCGTCCAGCATGCGGTCGAAGTACTCGTAGTGCGAGAACACCACATGCCCGCCAATGTCCCAGGTGTAGCCCTGCGGATCTTTGAAGCTGGCGGCCAGGCCCCCGGCGTAGGCGTTTTTTTCCAGCACGACAAAGGAGCCGCAGTCCAGTTCGCGTAATCTGCGCGCCGCGCCCAGGCCCGTGGGCCCCGCGCCGATGATGGCGTAATCAACCTGCATTGCTGGATTCCTCCCGTGCTGTCCGGCTCTGCGCATCCGCTTTGCGGGCAGGGGGCGTGCTTGGCGTCACCCACCTTTCTCCCCGCCGTCACACAACCGTCACATGGCGCAGCTATATGATGCCCGTACCGGACATGAACATCAACCCTTTCGGAGGAATCCATGCAACGCTTAAGTCTCGCCCTCGCCGCCATGATGGTCCTGGGTCTCGCCGCCACTTCTTTCGCCGGCGAAATCGCCGTCAAGGGCTCCACCACGGTGCAGCCCATCATGCAGAAGGCCGTGGAAGCCTTCATGGCCCAGCATAAGGGTGTTTCCATCTCCATTTCCGCCTCCGGCTCCGGCGACGGCGCCAAGGCCCTCATCGACGGCTCCACCCCGCTGGCCATGATGAGCCGCGAGATGAAGGAGTCCGAGATCAAGCAGGCCAAGGAAAAGGGCGTGAACCCGAAGCAGATCGTCATCGCCTATGACTGCATCACCCCGGTCGTCAACAGCGCGAACCCGGTCAAGAACCTGACCATGGCCCAGCTGAAGGACATCTACACCGGCAAGGTCACCGACTGGAAGGAAGTGGGCGGCGCGGCCGGCCCCATCTCCGTCATTTCCCGCGACTCCTCTTCCGGCACCTTCGAGTACTGGGGTGAGCACGTTCTGAAGAAGGAACGCGTTTACGCCCGCGCCCAGATGCAGGCCAGCAACGGCGCCGTGGCTCAGGTTGTCTCCAAGCAGAAGGGCGCCATCGGCTACGTGGGCCTGGCCTACGCCAAGGCTCCCGGCCTGAAGGACCTCACGGTTGACGGCGTGGCCGGCAGCATCGCCACCACTCTGAACGGCACCTACCCCGTTTCCCGCGGCCTGTACCTGTACACCAACGGCGAGCCCACCGGCGACGTGGCCAAGCTTGTCGAGTACATCATGTCCCCCGCCGGCCAGAAGATCGTCGCCTCCGTGGACTACATCCCCCTCAAGAGCCTGAAGTCCACTGCCAAGAAGGGCAAGAAGTAGGCTACTCCCCCCATCCGTAGCGCCAAGAAGACCTTCCTTTGCGCACCCGTCCCCCCGCCCCGGCCAAACAGGGCAGGGGGACGGGCCACCGCAAAAAGGCAAGAAAAGGAAGCCATGCACAGACGAACCAAAGAAGCGCTCATCAAGCAGGTGTTCCTGGGAACGGCCATCACCTCGCTGGCCGTCCTGGCCCTGATCATGGTCTTTCTCTTCATGGAGGGGATGCCCACGTTCTCCTTCGTGAGCGTGAAGGGCTTTTTGACCGGTCTGGACTGGTATCCCACGGATGAGGCCCGGCCTGATTACGGCATCCTGCCGCTCATCGGCGCCAGCGGCGCGGTGACGGCACTGTCTTCCGTCCTGGCCATCCCCTTGGGAGTCATGAGCGCGGTATATCTGGCGGAGATCGCCAACCCGCGCGTGCGCGCAGTGGTCAAGCCTGTCATCGAGATGCTGGCGAGCCTGCCCTCGGTTGTGCTTGGCTTCTTCGGCATGGTGGTGCTGGCCCCGTTCCTCCAGGACTTTTTGGGCATCCCCGTCGGGCTCAACCTGTTCAACGCCGCGCTGATGCTGGCCTTCATGAGTGTGCCCACCATCGCGAGCGTGAGCGAGGACGCCATCTACGCCGTTCCGCGCGAGCTCAAGGAAGCGAGCCTGGCCCTGGGCGCAACGCACCTGGAAACCCTTGTCCGCGTCACCATTCCGGCAGCGCTCTCCGGCATCGGCACCGCCGTCATCCTCGGCATGAGCCGGGCCATCGGCGAGACCATGGTGGTGCTCATGGTGGCGGGCGGCGCGGCCGTCCTGCCGGACTCGCTTTTCGGGCCCGTGCGGCCCATGCCCGCGAGCATCGCGGCGGAGATGGCCGAGGCGCCCTTCCGCAGCAACCACTACCATGCGCTGTTCGCCATCGCCATGGTGCTCTTTCTGGTGACGCTCGGCTTCAACGTGATCGCCGACTACATTTCCCACAAGCATCGCCAGGTCGGCTCGGCCTCCCTGTAGCATGAGGAAGAAGTCCATGAGCACTCAGGCAACTCCCGCCCTCGTCTCCGGCCAGCCCGTGGCCCCCTCGGTGTCCTTGAGCGTCGCCCAGGGACGCGACATCCGCCGCAACGGACTAGAATGGTTCGTGTTCATGCTCCTGCGCGGGGCGATTCTTCTGGTGGCCGCCGCCCTGGTGGTCATCGTGGGCTTTCTGGTCAAGAACGGCATCTCGGCCATCAGCTGGCAGTTCTTGACCGATTCCCCGAGGAATTCCATGACCGAGGGCGGCGTGTGGCCGTGCATCGTCGGCACATTGCTTCTGTCCCTGGGGGCCATGGGCGTGGCCGTGCCCCTCGGCGTGGCGAGCGCCATCTATCTGCACGAGTACGCTCGGCCCGGAACGCTCATGCGCATCATCCGCCTGGGCGTGAACAATCTGGCTGGCGTGCCTTCCGTGGTGTTCGGCCTGTTCGGGCTGGCGCTTTTCGTCACGGCCATGAAGCTTGGCGTTTCGCTGGCGGCTGGCTGGCTGACTTTGGGCGTGCTGTGCCTGCCGGTGGTCATCGGCACGGCGGAGGAGGCCCTGCGCAACGTGCCCGCCACCTACCGCGAGGCCTCCCTGGCCTTGGGCGGCACCAAGTGGCAGACCATTTGGCGGGTGGTGCTGCCAAGCGCCTTGCCGGGTATTTTGACGGGAACCATTTTGGGCGTTGGACGCGCTGCGGGCGAAACCGCGGCCATCATGTTCACGGCTGCGGTATTTTATACGCCGAAGATGCCGACAAGCATCTTTTCAGACGTCATGGCCCTGCCGTACCACATTTACGTGCTGGCCACGGCGGGCACGGATATCGAGAAGACCAGACCCATCCAGTACGGCACAGCCCTTGTGCTCATCGCCCTGGTCCTGGGCATGAACCTCGCCGCGATTCTGTTGCGCGCCTGGCTGCAAAAGCGCCACGCGCACTAGTTTTCGGAATTTACCCATGCGCAACAAAAAGGGGGCCTTCGGGCCCCCTTTTCGCTTGTGGCTCAAGCGGGCGCTATTTCTTGATTCTGCGTTCCCACAGCTTCATGTCCTTCATCTTCTTGCGGCGCTGGCGCTGCAGTTCCTTGCAGACCAGGGGCATCTTCTTGGGGTAGCCCCACTTCTCGCGGTATTCATCCGGGGTCAGGCCAAACTTCGCCAAATGGCGCTTGGTGAGCACTTTGAACGTTTTGCCGGATTCCAAACATATAATGCTCTTCTCACGGACAGCCTTCTTGGGGTCCGTGCTGGGCACAGCCGCAACATCCTCTTCCTCAGCCGTCGCCTGGCCGATGGAGCGGATGCCGTTGCACAGACTGCGGACCATGGACAGAATCTCATCCTCCGTCATGGTCCGAACAGTGGCCTGGGCCTTAACAATGTCCAGTGCTTCCTTCAGAAAATCATCCATCGCGTTCTCCTCAAAGGGGGTTGTCGTTCGTCTTGGCGCATGGTGCAGCGAATTGGCGACCTCAAAACAGCACTGCGGCATCAAAATACTGAAGGGACAGCTGGAAGTAAAGAAAGAACAGGAAAAAACATACACGAAATATTACGTAGAGTCTTATCGTGGCGTACCGAGTTCAAACACAAATGCAGCATCGGATGCAGAAACAGGGGTTGCGCTTTGTTTGGAGAAGATTATCTTTGAGAAGTAGTGACACAGGCTCCGGCACGGGCGTTCGAATGGTTCAGGACGCGTTGTGCGGGCGAAAGCAGCAAGGAGACACCGGAAATGGCAACCAATAAGTTCGACCCGGAACTCTTGTATGTGGAATGCGCCAAGTGTGGACAGCCTGTGATATGGAGCCCCGGAGACACGACGAGAATTCTCGCCTGGGCGGGCATAGACGCCCAGACTCTGGACGAGAAGTGCATGATTGTGTCTGAGGGCTGCCCGGCCTGTCAGCCGGGCCAGCAGAGCTTCAGCACACAGGTGGTCCGCTTGCGCAAGGCCCCGGAGGGCCGTTCACCAAATTCCGGCGCGCCGGTCAATTAGCCCTGGCGTTTCACACCGGCTTGGACAGGCGGCAGAGAGGCCACCCTGTTCCGACCCGAAGACTTCGCAATGTACATGGCCTCATCGGCCTTGGCTAAAAGCTCCTCCAAAGGCTCGCGACCAGATGTGGCCGTTTCGGAACTCTGCTCCAAGGTCGCCGCGCCGATGCTCACCGTAAATCTTACGTTCGCCTCTTCTCCCGGAACCACAAGCTTCTCCGTGGCTTGACGGATGCGTTCCGCCAGTTCGCGGGCGGCTTCTGGTCCGGCGTTGGGGGCCAGCACCACGAATTCCTCTCCGCCATAGCGGGCAAAGAAGTCGCTCTTGCGCAGGGTGCTGTGCAGCACTGCCGCAAAGGCCGCCAGAACCGCATCGCCGGCGGCATGGCCATAGGTGTCGTTCACGCGTTTAAAATGGTCCAGGTCGAGCATCAGGGCGCTCACCGGCTTGCCGCTGCGCTGGGCTGCATCCAGCAGGCGCGGTCCCTCATGGAATAGGGAGCTTCTGTTGGCCGCGCCAGTCAGATTGTCGGTGAAGGAGGCCTGGCGCAGTTCCTCAAGGGCGCTGCGCACACGGTCGACCATGAGGCAATACGCCTGGTTCAGCTTGCGCACTTCTTCCGGCGCGCGCGGCTCATCGATGAACGCGCAGGCCATGTCGTAGTTGCCTGCTTCGATCTGCTTGGCGTGGTCCTCCAGCCTGCGCAGCGGTGCGCGCAAAGAACCTGCCAGGCGCAGGGCGGCGGGGCCGATGAGCAGGAACACCAATGTGGCTCCGGCCAGGGGCACGCCGAGTATCCAGGCGTGGGTGGAGAGGATCTCCATTTCCGGTTGCTCGGCCACGAGCAGCCAGCTGCCGCCGTGCACCCATTGGTAGACGCCCACGGTGCGCGCGCCGTTCTGGTCGCGGTAGACCTCTGGCGGGTCTCGCCGCGCCACGGCCTGGTCGTAGAGCTCGTCTCCGGCGTGAAAGGAAGCGCCCTGATTCAGAGGCGCGATGAGCGTCCCGTCGTTCTGCAGCAAGCGTGTGCGGCTGGGGGACTTCGCCTCGGCCGTGCGCAGCAGAACACCCAGAGTGTCAAGGCTCACGGTGCCGAAGACGAGCCCCTGGAATGCGCCGCGCGCGTCTTTGACCGGCGCGGAAACAACAATGACGCTCTCCCCTGTGATGCGGCTTTTCAAAATATCGGTTGTGTACGGTTCGCCCCTTTGCGCGGCCTTGAAATAAGGGCGGTCTGAAACGTCTAGGTGGGGCGCGCTGGTGGTGTCGGTCTGGATTTTTCCTTTCGCGTTCACGTAGGCAAGGCCGTTGAATTCCGGCGCGTTCTTCAACTGGGCTTCCAGCAGGGAGTGGCGGGCCGGGCCGTGGAGCGAAAGGATGCGCGGATCGTCCGCCAGACGCTCAATGTCGTCCACGCGCTCGCTCATCCATTCCTCGATGAATTGGCGCTCCAGGCTCAAGGTCACGTTCAGGTCGCGCGCCGCCTGCCTGTGCAGCACCCGGCTGGAATGAAACATGAAGAAGGCTGTGCCCGCGAAGATGGGCAGCAGGAGCATGGACCAGAGCAGAAGCCTGAGCCGGACCACGAGACTGTAAGGGCGTTTCTGTGCCGTCATTGCAGACAGGATAACCCCCTATTTTGGTATGACAAGGGTGAAGGCGGGCATTTGCTCGCTTTTCGCGCCGCTAGCCCCCAATGGACGACATGGACGTGGCGGAAACGCCCTGGCCAGCGCGCCGCGCGGCAAGAAGATCGGCGCCGACGGGCTTGCTGCGCAGGGCCAGCTTCAAAATGCGCTCCACAAAGGGCAGGCCGAGCTTCTTGTGGCGCAGGGCCGGGCGCAGGCGATAGGTGCGGTCGCTGAACAGGCAGGTGCGCAGCTCGCCGCCGCTGGTTATGCGCAGGCGGTTGCACGTGCCGCAGAAGTGGTTGGAAAGCGGCGTGATGAGGCCGAAGCGGCCCTTGCCGCCCTCAAGGGCGAACATTTGGGCCGGGCCCGCATCGGCGTCGTCGCGGGGGAGCGGGGAAAGCGCCGCCAAGGCGCTGGCCTCGGTCAAGATATCCGCCGCGCTCCAAACCTGCTCGGGCTTCCAGTCCGCGCCGCCCATGGGCATGTATTCGATGAAGCGCACGTCGATGGGCTGCCGCCGGGCCAAATCGAGGAATCCGGCCAGTTCATGGTCGTTGACGCCGCGCAGGGCCACGGCGTTGATCTTGACCCGGATCCCGGCCTCCAGGCAGGCGTCGATGCCCCGGCGCACTTCGTCGAAGAGATCCTGTCCGGTGACGCGGGCAAAGGTGGCGGGGGCAAGCGTGTCGAGGGAGACATTGACGCGGTCGACACCGGCCTTTGCCAGGCGCGGGGCAAAGGGCGCCAGCAGAGTGCCGTTGGTGGTCAGCCGCAGCGTCAGGTGCGGAAAGCGCTCCCGCACGTGCTCCACGAACTCCATGAAGTCTTTGCGGGCAAAGGGTTCGCCGCCGGTGAGCCGCACCTTGCGGATGCCCAGGTCCGCCGCCAGGCCGATGAGGTTCAGCAGCTCCTCATAGCGCAGCACGTCGAAGTGCGTGAGGCGCTGGCTCATGCGGCCGTCGCAATACAGGCAGCGCAGATTGCAACGATCCGTCACGGAAAGCCGCAGGTAGCTGACCGTGCGTCCCTTGTCGTCTGCGAGCTGGGGCTGGGGCATGGGCCTCCGGGCGTGTGTCGTAAGCTGTTTTACTGGCCCTTGTTCTTGGCGCGGCGGGCGGTGTCGGCCTCTTCCACGGTTGCGGCGGCCTTTTCCACGGCGGCGATGAACCCGGCGCGTTCGTCCTTCAGCCGCTGCGCAAGGGCAGGATCGGACAAGGCCAGAATCTGCGCGGCCATCCAGGCGGCGTTGCGGGCGCCGGCCTTGTCGAGGGCCAGGGTGCCCACGGGGAAGCCCGGCGGCATCTGCACGGTGGCGAAAAGCGCGTCCATGCCGGAAAGAGGCGAGGCGGCCAGCGGCACGCCCAGCACCGGCTTGGTGGTGCGCGCGGCAACGGCGCCCGCCAGGTGTGCGGCCATGCCAGCGGCGCAGATGAACACCTGGCAGCCCTGGGCCTCCAGCTCCGTCACCAGGCGCTCGGTACGCTCCGGGGTGCGGTGGGCGCTGGTGACAGTGAACAGGTATCCGATGCCCAGCTTGGCGAGAATCTCGGCGCAGGGCTTCATCAGGTCTTCATCGGACGCGCTGCCCATGAAGACGGCGACTTTGATCATGACGCTCTCCTATTTGCTGCGGGCAATGCCCTTGTCGCCGATGTCGCGGCGGAAATAACAGCCTTCGAAGCGGACCTTGGCCACGGCCTCGTACGCTTTGGCCTTGGCCTGGGCCAGGGTGGCTCCAAGAGCGGTGACGCCAAGCACGCGCCCGCCGCTGGTGACGGTTTTGCCGTCCTTGGCCGCTGTGCCCGCCTGGAACACCTTCACCTCCGGCAGGGCGTCGGCCGCCTCCAGTCCGGAGATCTCCATGCCCTTGGGGTAGCTCCCGGGATAGCCCGGAGCGGCCACGACCACGCAGAGCGCCGTTTCCGGCCGCACGCGCACCATGTCCGGGGTCAGTCTGCCCTCGGCGCAGGCGAAGAAGATTTCCAACAAATCTGCGTCCAGGCGCATCAAAAGCGGTTGGCACTCGGGATCGCCGAAGCGCACGTTGTACTCCAGCACCATGGGGCCGCTTTGCGTGAACATGAGCCCGGCGTAGAGCACGCCCTTGAAGGGGTGGCCCAGCTCGGCCAGGCGCTTCAAGATGGGCCGGATGCAGAGCTCGGCGGTTTCGGCGTATTTTTCCTGCGGCAGCACGGGGGCCGGGCTGTATGCGCCCATGCCGCCGGTGTTCGGGCCGGTGTCGCCCTCGTGGGCGGCCTTGTGGTCCTGGGCCGAGGGCAGAAGCGCGAAATGCTCGCCGTCGCAGAAGGCCAGGAACGAGGCCTCCTCGCCAGCCAGGGCTTCCTCCACGACCACACGGGCTCCGGCCGCGCCGAAGCTTTTTTTGACCATCATGTCGTCGATGGCCTCCAGGGCTTCCTCCACGGTCTTGGCCACCACCACGCCCTTGCCCGCGGCCAGGCCGTCGGCCTTGACCACCAGCGGCGCGCCGTGGCTCTTGATGTAGGATTTTGCGGCCCCGGCGTCGTCGAAGACCTCGAACGCGGCGGTGGGCACGCCCGCCTCGCGCATGATGGTCTTGGCGAAGGCCTTGCTGCCCTCCAGCTGCGCGGCGAAGGCGTCCGGCCCGAAGCAGGGTATGCCCGCGCGGGCGCACGCGTCGGCGATGCCCTTGACCAGCGGAGCCTCCGGCCCGACGACGACCAGGCCGATCTTTTCGGCCTTGGCCAGGGCCATCAGGCCCTCAATGTCGTCGTCCTTCAACGGGACGTTCTGCGCGACTTCATTGGTGCCGCCATTGCCGGGCGCGGCAACGATGCGGTCAACCTTGGGATTTTGCGACAGCTTCCAGCACAGGGCGTGTTCCCTGCCGCCGGAGCCGATGACGAGCACATTCATGCGGGCTTACTCCACTTTGCGGTTACGTTCCCCAGGGATAGTGAAAAGAGGCGGTTTTGGCAAGGCGGAGCGTCTTGAACGCGTCTGGGCAGCATTTTAAACACGGATTTGCGGTATGCGGGGCTTGCGTCCTGCGTTCAATTGGATAGGGTGGACTTGAAATTCAACTGGGGTCAGACAATCAGGAGTTGGGATTATCATGAGCACCAGCACGAAGAAGACCAGCACCATAGCGTCCAAGAAGAAAACCGCCAATGCGCCCAAGGCGGCGCCAAAAAAGGCGTCGAA
>Ga0209467_1003463_pt1 | contig 10201 bp, 9 predicted proteins | sample Higcelwee11metaG_FD_187175 | JGI IMG/M metagenome (GOLD analysis project Ga0209467, IMG submission 187175) | Freshwater pond sediment microbial communities from the University of Edinburgh, under environmental carbon perturbations - High... | ecosystem: Environmental > Aquatic > Freshwater > Pond...
CGTGAAAGTATCTCTATAATGGACCCCATAATCTGAACCAGTTGCTAAGTTACATCCAAAGTGCTAAATCCCAATTTTTATTTAACCCAGGGAATGGAGGTCCATGAGAAAAAATTATAGCAATGATTTCAAAGCCAAGGTTGCAATTGAAATGATAAGAGAACAGGATACAGTTGCAGAAATAGCATCAAAGTATCAGGCACATAGAGTGTTGATTACGCGATGGAAAAAGGAGGCTATTGAGGGGCTACCTGGCATTTTTTCAACAGTCAAACAGAATAAAGCAAAAAATGATGAACATCAATTAATAGACGAATTATACAAACAAGTCGGTCAACTCAAAGTAGAGAATGACTGGCTAAAAAAAAAGGTTGATTCAATCAGTTCCTGACAGAAGGGCGTTAATTGACAGAAATCATCCTGAAATCAGCATAAACAGGCAATGTGATTTACTGGAAGTATCAAAAGGAGCGCTTTATTACCAGCCTGCATCAATAGATCCTTACACCCTTTCTTTGATGGATCTCATAGATGAACAGCATACCAGCACTCCTTTTTATGGCAGTCGCAGGTTGACCGCTTACCTGAATGCAAAAGGTCATGAGATAAACCGTAAACGGGTACAAAGGCTGATGAGATTGATGAGAATTGAGGCCATCTATCCGAAACCCAAATTAAGCAGGAGGATCGAGAACCACAAAATATACCCATACTTATTGAGGGGCGTTAACATTGAAAGACCGGATCATGTGTGGAGCACGGACATCACCTATATCAGAGTATCCAATGGTTTTGTATATTTGACGGCGGTGATAGACTGGTTCAGCAGATATGTATTATCATGGCGACTTAGTAACAGTCTTGAGAATACATTTTGTATCGAAGCTCTGGAAGAGGCGTTGAGCATCTCACAGCCTCAAATATTCAATACAGACCAGGGAAGCCAATACACAGCTGTAAACTTTCTGAAACCCTTGATAGACAGGGATATCAGCATCAGTATGGATTCAAGGGGACGGGCACTGGATAACGTTTTTGTTGAGCGCTTATGGAGAACAGTTAAATACGAAGAGGTCTTTTTAAAGGATTATCGGACTATGAAAATGAAAGACGCCTATCGCTCACTGAAAGATTTTATCAAATTTTATAACCAGGAGAGGCTTCATCAGGCACTTGATTATAAATCTCCCGAATATATTTATCACTCAGCTCGATCTTAGCAGAGAAACAGGGGCTCATTGCTGATTGTATTGGGGGCCAGCCCCCAAACCCCCGGGATTTAACGCTTTATGGACAAAAGCATGGGAGAAGGGCAGCGCAAATCACACTGCCCCCATGCTTCAGTCACCAGTTACGGCGCTCGGGTTGCTTCCCAGCATTGCCCCATCCTCCGAACTGGTAGCTGCATCATATCACGGAGAATTGGAAGGTCAAGTAGTTGAAACCAGTGAGGAGGAAACCATATCCAGAAACAGAGTCGTTTTTTTGAAAAGCGTTGTACATTTATCTATAAGCCCTTGAATAGCAGGCTTTTCAGAATTTATTAATCAACCATGAGGTGATTTTATGCAATCTAAACGTGGTGGATACAGAGGCAAACCAAAACCAGAGTTACCGCCACACCTGAGACGTGTTCATGTAAATGCTCGAATTCAGCAATGGATGGTCGAGCAGTTAAAGAAAAAAGGCGAGATAGGATTTGTTTTAGAGGATATAATCATAAAAGCGGGATTTGAATATTCCGAGCCTGCTGTCCATGACCTCAATTAGCTATACCACAAAATATTAAAACATAAGTTATCAGCCATTTTGAGGGTATTGCTATGTTAAACAACTTATACAAAATAAAACAAAATTATCTTACAGAACTAAGTCCGAATGTAGCTTAAAAAAAGCAAAAATCGGTCTTGACATGGGGTCCACTTTAATAACATCTTTCAGTTGAATAGTTGAAGACCTTTATAAAAACTCTGGAGTGCTTTATGGTTGTGAAAATTCCCAAGATTTGGGGATATCCCGGTTGAAGAACAAACTCCATTGGTTTTAATGCTCCTGGAAATGTTGAATGCGCTGTATGAGGAGAATCAGCTTCTTCGTGATGAGATTGCCCGTCTTAAGGTGAAAAACCAAAGCCCAATTCATGAAAATAAGGGTACAGATTAACGCTTGACCAACCTGGTCTGAATAAGTATGCTTGGTGAATACACAATCAAATAATTGGAGAATTTTACCATGATTGTAAATATATCAGAGGCCAAAACAGACCTCTCCAAGCTGGTTGATATGGCATATCACGGCGAAGAGATCATTATTGCAAAAAATAATCTTCCCCTTGTAGAGCTGGTGATCCACAAACCCAAGAAAAAAACGGCAGCTTGGTCTGCTTGCAGGAGAAATTGATATTCCTGATGACTTCATGGAAGAGGATGATGATATCAACACCATGTTTTATGGTGACAACTCGTGAAAATTCTGATTGATACACACATTGTTTTTTGGGCTTAAAAATCACTGCTCCACCAAATCCGTTATAACTGCCATGCCTCTACAGTTTCATATAAAACCAGAATTGAATGAAAGGAGAAAAGTGAAAGAGTCAAATATCTTTGCTGTTTCCAGCGAATACACAGAAGAGAATCTGGTTGAAGCTCTGAAAAGTAAGTTTCTAATTCAAAAAGATCAATCAAAGGTTGAAGATTGTATGCTTTTTGATACTTTTGATTGGCGATTATTTAAAGCATCCCTGTTCTTATATCAGTCAGGAGATGAGCTGATTCTGGGTCAGCAGGAGAGTGGGAAGATACTGTTGCGCCAATCTGTTGATGGCACTCCAAAATTTGTGTGGGAGTTATCAGATGGAGATTTGAAAAAGTATCTTGAACCTGTTGTTGAGATGAGAGCGCTTTTAAAGTTCAGTGAGGTTGCCATAACCTGTAGCTCTTACCGCCTGCTTAATCAGGATGAAAAGAGTGTTCTCCATCTTTCCTATAAGACTCTTGAGGATAAGAATCAGAAAGATGAACATGCAACAGCCAGCCAGTTGGTGATCAACCCGATACGAGGTTACATTAAGCCTGCCCGGAAATTGAGAAACCAGCTTTATCAGATAAAGGAGCTTGAACCCACATCTGATAGTTTTATGGTCAAGGCACTTGGGCTTGGTGAGAGGAAACCTGTTGAGTACCTGGCAGATCTCAAGGTTGCACTTGCACCTCAGATGCGTGCGGACGACGCCACCAGAGCTATTCTGCGTTCAGCCCTGAGAGTAATAAAAATCAATGAAGATGGTGTTAAACAGGATATTGACATTGAATTTCTGCACGACTTCAGGGTAGCCATGCGGCGTACCAGATCAGTTTTAAGCCAGGTAAGAGCTGTTTTTCCAGAAGATGCAACCCTCAGATTCAAACAGGATTTCGCATCTATCAGCAGAATATCCAATGAGCTGCGTGATCTGGATGTTTATCTCTATGCTGAGAAAAATTTTAAAGAGATGCTGCCTGACACCATGCAGAGCGATATTGATCCTCTATTTGATTATATGCGGCAAAAACGTGTTGCAGCATTGAAAAATGTGGTTGATGGGCTTAATTCCGCCTATTATTCCCAAGTGATGACAGATTGGGAGGCATTTTTAAATGAACCTGCTGCCAATTCCCCTACAGCTTTTAATGCAGCCTCTCAGATTAAAGAGCTTGCCCAGAAGAGAATTTATAAAAAATATCGGTATATTATTAAGAGAGGCAGAGAAATTCTTGAAAACACTCAGGATGAACAACTGCACTCATTACGCATAGAGTGTAAAAAACTTCGATATCTGCTGGATTTTTTCCAGAGTCTGTTCCCTGGTGAAACAATGACCATATTGATACAACAGGTTAAAAAGCTTCAGACAAACCTTGGTGACTTTAACGATCTGTCTGTTCAGGAGAGGTATGCACTTAATACAGCTGACCAGTTGCCTGTACCAACCTCTGAATCCAGAAAAGTTTTTGTGGCTGTAGGTCGTATGGTTGGAGTTATAGAAGAGAAAAGAGCGCGGGTTAAAGAGAGCTTTGCCCAGACCTTTATCGATTTTGCCACTCAAGAGAATCAACAACTGTTCCAGAAACTTTTTGACACCAGAAAAAATCAGGTGAAACAATGAAAACATTGGCAATTTACAGCAATAAAGGCGGAGTTGGCAAGACAGCAACAGCAGTAAATATATCCTATCTGGCAGCTCAGAGCGGATTATCAACACTTATCTGTGATCTGGATCCGCAAAGTTCTGCCAGTTACTATTTTCGGGTTAAACCCAAATTAAAAGAGGATGCCAGAGGGTTCAACCCCGGTGGTAAACCGATCAGCAGAAGCATTAAAGGTACAGATTTTAAAAATCTTGATCTGCTGCCTTCTGATTTTTCGCATCGTAGCCTTGATATAGTGTTTAACAAATTCAAACGACCTGAACAGCAACTGGCCAGAGTTATCAGTCAGATAGAGGATCAGAATGAGTATGATCTTATGATTCTTGATTGTCCGCCATCCATTAACACTCTTGCTGAAAATATTTTCTATGCTGCGGATTTTATCATAGTGCCTCTTATTCCAACCCCGCTTTCAGAGAGAACACACAATCAGCTTCTGAAATTTTTTCAAAAACAGAATTACAGCCAGAAGAAGATACATACTTTTATCTCCATGGAGGATCGGCGCAAAAAAATGCACTGCGAATTTTCTGAATCTTTAAGATCAGAATTCAGCCACTGTTTAAACAACACGATTCCCTACTCATCTGATGTTGAAAAGATGGGAATTGAGAGGCAGCCAGTTATGGCATTTGCCCCTAAATCAAAAGCTGCCTTATCCTACAGGCAGTTATGGGCAGAAATTTATGACAAACTTCTTGGTGATATAAAAGCAACTGTTTGACAATTGATAATATTCCCAAACATAAGGAGACAAACATGGATACGAATTCTCTGCTTGATGTTGATGCCTGTATGAATAGGGAGGTTAGCAAAACAGTAGAAAATGTTTCGCCAGGAACAGGAGATGTTGATGCCAGTGGCGCCTATATCAATAGGGAGCTGAGCTGGCTCTCTTTTGCCAGGCGTGTACTTGAAATTGCCGAAGATGATAACCAGCCGCTGCTTGAGCGAATCAAATTCACCGGTATTATGGGCATGATTTTTGATGAGTTCGTCATGAAGAGGCTGGGGGGATTATATAGTAAGCTTAAAAAACAGTCTGGTGAAACCGGGCCTGATGGTCTCAGGCCATCTGATCAGCTTGAGCTGTGTCGCGAAGAGCTGGCACGCCAGTCCACCATTCTCACCAGGCTCTTTGAAGATATTCTGAGGCCTGCTCTTATCAGAGAGGGAATCCTGTTTTACTCTTATGAAGAGATCAGCCGCGATGACAGAGAGTTCCTGCAAAAATACTTTGAAGAGTCGGTATTGCCAATCCTTACTCCACTGGCCGTTGATGCATCCCATCCTTTTCCTTTTATCAGCAACCTCTGCCTCAATCTCGCGGTTGTCATTACCAAGGCAGGTGGCCGGGTTCGCTTCGTCCGCCTGAAGGTACCTGCAAATCGTAAAAGATGGATAGACCTGCCGGGCGACCGTGGCTTTGTACGTCTTGAAGAGGTCATCGCGAACAATCTGCACCTGCTCTTTCCACTCTCCACCTCAATTGACACCTATTGTTTCCGCGTCACCCGCGGCGCCAAAGATAACCCCTGGGAGCGTGCCCAACTTGATGAGTCCGGCGGAGAAGAACTTGAGCCTGGCAGTATTGTCAGCATGGTGACAGCAGAGCTGAACTACCGTAAATTTGCTGGTGTTGTCCTTTTGGAGGTGAGTGACTCAATCCCCGATGACCTTTTAAGCTGGCTGATTGAGCAGCTGGGTATCAACAGATCTCAGGTAATGAAGAGCAGGGGGATGATTGGCTACGGCGATCTACTTGATCTCAAGATTGAAGGGCGCAGCGAGCTGCATGATGCGCCGCATATTCCCACCCACCATCCCCGGCTTAAAAAGATCCCCCGTGATGACAGTGAAAGTTTTTTTGCTGAAATCAGAAAAAATGATATCCTCATACACCTGCCGTACCATGACTTTGACTCATCTGTGCTGCGACTCCTCCAGCATGCCGCCATCGACCCCAAGGTTCTGGCCATAAAATTAACAATATACCGGACATCCACTCAGTCACCGATCATCAAGGCACTGATGGAGGCTTCAGAACGCGGCAAACAGGTTGCGGTTCTGGTGGAAATCACTGCACGCTTTGATGAAGCACCCAATATCGCCTGGGGCAAGAAGCTTGAGCGGGCAGGAGCACATGTTGTTTACGGCATGGAGCGGTTGAAAACCCATGTCAAACTGGCAATGATTGTCAGGGAAGAGGAGGGGGCCATCAAACGCTATGTCCATGTCGGCACAGGTAATTATAATACTGCCACTGCCCGCCTCTATGGCGATGTAGGAGTTATCAGCTGCCACCAGCAGCTGGGTGAGGATGTCAGCCGGTTGTTCAACGAACTGACCGGAGCCATCTCCGCTCAGGAGTATAGACTGCTGTTTGTAGCCCCCCATAACATGCGTGAACAGTTCACCGCTCTCATCCGCAAGGAGGCTGATAACTGCAAGGCAGGAGAGCCATCAGGCATCAGGGCAAAGCTCAACCAGCTCCAGGATAGAGATATCATCCGTGAACTCTATCTGGCAAGCCAGGCCGGAGTGCCCATGTCGCTAAATATCCGTGGGCTTTGCAGTCTCCGGGCCGGAGTACCTGGACTCTCTGAGACTATCAGGGTGTACAGCATTATTGGTCGCTTTCTGGAGCACAGCCGGATCTACCGTTTTGAAAACGGAGGAGACCCGATCTTTCTCATCGGTTCAGCCGACTGGATGAAGCGAAACCTTGATCGACGCATGGAAACAATCGTTCCTATATTGAGCCCGGAGATCAAGGCTGAGCTGGAAGAGATCCTCTCCATCTATGAACAGGATAATACCTTCTCCTGGGATATGCAGCCAGATGGCACATATATCCGCAGAACGCCGAATGCATCAGAGGAACCGCTCTCTGCTCAGAGATACTTCGCCTTACGTTCAAATCTGCTTTAGCATTTTGCTTATCTCTTTGCTGGGTTTCTTGCCCAAAAGATTGAAAGAGTCAAAATGGTACTTTTAAGATAGCCTTTAGACGATGGCCACCTCCAAAGGAGCCGGGTTTTCAAATTCTTCTAAGTAACTAAAATGGTGTACCACTGTTTTTGTTACTTTATATGAAAGTGTAGGGACACACACAGGTGGGTACCCCGTAGAGACGCAAGATCTTGCGTCTCTACAACTTTCATACTTCGTTGTGCCTGTCAGGGCATGGCCGTCATAGGTTTGGTCTCTGCTTGGCCGAGGGGGACGCTAATAAAAAGACGATCTAGAAAAGGAGAAAAATTGTTAGAAAATATAGATCTCTCAAGAAAAGTGAGCAAAGAAGAGTATAAATCTGTAAAGGGTGCTCTTGAACTTAAACTTGCAGAACTCCAGCGATGCATCAAAAAGATGGAAATTCCTCTGATTATTGTTTTTGAGGGTTGGGATGCTTCAGGCAAAGGAACCTTGATAAATGAGTTGATTCTTCCACTTGATCCTCGTAATTTCAGGGTATATTCAACTCATTCACCCAATCAGGAGGAGATCATGTATCCCTTTCTTTGCAGATTCTGGAGACACACTCCTGAAAGGGGCAGAATTACAATATATGATCGTAGCTGGTACCGGATGGCTCTTGATGAGAGGGTTTCCGGCTCTGTCAAAACAGAGGATGTTCAGAATGTTTTTAATGATATTCGTTGCTTTGAACGGCAGTTGGCAGATGATGGCAATATCATCATAAAGTTTTTTTTACACATCTCATACTACGAACAGAAAAAGAGATTTGAGGAACTCAGTAAAAATAAGACCACTTCCTGGCGAATCTCTGAAAATGATCTTAAGAGACAACGCCACTATAAAAAATATCTTGCTGTGACAGAAGAGATGCTGGCTGAGACAGATTCCGAGTTTGCCCCATGGAGCATTGTAGAAGCCCATGACCGGCGTTTTGCAACACTGAAGATATTTAACACTGTTATCTCTGCACTGGAACATGAAATTAACCGTAAAAAAAGAGATGTTGATAATATCAATAAAAGAGTACCTGCCTCATCTTTTGATTTACCAGTAGATCTTAATATCTCAATACTTGACAAAGTAGATCTATCTCTTGATTGTAAGCCTGAAAATTACTCTTCCAAATTAGAAAAGAGGCAGGAGCAGATACGTGAACTTGCACATGAACTTTATATGCGCAAGATTCCGTTAGTTGTTGTGTACCAGGGGTGGGATGCTGCTGGCAAAGGTGGTAATATAAAACGTCTTACCCAGAACCTGGATCCAAGAGGGTACGAAGTGATTCCTGTCTCTGCTCCCAATACCATAGAGAAGGCTCACCACTATTTACGCCGTTTCTGGATCAGAATGCCAAAAGCTGGCCATATAAGTATCTTTGACCGTTCCTGGTATGGTCGTGTTCTGGACGAGAGGGTGGAGGGTTTTTGCAGTGAAGCAGAATGGAAACGTGCCTATCGTGAAATCAATGAAATGGAGAAGCATCTGACCAATTTTGGTGCTATTTTACTTAAATTCTGGCTTCATATAGATAAAGATGAGCAGTTAAAGAGGTTTGAGGAGCGCCAGAATGATGAGAACAAACAGTGGAAGATAACTGACGAGGATTGGCGTAACCGCAAAAAGTGGGATATGTACAAGATTGCAGTTGAGGAGATGCTTTTTCGCACCAGCACTTCCCATGCTCCCTGGACAATAGTTGAGTCAAATAGCAAACCTTATGCAAGGTTAAAGGTACTTGAGACTGTTATAAGTTCTATAGAGGAGAGAATTTAAGCGTTAGATTGCATCTTTGAAACGGTTATGCTGCTTTGGCTAAAAGAGACTTTTTCAGTCTATCTCCTTAAGTGTTAAGGAGCATCATAAAAAAGTCTCTTTTGTGGAGATTTAAGATGTCACGCAATTTTTACGAAAAATTTATGGCCCATAAAATAATAAATTATTCAAATATGTTAAGATGCGTAAAAACTTGTAGGTCTATCCTTACTCTCTATTTTGACATCAATATAAATATAAATATTGACAAAGAATCGGGCTTCATACTATATATAAATGAGGGTTTAACATTCTTATATATAGGAGAAATTATGGAGTCAGAAGATATCCAGAAACGCTTGGAAAAATTGAAAAAAATTGAAGAGGGAAACCGGAAGAGGTCAAAGAAATACATTAAGAGGCAAGAGAAGAAGGGAAAGAAAATGATCTCTGCCATTATCTCACTTGATGCATACAAAGAGCTGAATAACCGCAGGGATGCAAGTATTAAGGAGACGGGCAAGGTTCTAACTATTGGAGAGGTGATCGAACAGGCTCTCTTTCAAGCTGATAGAGAGCCAATCAGTATCAGCGATAATACAGCCAGTGATATGAATGTGGAAGAGCCGATCGAGCAGTCTGAATCATTGGCAGATCAGCCCCATGAGGCAAATTTGGAAGAGCCGGAACCTCAGCCGGAAGATGCCACAACTATTGTTCTTGACCTCAACAGCCAGGGTATGAGCGCAATAGATATTGCAGCAGAGTTGCAGAAAAGAGGGATCAGAACCAAGCAGGGAAAAGAGACCTGGAATCTTGAAGCTGTCACCAAGATTCTCAAACAGAGTTCAAAGAAAAAATCCAAGGTGAGTTGAGAGAGATACTTGATGTTAATATGCGAATTTTGGCATCCTTCATATCAACCCAAAAGTAGTTGACACTTTTTTTCATAAAATCCCTGAAAAGTGGGGAGGCAGCTCCAAGAAGTGTCAACTGGCAAATGAAGTCTCCCACGTCCCCTTTTTATTTATTTTTAATATACAAGGATGTCCGAATTTTGAGGCTATTCTCGAAACATCCTCATTATGCTCATCACCCATTTAACCATCTGCACTATCTGCCGGGTCAAAGCCGTTTTCCACAAGAGTCGTGATGATATGGGAGTGGCATGCGCTCAGAAGAGGGGCGCATGTATCAGGGTTTGGTGCTGGATAGAAGCTCCCACTGATATCCTTGCAGGCAAAACTTCTGGCGTGTGTCTGAAAGAATGTAATATAGCT